>Ga0247742_10002052_pt1 | contig 13447 bp, 16 predicted proteins | sample UWRJL208509C2_FD_180944 | JGI IMG/M metagenome (GOLD analysis project Ga0247742, IMG submission 180944) | Plant litter microbial communities from Arlington Agricultural Research Station in Wisconsin, United States - UWRJ-L208-509C-2 | ecosystem: Environmental > Terrestrial > Plant litter >...
AGCTTTTGCGTCTTCTCTCCCAATATCTTCGTTCTTCGTACGGTGTCCCAGAACCGCATGGATGGTTTCAATTTTCCAACCGCACCTCTGCCCGCGAGTGATCACATGTGAGTTCGGCATCACCCAGCGCCTACCATTGGCTCAACATTGTCAATGGCAGCGCACGCCCACATCGAATATGCACGCCTACTCACCGCTTTTGCTGGCTGTTAGGGTCCGCAGAGTCCATGAGACTAGCATTGCCTAATAGATAAGGTTACTGAATGACGTGGACTACTGTACATGCGGAAAATAAAATTCCGTCAGAGTATTCTACTCATCCGAGTCGCTGTGGCAAAGTTCCTCCTCGTGACGAAGATAATAGTTTACCATAGTACCAAATAATTTCCACCCATGCTTAGCTTTAAGTTCTGGACATCCAATTTTGGCGTGAATCTTCCAGCACATAGCATCATCTTCGGTAGATCCAAACAAGAAGAGGTCGGGTCTGTCATATTGTTCGAGAAGTTCTTTGGCCTTATCCTCTGGTATTTCAATCAATCGATCCGTTGCAGACGAGCTATACCTCCCTGGTCGAGTGTATAAGTCAATTCTACGAGCTCCGCTAGGCAAAAGGAGTCCCTTTTGCTTGCGAATCTTGTGAGTGTGATTCTCATAGATGAGTTCGTCGAGGCGCTTCTGGACAATATTTCCCCAGACCCATTTGGCTATCCCACTAGATATAGCAGATTGAGCACCAATCTCCCATTTATATACGGATACACACTCACTGGTGAATTGAATCAATTTCGACGTAACCAGATGCCGCCTTTCCGACCTGGTAAACATGAGCTATGTTTCCGAGCTCCTTATGCCAGAGAGAACGCCATGCACGTTCACGTGTGATATTGTACACACTTTTCAAAGCCTTGAAAGCTGGAAGTTTGTCTTCAGGGAGAAATGGCTGGAAGCGAGCTCTAAGAAATGACCAGTTAGTGACTGATTGGCCAACTAGCAAGGAATAATATGTGACTCGTACCTCATAGTAGATACAAGTGCGATAAGACGTCCCAATTCACTTCCTTTATCACCAGTGATTGTTAATGGCATTCCTGTACAATAATTAAGCAAGCATCGTCACAATTAAAATAGTGTTACTCACTGCATTTCTCCTTGAAAAGCCTGAGGAGAACAGCGGGTGGTATATCAGACAGGCGGGCATTTGGCATTGCCCATAATGCTAATTCCATGCGGCTGAACTTGTCGATGACGCCGTAAACTGCGATTCCCATAGAGTTGAGGATCTTTTCATGTCCGTCGACACCCCACTCTTCATTGGGACCAATGGACCACAATCCATGAGAGTGAATTTTACGGGTCCTAGGGTGACGGGAGGCCGAAGCCTCTGGGTCCTTATCACGGCGATAATCAATGATTTTGTTTCTGAATAGGATTTTCAGCAAATCGTAGACACAAAATGGCCAGTAGGATAGGGCTCACCGTGATAAATGTAAACCCTTGAGTGCAAGTTTCTCCTGTACCAGTCGCCCTCCCCATCTTCCCAAAGGATCATCTTCTTCTGCAAGGTCAACGGCATATCCTTTCTCCTCAGCAGAGAGTCAGCTTCGCCGGACGGTCAAAACCCCCAGTTCTTTCTTGTACTTCTGAACTGTGCGAAGCCTAAAGTAAAATTTTGATCGTTTAGTGAGATTGACGGCAAATAAATGGTTACAACACCGCCAACTTACTTCATCGAAATACCATGGTCTTCAAAAATCCTTTCCGGGATCTCGATCTCTAGCACATGTTCGTTGGTGTATTGTTGGAGAATCTCACGGAGATTTGGGAATTCATCAACTACACCATTATTAGCACTAGGAAGAATATTGAATAGGAAAGAATATGCATAGACATACTGAGCGCTCCAGGACGGCGGTGCTGATTACGACCCCTGGTGTTATTGGCTGGGTTATTAAACTTTGTTGATGTCTTGCGTGCCATTATTGTAGCGTAGAAACACTTCAAGGATGAGGAGAAGTATGGGGACAGGAAATTTACAAAAGGTATTATATAGGTATTGCTCTGTCCTACTAACGAGGGTGGTAATGTCCAAATGCAGAAGTAACCAAGCCAAGGCGGGTCCAAGTTCGGTAATACAGCCTTAGGAGTTTGTAAAAAATTCAACGATTGAATTGAGCATCAACAGGAATGAGACTATGCAGGTTCAAGTAAATGCTTTGATGCGATGTGGATGCCTTCGCGTCGGTTCCCATTTGTGGTACGAGCGCCCATTCTTCTATTCGCCAGATATCCAGTTTTATAGTGCACGATGCTCGCCTAACAAGCATCGCAGATATTTTTTCTATATCTCGTACGACTTGTCTTCCTTGCCTGTCCATATCCTGGCACATTTGTGGTACGAGCATCCACTCTTATATTCGCCAGACGTTCTGTTCTGTAGTCTGCGATGCTCGCCTAATGAGCATTGCAAATATTCTTTCTCGATCTCGTATGATTTGTCTTGCTCACCCAACTCTACGCTGGTCAAACCTGGAATTTATGATTCCACATTTGACACTGAACTCCTATTACTCAGTGCACGGGCAGTAGACTACGCTATGTTCTCAAGGACAAACAAAAAACCTTGATGCTGCTAGTCTGACTCAAATGCAAATTGTCTGAATATGGAAAAGTGTGGAACTAATTTCCACAGCTTAGGCAAAGTCCAGAAAGATATAAAGGTCGACAGTCAAGATATAATGACTCCAACCCCTCCCATTTTCTACCAAATCTCTTCTCTTCATTTCATAATGCCCCAGTGTGACGGCTGTTCAGCGCCCTACAAGTACATGGAAGGGAAACGGTGCGAGCCGTGTCAGGAGTCAACTGAAACCCCAAAGATGCGAGACAAATGGTCTCTTTGCAGTCAGTGCAGTCGGCGATTCGAGTTCCTGTCTGGGAACGAGTGTCTTGGCTGCAAAGAGCGCAATCTTGCGGATAAGATGGCGATGCCCCCTCCCCAATCCCCATCTCATGCACAGGTGCCTGAACCACTGTCTCCTCGTTACGAGAATCGAGATATTGAGCATGCAATGTCACATCCTGTAAATGCACGGACTCACAGTGCCCAAGGGGCTGCTCCGTATAGCAATGCATTTCAAACATATGAAAAGTATTCAGACGAAAATGATGTAAGCCTACTCAAGCTTTATTTTCTTTTTAACTTACCCAGATATTCATAGCCACGGATGAACCAAGCAAAGGAAGTCTATGAGGATTATACCAACGGGTATTCAAATGCATATCACGCCTCTCGTGGAAGCCATAAAGTATCAGCTGCAGCAAAATCAAAGCATCGAGGCGTAAGTTCCAGCACTGTGAAGACGCCAGTAGTATACATAAATGTGGTTGTAAGTCAAAATGTTTCGTACATTACAAGTCTTATACATTGCTGACTATGAGTACCTATTCATCTAGATCAAGAACATTTTCAACCGGAAGAAAAAGATGGAAGTCGAGTTTGATCCTCAGATGACTCGCTATGACGAAAACAAGCTTTGGTCAGAAATTCTGAAGAATATTGTCGCTTGGTTGGATGGACTCTATATGAAGCAGTTTGACCACCGCATTCGGTCTGGGTATGTCATTTCTTCATCTGGTTTTTTTACACAATTTCAAAATCTGATTTATAGTTGTTTTCAGAAACAACTTCCAACTTTACTATGGTCATTCTAAAACAATCCTCGAGCAATCAGTGGTCACAAACCCGGAAGCCACTCTTGCCGACCTCTGGGAAAAAACCAACGAACAGCAAGGGCTACATGTTAGGTCTACAGACTATCGGCAACGGATTCTGGATTTAACGGTACATGTACGCTACCCAATCAAAGCCCCGAGTGGAACAGAGAGCTCCAACCATTCTGATAATGAAGTAGACTCTGATGATGTGAGTTTCGAATTGATCATTCAATTAATACTCTTTTAATATTAGCTAGGACTCCTCCACTCCATATACTGGTTCTGGAAAGCGCAAGGCAGACACGAAATCTCAAAATTTGAACTCAAATACTCGCCCAATGAAAAGTGAGTACCGACCTGCATTCAACATAAAGAGATGTTACGATCTCAAAAATTGCAGAAATGGCAGGATCGAGAATCTATCATACAAACTTCTCTCAGGTACTGGCCAAGCCAAGCGCCAACCAGGAGCTGTTTTTAGTCAAGAAATTTACTCTATTTACTAAAAGCGACGTGGATCAGCCTCACCTCTTGGAATCCAACAAGAAACTCCATGTCCTGATCGACAAGCACGAGTTTGCTGCTGGCAAGACAAAGAAGGCCTTCAAGGTATACCCTCTATTTATTTTACTTGTTGACTTGACAAATCCCTGATTTTTTACTCTCAGATGCGCTTTACACAAAGTCCTGGATTCTATGCTGCGAAAGTGTTCTTTGACCTCGGATATTACGAGACACCTTCCAACGACGATAATTTCCAGAACTTGAAGGAAGAACTACTCAGACAGTTCTCGGTTGGACAAGCTGTCACTGCATTCAACGAGCTTGCTATCGAAGAGAATGTCTCCGTGTATGGTGAGTCATTCCGCTGATTAGAGTGACTCCAGCCGTAATTACCAACATCTGTCAGATTTGAGGATGGCAACATCATTCATGATTCAAGTTTGCGAGGGGCCAAAGTCAGAGAGCGCCTGGCTTGTGGATCCTTTGCTTGACCACCGAAAAATGCGAAAGTTTTCAGGAACCACCAAGGCTGGTGAGAATTCTGACTTTGCAGGGAAAACCTGTGATGCTTTTGCACATTTCACCCTTACGGACTCAAGCATGGGGTTTGTAGCCGTCGACATTCAAGGTGTGCTATTTTCATAATCAAAATTTTCAATCGAGTCCTGAAAGAGCACCGTGACCCCGCAGGAATTGATACAGAAATCATCGTTGAAGGGATTCAACGGGCAAATGCTATTACATTATTTGACGTGATGGCACATAGGTTTGTCATTCGGTTTTGGGTCCTTCATGTCGCTAGAACTGAGCACTACAGTAAATCGAGAACCATGGGACTCGGCGACTTTGGTGTCGACGGCATCAAGCAGTTCTGCGCCCAGCACAAATGCAATTCAGTCTGCAAAAAATTAAAGTTGCCACAGCTCGCAGCTCTAATGAAGGAGTTGGGCGACGAGGATCCCAGTGGTGAGTATTCTATTACAGTTTCAACGAACTCTATATAACAACGAGATATTATTCATAGGACCAGACGGACAACACATCGGCTCAGATGATGAGCAGAATACCCTGCATGGGGAGAACCGTTCTGGAAACGGAGCAGAGGCTGATACCACCGCAGGAATCAGCGATATCGTAGCATAAGTACAGAGACTTTGAATTCTTAACCGTGATTTAGTTGCGTCAGTGACTCAGTAGCCTAAAATTTCCGTATATTAATCCAGTCGTAACTGTACGTTTCTAATCGAACTCTTGCTATGCTGGGATATTGTGTATACTACTTTCCGTGGCTTTTAAAGGTAATTGCACTGCCATTGACAACGTTGAGCCAATGGAAGGCGCTGGGTGATGCCGAACTCACATGTGATCACTCGCGGGCAGAGGTGCGGTTGGAAAATTGAAACCATCCATGCGGTTCTGGGACACCGTAATCGCATCCAACTTTGCTTAGTCGACATCACGATTTAGTTTTCCTCTCAATTGGGTGACGGTACGGTACCGCCTGTAAAAAGGAAACTCCGAAAGAGATCCTACCCACACGTTCTATTCCAATAGGGCTGTTTTCCCCCGCCAAGCAGGCTTCCATAGTCCTCTCGTTCTTCGACACATACATTTCTTGTTACTTCTTTCCCCATCCCGGCACCCACGGAATGTCTTCGTTTCGACCTGTGCAAGGACTCTTCAATTGGTCTCTGCATGTTTGTTCAACGCGAAATCTTCATTCAACGAACTAAGTCTCTCACTTTCATCATGACCTCATGCTGGTCTACGCGTTCGGCATGCGGTTCTATTATATGCAGCTAAGCCTCTAATACATCTAGATTCGGCTTTACTGATTCACAGGCACTGATATTATCACTTTAGCGTCATGTAGGAGTTCGTGGCCTCGCTTAACTGCGTCCTAATACTTAAAACCAAGCCCTCAATAACAGCGCTAGGGTTGAAGTCGTAGCCAGACATCTGCCTCGAGGCGACGTATGGAATCAGGAGATGGATCCATAGTCGTCAATCGCAGTCGTTTGTTAAATTATTGGCGGGCAACTCACTTATTTGCTTTCCGCAATCCACCTACAAACGCACCGGTCACCGCCCTCCGATCTTTGACCGACCTCTTCCCAGTGGACGTTAATATTGCGTTACTTCGGGAGTCGGTACAGTTGCTCGCCATGGACTCATACAGGAACAACCTCCGCCGGGTTGTATACACCAACGCCGCATCAACCTCTACATCTTTCTGATTCCTCAATGAAAGCGGAATCGCTTTTCCCTTCTCAACATCAATTGTCCAGATCCCGCTAGTGATGCCTCTGCGAGTTTATGCTACTCTCGACTCAACGATATCGATGTCGTTAGCTTATTGGAATTTCCGCCTTCCCATCCCTGATGGAGTTGGATGGGTAGGTGACTAAGTATTGTGGCATTGGCGATCGACCAATGCCGATTCGGCCATGTCCAGCATCTTGGAGGGTAAGTTAAGGACAGGCAAACTGCTCATGCCATGCCATCCTCTTTCATGGAGAATTTGACTCCTGTTCTCTTTTCGCCAATCCACACCTGTCTTTCCTCCCGAGGATCTTCTTCCTGAACTGCGCTCTCTGCATTTCTTTCTGCAGTGTATCGTCACCATTGTCTAACTCGCAACACTGTAATTACTATCGTCAAGGCTTGTTCCGTGTCAATACGCTCGTAGGCGAGTCTCACTGACGACGAGGATAGGATTGCCAACTTGCGGCAATCGAGTTCAGGGTGTAGCTTTATGTTCCAAGGTTCGTTTTTCTCCCGCTCAAATCGTCCTCCAGCGCTCACAGCGGTGCGGGGATATGTCACTTCTCCTTACGGTCGAAGGATATTGATGCTTTTCCTCTCCTCAGAGTAACCCACCTACTTTGACACAGAACCACCATGTCCGGAGCTGGTCGTCGAGGTGACACCGACAATACTGGTGCTACTCCCAAGGTCTGTTTGAACCCTCCCGTTTGCTCGCTCACAGACCTCTAATTACCCTATCAGCCCGACCCCACTGCGCATGTCGGTGAAATGTTCAAGGACATTGGTGATCTTTCAATTCTTTCCTTCCATCCTTTATCTCAACTAACACACATCGTCACCTATGGAGCGAGAATCTACCACCTAGCGTGTTGGTGACACTTTCTCTGGGAATCAGAATGAGAATATCCTCCTAGATGGACAAGGCCAACAACGTGTTGGACTCGGGGGGAAACTCCACCAACAACAAAGATCTTTAAATCATCGATTTATTTAATATCAAGTATTGATATTGTTGTAACACATCAAATTTTGTAACAAGTCTCAATGCATAACCTTGTGTGTTGGACCATTCACTCCAGACGATAGGTGTTGATAATAATATGAACTGGTGGCATGTAAAAGGCCTTAGTTAGACAGTGAACCTCCTCATCCAACGCCAAAGAGTAAGATACCGAATACAATTACTGACTTATATGAAATCTCTTCAAGCGTTCCTCAAACCGCTCTTTGATCACGACAAAAACCAAAGGGATAAGCATCAATTATCACAGGTCATCGGTAGTGATTCGCATTAAATAGATACGATGAGTAGAATAAGCGAATACTGGAGGCGAACTACTGAAGGGATATAATGAAAATAGGCCTATAAATTAGGATAGTTTATTGAGACGCATGTATCTTCGGACGTCGGCTGGTTTTGTATAGCGCTGATTTAGAGGATACTGGAAGCGAACTACTAAGGGGATACAATAACCAAAATAAGTATAGGTACTAGGATAAATTATTGCGACACATGTATTTTTCAACGTCAGATGGTTTTGCATGGCGCTGGTTCAGAGAATAAACAGAGTGGTTGAATCGGGGTTTAGCGCAAGCACAGTGGGAGGAGGTATCGTGGCACGTACCTTGTAATAATTGAGAACTGCGTCCCGAGCAGGTTGAATGATATCGTTGTTCCGCCCATCTAAAGTCCAATCTGCATGGAAGTTCCGTGATCCTTCCCGAATACAATGAAGGAAGATACACTTCATAACGCTTTCAGACTTGCATGCTCGGGGAAGAGTATGGGCGAGGCAGAGCATAGCAGAGAGTATGCTAGAACGCTTCTTCTTTTCCAAAGCAGAGAGCATGCCGGAAAGCTTCTTCTTTTCCAAAGCAGAGAATATGCTGGAACACTTCTTCTTTTCCAAAGCAGAGTGTATGCTGGAATGCCTCTTCTTTTCCCAATCTTCGGCCATATGAGCACTGGGGCCGAGACTGAAACAGTGGCATTTATCAGTGCAGAAAATAGAAGGACCTGGTATGAGCTCCTACCTCAATGGGTTTACATATAGATAGTTGCGCATTGAATGCCAGGCAACCAGGGCATAATGCTGCCCTGTGAGCTCAAGTCTGTGCCGTTGGGGATGCAGGGTGACGACCTTCTTGATAATCTCGCGAATTCGGTGTTCTATACGAAGGAGAGGGAACCCTGAAGCAGGATTCGAGGCTGGAACCTGAAGAATTTGAGAGTAATGTGCCTCATAGACCAGCAAAGTCAGTGTTTCGTCAGGATTAGCTTTGTCAAAAGCTTCGAAGCAGACAGCGAGAAGCTCCGTGTCGAGGCGAGGGAATTGCTCCGAGAGATTCTAGCATTTGTTAGTAACCGTTTCACTATAATGTAGATAATCGTAGCTCACTCTGTCATGCAGCATCTCGATTATTGTCAATGTCAAAAGCCAGAAGTCCCCAGTAAGCCCGTTGGCATCAAAGACACCGTAGAGAGCCGGAAATGATAGTTGACTCAATTCCTCTCGAAGTTGAGGGGTGCAGAATGAGCCAGCGCGAATGCAGTTGACGGTAAGCCAGCAGTAATCGTGGCAATCTGACATAAAACATGTGGTAGATCAGTACTCGACGAAGATATTTCTGAGAGGGTAGAAATAGCACACCTTGAGAGGGGAGCTTTTGTAGGCGTAAATGACGCAATCCAAGAGCTGCACAGTCGCTCAGGACGGACTCTCGACATATATAGAACTGATAGGATCGAGAGGGATCCAGCAGGAAATCCGACAGTGAGGAGTGAAGGATAGATGTGTGGCCCATTCTGTCGCATGCAATGATGGACTGGAGTGGGCTTAAACAAGCTTTTGTTTCACCAGACGGCCAGAAGAACAAATCGTCCATAGTGTGGGCCATCCGGGCAGAATAGAACGAACCTGGCAGCGGGTTGATGATAATCAAGACTCCGAGAACATGCTTAACCCTCTCAATGTCGTGAACATTAGAGAGAACGTGATTGTAGAGCGAGTTTAATTCTGCATATGGCAGATCCTTTTCACCCCTGGGAGGTTGGAGGTGGCGAATGACGTCTAGACGTCGTGTTGGAAGCTCGTATGGGTCTCCGCCGACATATTTGACCGTCGTCGACGCAAAGATGAACTGGCCCCACGACTTCTGGGCGAGCTCACGAAGGACATCAGAGGAAGGCCAGGAGGGTGGGATGTAAGAGGCAAGGGGGTGTTCAAGTTTGATCTTTTTGAACGAGTCTTCTAGGAATCGCCGGATATCCTCGTCTGCGGAATATCTGTTCGAGAGAGCGAGCCGTGAGAGATCAGACTGCGGAAGTGACAAATTGAAGGTGGATTGAAGGTACACTTCCGGACGGCTGGCGATGAGAATGCGGATACGGAATGGAGAGTGATGGAATGCAGCCACCAGCGACTTCACGAGCCCAGATTGTATGTCATTGCCTCGACACTCATCTAGGCCGTCGATGATAATAACGAATGGTGAGCCTTTGAAGTCGAATCCAGTAGAATGGAGGAGTTGGATAGGATCTATGATGAGTTTCGCAAGCTGGACATCAACGGATTGTTGGAAAATCATAGGGTCAATGTCGACCGCGTTCTCGACAAGCGGGCGTAAGGCTGGAATTGCCCGAGCGATTTGATAGGCAACGGTTGCGACAAATCGATCGATGTTGCTGCGCTCTGCAGCCGACTTCCAGAAAAAGAAGGTGGCCAGGAGGAGTCTATCTTTTTGGCAAATCTCGGCAAGCGTATGAGCGATGGCCGACTTTCCAGCTCCTGCGGCACCGTACAGCCACAGAATCAATGCGTCACGGTCGATCTCGCCTTTGATCCAGCTCATCAACTTCTCTATGACGGCGACACGAGTCTTAGGATGGCATTTTGGTGCATCGAGTCGCTGACGTTCAAGCGAATTGTAGGTGGCTCCCATTGCAGAATTCTCGCCAAGAATGTAGTAGTAACGTCCTTCATTGAGTGGTTCACGTCAATATAAGAACCAATAATGATGCCCCTACAAACCTGTGTATCTTTGAACATAGGTAGTTATCTGGTTATTAGAGATGTTTGCGTGTTGGACGTTGTCAAAGAGCGATACTAATACCAGAAGTGAGCACGTATATATAGACACGAAGCCCCAACGCACCGATGGGATTCATGTAGACTTGATTCTGCCCTGTACTAGGTAGGCTTCCACTAGTTCCGCCACCATCGTCGCACCCAGACATCCTGGCAGTAGATGTGTCGGCGAGTCGGGAACTAGCGTGTTATAATCTGTAGAACAGCCTAAAAGGTTCCATGAGAGAAAGAGAAGAGAGTTGGATGGCAAGAGACACTTGGGCGGTAAGCAGTGCTCGGGCTGTGCTCAATATAGCCTGTCGATCCTTGGCCGGTTCGGACGTTCTGACTCAGATTCTGTGTTCAACTTCTGAGCACCCCAGTTCTGCTTGTAACTAGAGAACCGGTTCTTGTTGGTTTCGCATCGTATAATTTACCATATCAAGAGAAACGCCTATATTCCTGGAACCGGGTTCTGAGTGGAAAACAGCTCTAGAGCTGGTTCCTTCAACAGATGGGTTCCGCTTCTTTGCATATAAGATGGCCTCCAGGACAGAGCACAGAACCGATGGCAGAACCAAGACAGAACCGTGCACTGACCTCCCAAAAATTCCAATGTCGTGCACAAGTCGGACCAAGGCCCGCGGGCTGTTTGGGCCAAGTTTTCGAGTGATCTTGAAAGTTTGATCCTAGGGAATCGGGACTACACCGTGGCGTCGTAGTTCAGTTACTAGCCATTATATAGATAGTCTGATGGATTTATGAATGTATGATACAGGTGCCCAGAAGTCTTGGGCTCGAGGAGATGACAACAAGAGTCAGGTGGTAAGCCCTCAGAGCTCCCCGTCAATTTCAATCACGATGGGTAAGTGATCTGAGGCGCCGTAGATATCTTCTCGAATCTCGCACTGTAAAAGCATAAGCAGGGCGGTCAGTTACACGACAATAAAATACGAGGTATAGGAGAGGAGGGGTACGCACCATCTTTACACGTTCTTTTAACCGCTCACTTACGACAACTACATGAGAAAGATGAGACCGTCAGTATGAGCACGAGAGGAGGAACGGGCCCGAAAGCAGGTAGACATACATCCATCAATCCTCCACCCCAGCCCCTTGGCGCGACAGTTGAACCTATACGAGAAATATGTGTACCCGCGGGTGGTGGGGTGGAGGTCACGCCATATGTCGAGGAACTTGTTCGCAGTTGGTGCGGATTCCGTGGTCTCTGCAGTTGATGTAGTGGCGCCCTTGCCTTGAGGAGGTGTAAGGAAGTCCCGGAAAGCGGTCGTCTCAGCTTCGGTGTATCCTGCTGTTTTATTCCAGTTTGTTTTTGGGTTTGCTAGGTCTACCGTGAAAAGGTCAATGAGGATGTTGTGAATTTAGGTTATGCAGGCTCACCCATTGCAGTCGGCGCGACGTTCAAATCGCCACCCCAAATAACGGGTTTCTTTTTGTCCAGCCCGTGGAGGTGGGCGAAGAAGTGGGTATTCCAGAGTTTTTTCTCTTCGAGGGTCTATTATAAATAGTACAAACTCAATTAGATTTAGAGCGAGCGACGGAACGGAAGATACGTACCTTCAAGCCATTGCCAGCATTAACGACATATGTCCCAACAACATAACACGACGTGAATTCAAGCGTGATGATACGTCCTTTCACGTCGGTTGGGTCGGGATGGCCAGGGATGGTTTCGGACACGCTAAGAGCGGGGGTTTTGGAGAGAACAGCGGTTCCTGCTGAAAGAGGTAACAATGAGATTGATCAGCGTTAGTAAAAAGGGTTGACGTTGGGCGAAACCTACAATATCCTTTCTTAGATGCGAACGACCAATATTGATGAGGGTATTTTTGCTTCAGCGTCGCGTGTGATGGAATTTGGTTCAGCTACATAATGAGAAAATTCGGGGCAGAGCAGAATGTCAGCTTTCAAAATTCTCGGCGCACTAAATTTAAGAGCCAACGAACCTTAGTCTCAGTGATGACGAGTATATCAGCATCCTCCGCTGCCACATAATCTTTAAATCCCTTCTTATCACTCGCAGCAAAACCAGAAACATTCCACGCCGCAATGCGCACACGGGGTGCGCCAGGTGGCTTAGCAGGGATTTGAATGTTCACGGGTAGAACTTTGTTCGTGGGACCTGTATATTCAGGGAGGGATTCGTCGCCTTTCTTTGCTTTCTTCTTTTGGGGTTTTGGTGTGGCACTCGCGCTGGAAGTCTGCGTTCGTTGTGATTGCGATTGGGACTGCGCCTGCGACTGTGATTGCGAACCGCCTTCCTCGAGTTCAGGCTCTGCATCTGACTCATCCATTTTGCGCTTTGACGAGGTGCGTTCGATGCGCGGCATGGTAGCTGTAAAAAAGTGTTTTCGGGGTAGGCTTGGGCGGATTTCGTGGAACGACGCGTGTTTCGCGTGTCTTATACGTCTGAGGATGGTTGAAGGAGGAAAACGAACGAGTCCAAGTCTAGAGAGCATGACCAATTTATTCCCTGAACGCATGCCAGGAGCCAAATGCCGGCGCGATCACGTGTACACGGAAGCAAAGCGGCGGGCCGATTGTCTTTATTTAGTGATCGATCAATTCGAACCAGTGCAGGGTCAACTTTCTCTCTAACCCAATCCTTCCTTTCCATCTTTTTTTCTGTTTTCTTACGCCCTGAATTCCTGTCATTACACATCTACGTCTTTATCTCGACCTATCACGACGCCCCCGCGGTTCTGTCTGATCTACACTAATTATTGACCACTTTTTACGACAATTCAACGAAATCCTTTGGCTGCAGACTTGCGAGTGGCAACCTTTGGTTCAACTTTTGCGCTGGTGGTCCCGTATAGATAGAACAAGTTCAACTTTGATTCCCCTTTGAGCATTGAACCGACTTCATC
>Ga0247742_10002054_pt1 | contig 13444 bp, 12 predicted proteins | sample UWRJL208509C2_FD_180944 | JGI IMG/M metagenome (GOLD analysis project Ga0247742, IMG submission 180944) | Plant litter microbial communities from Arlington Agricultural Research Station in Wisconsin, United States - UWRJ-L208-509C-2 | ecosystem: Environmental > Terrestrial > Plant litter >...
TGTGGCACAATCAACAGTAATTGGCGAGGAAAGCCGCAGGCGGGTAATTTACATTCCCATTATTGCCGGCAAATATGAGCCCAAAACTGCCAACAGCCCTACTGCTTTTTATCAACGTTTTGCAGGCATAGTTAAATAAGAAAAATATGTTAATTGCCCTGCTTATAAGCTACCTTATCCGGACAGGTAAGGTAGCTGCCATCCGGAACTTTTTCGTGAACAATAAGCCGTTAACAAAGGCGGCTCATAACAACCTATAGCTTTCCTCAATTTTGATTAAAGTTCTCATATACAACCAAATCAAAATTTAGCTAACTTGTAACATCTAACGGTTATTTATTGCTAAAAATACATTAGTATATAAATTCTATAGATTTTATATACTATACTTGCACTACTGTATATCAAGATTCAGTTCAACATATCAGCCACTTTTACCTTAATTGTATGCCAGATCAAAAACCAAAACAAACCGCCCTTGGCGACGTAGCCGCCAGACAGTTAGCCGTAGCCACCCGTACTGTACCGCAATTATCAACCATTACGCCCCGTTGGCTAACCCATCTGCTTAATTGGATACCAGTTGAATCAGGTGTTTACCGCCTGAATAAGGTAGTTCATGCCAACAATGTAGAGGTGGATTGCTCAAATCGCGATGAACGTGAACTGCCATCAACCTTTGTTGATTATGAAGAAAACCCGCGCGAGTACAATCTGAGTGCTGTGAACACGGTATTGGATGTTCATACCCGTGTATCTGACCTGTACAGTAAACCTTATAATCAGATCAGTGAACAATTACGTTTAACTATCGAAATTGTTAAAGAACGTCAGGAAAGCGAACTGATCAATAATACCGAGTATGGGTTATTAAGCAGCATTGCATCTTCTCAAAAAATTAAAACGAGGTTGGGCCCTCCTACTCCTGATGATCTGGATGAGCTGATCACCAAGGTTTGGAAAGAGCCCGGATTTTTCCTGCTGCACCCGCTGGCTATAGCTGCCTTTGGCCGCGAATGTACCCGCCGTGGTGTACCGCCACCAACTGTTTCGTTGTTTGGTTCGCAGTTTATTACGTGGAGGGGTATACCGCTTATTCCGTCTGATAAAGTACCTATTGTTAATAACAAATCAAAGATCATCCTGCTGCGCACCGGCGAGAGCCGCCAGGGTGTTGTGGGCCTGTTTTTACCGGGCTTACCAGGTGAGCAGTCGCCGGGTTTATCGGTTCGCTTTATGGGTATAAATAATAAAGCGATAGCCTCTTACCTGGTTTCACTTTACTGCTCGTTAGCTGTATTGGTTGATGATGCTATTGCCGTTTTGGAAGATGTTGATTTAGGTAATTACCATGAGTACAAATATTAATAATGATAACCTGCCCGATATAAGGGAACTGGAGCAACTGGCCAACCTGTTTTTTAAATCAGGGCCGGGTGGCTTTCAAAATACGTTGCCGGACCAACAGGCCCCTGAGCAGTTTTCAGCACCGGTTAATGTAGCTGATGTTGGGTCGTTCAATCCATATGAACCGGTAAATGCTGCATCGCCAATTCCCTCAAGTACCATTGGTGATGGAGGCATTTCGCCTTCGGCTATTAATCAGAACAATGCCGTTAATCTGCACGATCCGCAAACCAGTTTTGCCGATCCCAATTTGAACGCGCATCCTAACCCGTCGGCACCTGTCCAGCTTTTTCCGTCAGAACAGTTAAATGCTTATTCCTCGCCAATTCCTCCAAGTACAATTGGCGATGGTGGTATTTTTCCCTCGGCAATCAATCAAAATAATGCCATCAATTTGAGAGATCCGCAAACAAGCTTTGCCGATCCTAATTTGAACGCGCATCCTAATCCGTCGGCACCTGCTCAGCTTTTTTCGTCAGAGCAGTTAAACGCCCCCGCGTCACCAATTCCATCAAGTACAATTGGCGACGGTGGTATTTCGCCCTCAGCAATCAATCAAAACAATGCCGTTAATCTGAAAGATCCGCAAACCAGTTTTGCCGATCCTAATTTGAACGCGCATTCTAATCCGTCGGCGCCTGTGCAGGGTAATAACCCCAACGGCTTCGGAAGCCAGCTTCCCGTGCAACACGGATTCCGTTATGAATCGTACCTGGTAAAACCCGATCTTATTCCGGATGCGCCTTTAAAGCAAAGTTCCCCGATTGAGCAACTTTCATTAACACCGGAAAATTTAATCCATCTGCCATACCAGCAGGACCAGGCATTTGATACCGATCTGCGAAAAATATTGAGCAACATCCATACCTCGAGTCCTTCAACTCCCCTGCCGTTTACCGGCGCTCTTGCTGCTGCAGAAGTTCCTTTCTATTTTTTGACTGGCAATTACGGCCTTCCGGCTGTTAAAGCTGATGGCGGAAACTCCTCTAAAGCAGGATTAAGCAGCGTTGCAAGTCCCCCTTTTGATGTAAACATAGTAAGGCGCGACTTCCCGATATTACAGGAACGTGTGAACGGAAAACAACTGGTTTGGTTTGATAACGCGGCAACAACTCAAAAGCCTAAACAGGTGATTGAACGTATCAGCTATTTTTATGAGCATGAAAACTCAAACATCCATCGTGCGGCGCATGAATTGGCAGCCAGGGCAACCGACGCTTATGAAAGTGCCCGCAAAAAGGTACAAACGTTTTTAAATGCACGATCAATCAACGAGATCATATTTGTTCGTGGTGCAACTGAAGCAATTAATCTGGTAGCCAAAAGCTGGGGCGAACAAAACCTGAATGCGGGCGATGAGATCATTGTTAGTCACCTGGAACATCATGCCAACATTGTTCCCTGGCAGCAACTGGCTGCAAAAAAAGGCCTGAAAATAAAAGTTATCCCTGTTGATGACGACGGACAATTATTGATTGATGAGTTTGCGAAACTGCTTGGCCCTAAAACCAAACTGGTTTCATTTACGCAGGTTTCAAATGCTTTAGGCACCGTTACTCCTGCCGCTCAAATTGTTCATTTAGCGCATTTGGCCGGTGCCAGGGTATTGGTGGATGGTGCACAATCTGTATCGCACATGCCGGTTGATGTACAGGCTTTAAATGCCGATTGGTTTGTATTTTCGGGTCACAAGGTTTTTGGACCAACAGGCATAGGCGTACTTTATGGTAAAGAAGATCTGTTAAATGAAACCCAGCCCTGGCAGGGAGGCGGCAATATGATCAAAGATGTAACCTTTGAGCATACTCAATATCATGATGCCCCAGGCCGCTTTGAGGCTGGTACCGGTAACATAGCCGACGCTGTTGGCCTTGGTGCTGCCATTGACTATGTAAGCCGTCTCGGTATGCCGCTTATTGCTCAATATGAACACTATCTGCTGGTTTATGCAACCCAATTATTAAAAGGAGTAAAAGGATTGCGCTTAATTGGTACTGCACCTGATAAAGCCAGTGTTTTATCATTTGTACTGGATGGTTATAAAACTGAGGATGTTGGAGCAGCCTTAAACCAGCAAGGTATTGCTGTAAGGTCTGGCCATCATTGTGCCCAGCCCATCCTGAGGCGGTTTGGTGTGGAAAGCACGGTAAGGCCATCACTGGCATTTTATAATACCTGTGCCGAAATTGATTTGCTGGTAAACACGCTTCATAGCCTTAAACGATAATTCAGGGGGTATGAAAGAGGATAAATTTGACACCTTTATACAAACGCTATACGAAACCCATAAGGCTGAATGGGAGGCAACGCCAAAGATAAGGCAATGTGTAGGATGGCTATCTGATCTTTTTGAATTTCTGTTTCCAAATAACCACGCCAATAAACTGTCAATATACGGAGGGCATCTTAAAAAGAACCAGATAGATCTGGAGAATATCCTGTTAAGCTACCTCGACCCGAAAGATATTGATATTGAAGGTGCCGTTATTTCGTTTTATGATTCGCTGAATGAAATTTATCAGAAACTAAGGCAGGATGCATCCATGATCTATGAAAAAGATCCTGCTGCTACCAGTGTGCACGAGGTAATTGTATCCTACCCGGGTTTTTATGCTATTGCGGTTTATCGGATAGCACATCAGCTTACGCGGCTGGCCATACCTATTTTACCTCGTATATTGTCTGAGCATGCCCATGGTAAAACCGGCGTTGATATTCATCCCAAAGCGCAAATAGACGTGCCTTTTTGTATTGACCACGGCACCGGAATTGTTATAGGAGCAACCAGTGTTATCGGAAAACATGTAACCATTTACCAGGGTGTAACCCTTGGGGCTGCCCAGGTAAGTAAAGAATTATCCGAAACAAAAAGGCACCCTACTGTTGAGGATAACGTAGTTATTTATGCACGCAGTACCATTTTGGGTGGCCATACTGTAATTGGCCATAACAGCGTTATTGGCGGCAGTGTATTTTTAACAAAAACAGTGCAGCCTTTTTCACATGTTTTTAACATGCACCAGTTAAGAATTGAGGTTAAAGAGGCCTTACAATAATTTCTTCAAACATGGTTTCAAAACTTAACTCAGCGGAGATCATTCATTTCCTCCTCATTCTTTTGATCATCCTGATACCTGCAAGGCTTTTGGGAGAGCTATGCCGCAGGTATAAATTACCGGCTATCATCGGCGAAATTTTCGCCGGCATTATCGTGGGCCCTACGCTTTTAGGTTTATTTCTACCTGATCTGTTTAAAGATATTTTTATTTCAACACCGCATGCTTTTGAAGCATTTGACGGCATTGCCAACATTGGTATCATTTTACTCATGTTTATTGCTGGCTTTGAGGTTGATCTGAAACAAATAAGACAAAATGGCAAGCAGGCCATCAGCATAAGTCTTACCGGTATTATATTCCCTTTTGCCATCGGTTTTATTTCCGTTTGGTTACTGTACCAAAGCCATTTTGCAAATGGTGTAAATAACCAACTGGTCACCTCCTTATTTTTCGGCACTGCGCTATCTATTACCGCACTTTCCGTGATCACCAAAATACTGCTCGATCTGGATATTTTGAACACGCGCATAGGTAACATTGTACTAACCGCTGCCATGGTTGATGATTTTTTGGGGTGGATATTATTCTCTATCATCATTCAGCTGATGAACGTTGGCAAAGGTGAAGCCTCATTTTGGTCGGTCAGTGTAATTATTCTTTACGCGGTTTTTATGTTAACAGGAGGCCGGTGGCTCATTCACAAACTGCTGGCCTTTGCAGGCCGTGGAGAAAAGCCGGGAAGAGTGTTAACCATGGCTGTTTGCCTTTGCCTTATCAGTGCATGTATTACCGAATGGCTTGGCGTACGGGGTATATTCGGTGCTTTCCTGGTAGGTGTTGGTATTAATGATTCTGAATACTTTACCGAGAAACACAAGCACATACTGCATCAGTTTACCATAAACGTATTGGCTCCACTTTTTTTTGCCTCCGTAGGGTTAAGGTTGAATTTCATAGCCAATTTCAATCTGGAAATAGTAGTTATCATACTGTTTATTGCTTGCCTGGCCAAATTGCTTGGCGCGGGTATTGGCAGCGCCATAAGTGGCATGAGCAAAAACGAATCTATTGCTGTAGCATTCGGTATGAACGCCCGCGGATCGCAGGAGATAGTACTTGGTTTATTAGCGCTTCAGGCTAAAATCATCAATGAGCCTGTGTTTGAAGGCCTCGTGGTTATGACCGTGGTAACCATGATCATTTCAGGGCCCATCATGAAGCATTATTTTTTGAAAGATCAACAGCTGCAACCCGTATCATGACTATCTTTTGGTAAATGGAAGCCCTGGCAATTAGGTTTGCCAAACGCCACCATGCCGGCAGGAATATTTTCCCTGATCAGCTTAATCAGGATGTGGGCCCTGAAGAAATCGTTTTCAAAATCTACTTTATTTTTTGACGATGATTTAGCCCCCAATCTACCAGGCTATCAGTTACCGGAAAAACACTTAAACCATATTCTGTAATTGCGTAGCTTACCGTCACAGGTTTGGTATTCCTTACCATCCGGGAAACTAAAAGATTTATTTCAAGTTCGCGCAATTCTTTAGAAAGCATTTTTGCAGATATACCCTCTATTTCACGCTGCATTTTTTTAAACGTATTTGTTTCATTGATATGATTGTTTAGGTGACGCATGATTCTTAACTTCCATTTCCCACCTAAAATTTCCAGACTGTCACGTATCGCCGCCAATTCCTGGTCGCAAGTAACGTTTTGTTTTTCTGACATATTCATAACTCAAATATAAGATAGTTAACAAGAAGTAACCGGTTACCTCTTGTTAACCAATAGAACAAGAAAGCCATTTAAGCTTAGTTTTGAATTTCTTAAACAATTGAAATAAAACTGATGAAACAACTTGATTATTTTGTGCTGGATGTTTTCACCGATGAGAGATACAAGGGCAACCAGCTTTCGGTAGTTTACACTGATCATGAACTTGAACTAACACAGTATCATGATATTTCCCGAGAATTCGGGTATTCTGAAACTTCCTTCGTTTATTATTCCAAAACAGAAAAGGTATTTAAAGTGCGTTCCTTTACACCTGCCAAATTTGAAGTAGCCGGAGCAGGACATAATTTATTGGGGGCAGTATGCCTGGCACTGATTAAGAAATGGGATATTTTTAAAAATCAGGATGGCATACCCACGGTAAAAATCAAAGATACCTTCATACCGCTCAGAATAACGGAAAAAGATGGTTTACCTTATGTAGGTATGAAGCAACGGCCTGCTGAAATTATGGCCACTGTGCCAAAGGAAATTATTTCGGAGGCCATTGGATTAACAACCGGGGATCTTTCATTAAATAACTGGCCTGTAAACATTGTTCAAACCGAGGTGGCACATCTAATGGTTCCAATTCGTGATACAGAAGTACTGAACAGCGCAGTTTCCAACAAAGTGCTACTAAAGAGGGCTGCTGAGCAGTTTGGCTTTGAGGGATGTTATCTGTTTACAACAAACACCCTTGCAAATGACGTACTTGCCGAAACACGCTTTTTCAACCCAAGTATCGGTATTGATGAAGACCCAGCAACCGGTACTGCAGCCGGACCACTTGCGGGTTATTTGAATATGCTTGGGTACGCACGTAAAAATCATAATTACCAGATTTTGCAGGGCGTTTGTATTAACCAGCCATCAACAATACATGTAAATGTTGGAGATGATGGAATATGGGTTAGCGGCACATCAGTTATAGTGATGGATGGAAAGCTGTTAGTTTAATCGTTTTTTGCGTAATTACTAAAAAGAATTGCCAGGCTTGTTTTGTAAAATTGACACGAGAAACTTATTTTAACTTAAAAATGTTAAGCGGTGATGAAGGTGTAGTGTTTTACAGTAGTTACTGCATCCAGCAAATCGTGAAAGGAAATAAAGTGAAAGAAAATTTAGCTTTGATCAGTAATTACATGCTTTCAATCGAATATCATCATTCAATTTATGATTTTTACAGACTATATTGGACTTGGGATGATGATGAAATGCAGTTCTATTGGGATGGAGCAACGAGAGTGAATATAGAGCAGATTGCTATCAATACTGCTAAGAACTGGTTAAATGAGGATGAAGGCTCTTTGAATGCAATATAAGTTAGTTAGAAGTTATAGAAGAAGAAGAACCTAAAACCATTACTAATGGATAACGAGACAGCGCAGCAACTTTTAGAACAAGCTATAGACCTGGAAGAACAAGGCCAGTTTGACGATTCAATTACAGTCTATCAACAAGTCATCGGCTTAGAACCTGATTGGCATGTCCCTTACTACAATCTGGGCTTGCTTTATAAGTGCCAATGTAACTGGCAACTATCTTATCAATACAATCAAAAGGCAGTTGAGCTTAATCCTGATAATGAAGCGGCATGGTGGAACTTAGGGATTGCAGCAACCGTACTTCTGAATTGGAGAACCGCGAGAGAGGCATGGAATCACTTTAATCTTGATTTGGAGATTAATGATGAACAACTAACAATGAACTTAGGTATTGTTCCTATAAGGCTCAACCCTGACGGTAATGCAGAAGTAGTTTGGTGCAAGCGTATTGACCCAGCAAGAGCGATTATTCGTAATGTGCCATTAGCAACCAGTGGTCGCCGTTACGGTGACACGGTGCTTAACGATGGTGCTCCACAAGGGCATCGAATAAGGAATGGTGTAGAAGTTCCCGTTTTCAATGAATTACAATTGTTAACAAAGTCAGATTATAAAACTTACTCTGTTGAGATTGACACGGAAAGACAAGAAGATATTGACAAATTGGAAGAGCTATGCTATAACGCGAATATAGAGTTTGAGGATTGGTCAACAATGAGAACCCTTTGCAAGCAATGCAGTGAAGGTACAGTTCACGAAGCCCATGATCATGATTTAAAAACTGAAAACGATAGCGAACATCATATAGGTTTTGCCTCTGTAAGCGAAGATGCGATAAATCAAGTGTTGACCACATGGAGAACTGTTACACTATGTGAGCACACAGAAATTAAGCTGGAATTACAATAACATGAGTGAACAACCACAACTCGAGAAGCTGAGTAGGCAAGAGTTAACCCTAACCCATTAAAACACATTCGATAGTAGAAACCTCAAATGACCAATTACAATTAACAGAATACAAAACTGCACATATGATCTTAAAAGGCCATTTTAGCCAATAAAAAATAAAAAAGCCTTCCTGAATGTCAGAAAGGCTTACTATTCCAGTGATCTCATCAGGATTCGAACCTGAGACCGACAGATTAGAAATCTGTTGCTCTATCAAAATATCTTGAAAAAATAAAGTCGTATCTTCTTTACAATGTGTAATTTACGAATTAATTGTAATTTTTAAAAAAAATCTTGTACCATATTTGTACCAATTTATAATATATTATAAAGGAATATTTCCGATTGCTTTCCAACAATGATCACTTTATTTAAGTGGATATAGTAGGTAATCCAAGAAAGATCGGCGTCACTCAGGTTCACATTGATGTGTTCAAAGTGTTGCAGAACTAACGGTCCGCTAATCCAGAACGTATTGATCAATGGTTTCGGAATATCCAGTAAGACTATAAAACATCCCTATTTCATCATACAATAAGAAAGGTTATTGCCTTTTGTAGTTACATAATTATAGATTTATGCAATTACATATTGTTTAATTATCGTCTTGATGAGAGGTATTTGGGATAATTGTTAACTATGATCGATTCCAAGCGGTTTTCCAGGCTGCAAATTCTGAAGGCTTGATCCGGTAGCGCGCAAAATTGCCATCATGTAAGGATAAAAGCTCTGTTTCGACCGTCTCGATAAATTTGTTCCTGTCCATTTCAGGTAAATCAGCAGCATTGTTTTTTATTTCGGCTGCAGCTTGCTGAGGAGGTAGCGCACCGGAAACTATGCCTGCGATCATCGTGCGGATCTGCTCGCGATATTTCAACCGGAATTGATCCGGCTCACCCAGTGATTGCCTTAATGCTGCATATCGCAGTGCCGACCTTTCGTAAGCCCACATAAAGACATCCTTCAGCAGTTCAATTCGGTTCAGTTCATAAACAGCAAGCATACCCTGTATATAAAGTTCATCAGGAACATCTACGAAAGCCAGGGGAGACAGGTTATGCTTAGCGAATGGTATGTTTGCGGCCAATCGCGACACACGCTTATTAACATCATCGAAAGGCTGTAAATAGGGCAACTGCACCATGATAAAAAAGGCCTGTTCAAAAGGGTCTTCTATCTGACTCGTTTTAGCAAGCATCATATCGAACATGATCTCGATCTGCTGTGGTATGGCGAGCGGGGTAAATACCGAATTACCAATGCCGACGCCAAAGGTGCGTAGCCTGCCGGAAGCGGCCGGGTCCGGCAATAAGTTGTTCGATAACATACCATGGAGATTCATGAGGCTGTAACGATTGAAGCCGATCTCATTGACAGCTTCCACTATAAACTCTATTGCGTCCTTATGGTTCAGGATCATTTGTGCTTCTGCCGCAGTTTTATCATCTGCGGTTTCCCCTTGTGATATTAACCGCTGCGTATCCAGTAAGCTGTAGGTATTTCCTTCCAAGCGACTGGAGTTCCAGGCCAGGTCTATTAGCAAACGTTGTAGTATCTTCTTGGCGTAGGTTCCGGCTGCCTGTTCAGTGTTACCCGTTCTTCCGATCTCCGCTAATTTTCTTTTATCCTCAGCAGATAGATAACTGTCCTGGTTAGGGCGATAGCATTCCAAAAAGCCCCCATTATATCCTACCGGCATTCGTCGGCGATAGTCCACGCTCAACAGCTTTCTAATTTCTTGACCCTCGGCTGATAGGGGGACAATATCTTCAGTTTCGACACTTGCTTTTGCTGGTTGTTGGTTTTCCACCATTGCAAGATGGTATCGGGTGGATCGCTTTTGACCTGTAACTGTAATGTCATTGTTTTCCAAAAGCACTGCCAAGCGTCTTTGTAAAGTACGCAGCCCAAGGTCGTTTGCCAAGGCTCGATTGATCGTCTCAATCGAAGCACCTTCCTGATGGTGTTGCAACACAGTCTTGATGGCATCAAGTTCTTTTTTTACAGCTTCCTTATCCATGCGACAGAAATCATTAATTGTGCGACAAAAATAAATCTATTGCGACAAATCTGCAATTATTGCGACAAAAAATTAAAAACATGTCGCATAACAGAAAATCGCGACAGTTTTAGAAATTATACGACATTTTTGATTTAAGCCACTATTTGGAGATTATGATGAATGAGAACACACCATTTCGGCGCAAGCTATGAGGTGCATGTGTCTCGCAGCTTTAAAATAGCCTATCCATGATCTTATCTTTAGGTACAACAGGGTAATTAAGGTCAAACGAGATTCCTTTTTAAATTTAATTCAGCGAAACACAAACTTCACATCGGCAACCTATCAATAAGCCTTTCTCGCAGTTCCTCCAATTGAAAGGGCTTGGGCAGGTAATCGTTGATGCCGAAAACAGCTATGCGCTTTTGAATTTGGTCTGAAACCGACGCTGTTAAGGCAATAATATGAATGTTCGCCTTGACAGGATCAGCCATCTGTCGTATTCTTTTGGCGGCTTCCATGCCGTCCATGATGGGCATATGCATATCCATTAAGATCAGATCGTAATTAGTACTTTCAAGACAGGTAATTGCTTCCTGGCCGTTTTCAACTATGTCAGCAGTAATATTCCAGCGTTTAAACAACTGCTTCATAAAAAAGATGTTCATCATGTTGTCTTCGGCCAGCAAGACCTTCAAGCGTCCAAGATCATGCTCTTCGAATTTCAGATCTGCTTGCGGCAAAGCAGTTATGTCTCTTTCGTCCATCTTTAGCAGTAAATCAAAGTAAAAAGTTGCGCCACTACCTAATTTACTTTTTATTTTGATTTTACTGCCAAACATTTCAGTCAATTTTTTAACGATCGAGAGGCCAAGCCCCGTACCCCCAAACTTTCTTGTTGTACTTGCCGAGGCCTGCTGAAAAGGATCAAAAATCACTTTTTGCTGGCTATCGCTGATCCCAATCCCGGTGTCCGATACCTCAAACCGGACGTTATATTCATCAGCCTCTTGCCCAATCAATATGAGGCGGAGCTCAACACGACCTTTTTCTGTAAATTTAACAGCATTGCCAACAAGATTATAGAGTATTTGGCTGAGACGGGCGCTGTCGCCTAAAAACTTTTTACCCTTGAGCGACGCATCGACTTCAAGGTTAAGAATCAGCATTTTTTCCTCTGCCCTCAACCTCATCCCCTGAGCGATGCCCTGCACAAGACGTTCCAAATTAAAAGGGGCTTGTTCCAACTCGAATTTCCCTGATTCGATTTTGTTAATATCAAGTATATCGTTAATAAGGGTTAGCAGCGCTTCGGCCGAGAATTTTAATACATCTAATTGCTGTTTTTGCTTGGGATTTGCCTCTGTATCACTAATCAGCAGACCGGCAATTCCGATCACCGAGTTTAAGGGAGTCCGCAGTTCATGGGACATCGTAGACAAGAAAGTCGTTTTTGTTTCTGCCGCCTCTGCCATTTGTTGGCTTAACAACTCGCTTTCCCTTAAATTGCCATATAAAACTGCATGAAAATAAATGTGCGACATTAATATCACGAGACAGTTAATCGCAATGTAAAGATCAGCCAACACTTCCGGCAAGGGATGCAAGCCGGTAAAGGAAAGTGAAACATAGTGTCGAACAAACAATGGTGCGAACGCAAGAATGGTATATATCGTACCCCATTTTTTACCTAAGCCATAGAATGAGGAAATAATGGCCATAAAAATAGCCTGAAGTGTGACCACATCAGCGCCAACCGACCTGTTGAATATTCGGTACGAGATATGGAGGATCGTACCAATCACGGCATAGTGTATTCCCCAATAAATCAGTTTAGGGAAACGCCGGAGCAGGACAATCATCAAAGCGGATGTCGCCATTAAGCGGATAGCCCGAAAGCTGCCGTTTCCTTGATGATGATACTGCGCATCGCATACATAAATCACCCCTTTAAGCACATTAGCGCCAAGCATTAGGTAAAACAACCTCAATCTAGCGTTTGTCAATGACGTGCCGGTTCTCGATAAAGCCATTGAAGAGAATGCTTTGGAAATATTGTTTGCCATATTATTTTTTCCGGATGCTTTCGGAAGCCGAGTAACCTGCAAATGTAGTAAAATCAATTTATTGGCGGTAGAATCACTAATTGGTTTCGATTGATAATATATCAACCAAATAGTAAGGTTTGGTTTGATTGGATAAAACCAATAGCACTGACCCCTCACCGCCAATTTCCTTTGTTTTTCTAAAAGATTGAACTTAAGCACTAAAGGTGGTCATTCTGAAACTGGCCAAACGGGGTCAATCGGGTGTGGTTTAACCAATAAAGCAAGCGTTTGTTTATTATTTCAGCAGATCACCGATAAGGGGAATTTGCTGCTGAAGATTGGCCTGAATAGCTGTTTGTATATAGATTTCCAGCTGGATAACGGTTACCGCACGCAGGCCACCGACCTGCCTTTCAAACTTTTTCAGATAGCCTTTATAAAGCTCATTGTACCTCGTTGTATTATTAAGATAAAGCTTTGCTATGGACGACGCAGATTCGTCGCTCAGGGAATTGTAACCTGACGCATATTGTTCGATTAGTTTCAGACGGTCCCCACTTATGACCATCGCTTTGCTTTCATATTCATCATATAATTTCCAGAATCCCTGCTGTTCCTGATCATGAAGTTGAATGTGTTCAGCAATGATGTTTTTTTTAGTTTTGCCGAAGATAGCCTCGGCAATAGCCAGATCTTCCTTTTCCGATTGCGCTGAGGCCTTAAGGCCCGCAAATAAAAAAAAGATCAGGATCGTAAATTTTCTTTTCAAGTTTTTCATATCAGCTGCTTTTCGCATGGATCCAGGCAGGTGAATCAGTAACCGGATCATGAAGCGATTGACCGTCACCTGTACTCTTCAAAATTAGGAGGCAT
>Ga0247742_10002056_pt1 | contig 13432 bp, 12 predicted proteins | sample UWRJL208509C2_FD_180944 | JGI IMG/M metagenome (GOLD analysis project Ga0247742, IMG submission 180944) | Plant litter microbial communities from Arlington Agricultural Research Station in Wisconsin, United States - UWRJ-L208-509C-2 | ecosystem: Environmental > Terrestrial > Plant litter >...
CGGGCGTCGAGTTTCGAAAGGATGCCGCGCATCCGCGACTTCACGGTTTCCTCGGAGATGAAGAGTTCACTGGCGATCATCTTGTTGCCATGCCCCTGGGCCACCAGGGCGAGCACGGCGATTTCTTTTGGCGTCAGCAATTCGGTGCCGGCGTAGGCGGCGAGGTCGTGCGCCGCGTCCGGGTCCATCACGTGACGGCCGGCCATGGAAGCCCGGATCGCGCGGATGGTTTCGTCGAGACTGGACGACTTAAGCAGGTACGACGTGGCGCCCAGCATGAGCGCGCGCATGATCCGCGCGTCGCCCAGGTAGCTGGTGAGTACGATGATGTTGGCTTCCGGGAACTCGCTACGAATCGTGCCGATGGCTTCGAGCCCGTCGACCCCCGGCATCTGCAGGTCCATCAGGGCGACGCTCGGGCGAAGTTCCCGGAACTTCTCGATCGCCTCACGGCCGTTGGTCGCTTCGCCGACGAGCACCATGTCCGCCTGCGTCGAGACGGCCGCGCGCAGGCCATGCCGCATGACCGGGTGGTCGTCGGTGATCAATACGCGAATCATGCTGCCTGCGGTATCCGCGTCGTTCACGGTGGCGCTCCCCGCGCGTGATACCGCCACCCTGCATCGGGCACGGTTCCGGGTCAATACCCATCGGAGTGAAAGTGCTACCCCCAACAATGGCGGAAGGTCCAGCCTGCAGGGGGTGGGGATTTGCAGCGACGCGACCTACCGTTGTGCTAGGGACATTCCGTGGAGCATCGCCATGCCTGCAACGTCTGTGTTCGGTCCGTTCCGTCTCGAACCTGCAGTGCGTACCCTCTACCGCGATGGCAAGGTGGTCAAGCTCGGCAGCCGCGCCTTCGATATTCTGGTGATGCTCGTGGAGCGGAGGGGCACCGTCGTCACCCCTCGAGAGCTTATGGCCGTGGCATGGCAAGGCCTGGTCGTGGGTGAATCGAACGTGCGCGTACAAATCGCCAACCTGCGTCAGGCGCTCGGGCGAGACTGCGAGGGTGCCGGGTACATCGCCAGCATCCCCGGCCGGGGTTACGCCTTCCTGGCCAGGGTGGAACGGCTGGTCCAGACCCAGCCGCCTCCCAGTCCAAGCCCCACGTGGCGCTCGGGCACGTGGTCGTGGCGATGGATCGGACCGACGGCCTGACCGGCCCGATGGCCCTGCGCTAGAGGGCCGGGCCCTCCGTTGCGACGATCACCCGCGGCGCCCTTGGGAGCGTGATCCCGAACACCATCAGACCCAGCAGCGTGAGGACAAAGCCCGCCCACGCGGCCGACAGAAAGCCCAGGCCCGCTGCAATCGCGGCGCCGCCGCCCCACGCCCCGATCGCATTAGCGACATTGAGCGAGGCCAGGTTCATGGCGCCCATGAGGGTAGGGGCCTCCGGAGCGAACTGCGTGAGGCGCACCTGGATCGTGGGAATGGCGATCATCATCGTGGCGCCCACACCGAATAGCGTGGCCATGAGGATCCATGCGTTGTCGCCGGCCACCGCAAGCGTAGCGAGCACGACAAGCGCGGCGCCATAGCCGATGACAAGACCTCGCTGCGGGTAGCGGTCGGCCAGCTGCCCGCCTGCCAGGTTGCCCAATGTCATGCCGATGCCAAACAGGGCGAGGGCGACAGGAATCCACGTACGGTCGAGCATGACCACGTCGGTGATGAAAGGACCGATAAACGTGTAAACCGCGAAAATGCTCGCCACGCCGAGTGCGGCTACAAGCATCGTTGCCCACACAGAACCTTTTCGTAGCGCGCTGAGTTCCTGCACCACCGGCCCACCGTGCAGCGCGTCGGTGCGTGGAACCCACGCAAGCAGGGCAACGAACGCCGCCATACCCAGCACGGCCACGGCCAGATACGTATTCCGCCATCCGATGCTCTGGCCGAGGAAGGTGGCGAGCGGCGAGCCAATGATCGTGGCTACGGTCAGGCCGGTCATGACGAGCGCGAAGGCCTTGCCGCCTTTACCGGGCCCGACGATGTATGACGCAACCACCGCACCTGCGCCGAAGTACGCGCCCTGCGGAAGCCCCGTGATGAAGCGCGCCACGGCGAACATCCCCAGGTTTGCCGCCTGCGACGACAACACATTACCCACCACGAACAAGGCCATGAGGCCGAGCAGAAGCGTACGGCGGTTGAGGCTGGCCGCCGCCAATGTGATGGCCGGAGCACCCACTACTACGCCAAACGCATAGGCGGTTATGGCGTTGGTGGCCGTCGGCAAGCTGATACCGAGCGAGGCAGAGAACAGCTGCAAGATCCCCATGCTGGCGAACTCGGACGTGCCGATGCAGAAGCTGCCGAGTGCGAGAGCGAACAAGGTGAGCGCACGCCGTGCCTGCTGGCTCCGGTCCTGGCAGTGGACGTGAACGGTGGCGCATTGCGCTTCGAATGCTTTCTCGTGCATGGAATAGGCCTCCGTCGGCGGGCCATAGCGCAGCCACTCAAACGGCGTCCACCGCCTCGAGCGGTATGGCATTACGCGTCGCCAGGTCGTTGATATGCGCCAGATAGTGTTGGTAGTGCGCGCTCGCCCGATGCGCCGTGGCGGCTTCTGCATCGACATACATTTCGTCGATGACGAATTCGGCGGGCTTCTCGCGGTTGCGCCAAAGGTTGTACTGGACGTTGCCCGGCTCCCCGCGTGAGGGGGGCGCCATGCCTCGCAGCAACGCTTCGAGTTCTCGCTCCTGGCCGTCTTTAGCGGTAAGGACGGCCACTACCTTCACTTGCGTCGACGCCATGGCGGTGTTTCCCTGAATTGCGAAGACCTGAGGTTATTGCACTTTCGCCAGCGCCTCGACGAGCGCCTTGCCAACGGCGGTGCCCGAGGCCGGGTTCTGCCCGGTGATCAGGCGTCCGTCGACGACGAGGTGCGGTTGCCACGGATCGACGCAGGAGTACTCAGCCCCGGCTTCTCGTAGCACGCCTTCGAGGTCAAACGAGACATCCCTCGCGGCATAGCCATCTTCCTCGGCTTTGGAGAATGAAGTCAGTTTGTGGCCCTTGACGAAGGGTGTGCCATCTTCAAGACGAACACCAAGGAAGGCGACAGGGCCGTGGCACACCGCGGAGACGATCTTGCCGCCATTCCAGGCGCGTAGCACCGCCTGTTTGACGTAGCGATCCTTGGCGATGTCGTCCATGGGTCCGAGGCCACCGGGAAAGAAGATGGCGTCGTAATCGAGCACATCCACTTCGGAGAGCTTGCGGCTACGCTGCAGGCGACGGTAGGCCGCGCTCTCGAGGAAGTTCTTCTGGGCAGGATCGCTGGCGTCATAGCCGTCGTCCGGGACAATCCCGCCCAGTGGCGAGGCGAATTCGATGGCGATACCGGCTTCCTCGAGGACTTCGAACGGGTGGGCAATCTCTGGAAAGAAGAAGCCGACGGTGCGTTCGAACGGACCGAGTACCGCTGTGTTGGTCGCAATGCAGAGAACGTGTTTGACGCGCATGGTACGTACTCCTCAATCAGAACGTCATGACCGCGCGCCCGACGATGTCACCGGTACGCAGCAGGTCGATGTATTTGTTCAGTTCGTCGAATTTGAAGGTCTTGATCGTGTGGCGAATCTTGTCCTGTGCGGCGAGGGCCATGACCTCCATCAGGTCGGCGTTGTTGCCCCAGAACGAGCCGTGGAAACTCTGCTCGCGCGAAACGCGGGGGAAAAGCGGTACATCGATCCGGTCGCCGACGAGACCCACGTCGACATAGTGGCCGCTGATTGAGAGCAGGCTCATGCCCAGCTGGATCATCGCCGGCGCACCTGTGCAATCGATTATGGCATTCAGCTCGCCCTGGCCGAATGTCTTCGCGAGGTCTTTCTTGACGTCCGCTTCGGATTTGTCTTTCACCGCGATGGTGTGGTCCACACCGTAGTCTCGCGCGACGCCCAGCTTCTCCTCGCTCCGGGCCAGCGCGACCACGCGCGCGCCACCGCCAAGAAGTCGTGCGTACTGCACGGCGTACGCACCCAGGCCTCCCACACCGAGGACGCCAATGACCCGGTCGGGCCCGAGCGCGCCGGCATCGCGAAGTTTACGTATGCCACGGTACGTGGTCAGGCCGGCGTCCGTGAGCGGGGCAAGCTGTTCGAAGGGAAGCTTCTTGCCGACCTTGATCACATAGCGCACGGGTACAGGAATGAATTCGGCGAATCCGCCCACGGGACCGAAGCCCGGCCATCGCACATTCGGGCATATCTGTGTGTCGCCCACCTGGCAATGCCGGCAGATACCGTCGCCCCAGCCGGGCGCAACCACCACGTGGTCGCCCTCGGCGATGCCCGCACCCTTCGGTACCAGCGAGCCGATCTTCGCGATAACGCCCGTGATCTCATGACCAAGCGTGAGCGGCGGTTTGAGGTCTGCATAAGGACGGAAGTAACCGTCGATCAATTGCACGTCGGAACGGCACATGCCGCAGGCCTTGACCTGTACGAGCACCTCGTCCTCGGCGATGTCGGGAACCGGGACATCCTCCAGGACCAGGGGCTTGCCGTACTCATGCATGCGTGCAGCTTTCATGTTGGTACACCTCGGAAGGGTTAGGGGATGTCACGAGACCGCCGCGAGCGCAGCCTCGGCCACGGCGATGTCCTGTTCGACGGTGCCCGCGCTGGTCCCGACGGCGCCGATGACCTGTCCTTCGTAGACCACCGGTATGCCGCCGCCAAAGATCACCACGTCGCCCTCGTGGCTGTTCTGAATGCCATAGAGCTGGCTGCCGGGTTGGGCTAGGTCGCTCAGGAACGCCGTGGACTTGTCGAAGATGCGCGCGGTGAGCGCCTTGTGGATCGACAGGTCGATGCTGCCGATAAGCGCGCCGTCCTGTCGGACGAAGGCGATCAGCCGTCCGCCTGCGTCGACGACGGCAATGTTGTAGGCGATGCCGAGCGACGTAGCCTTGGTTTCCGCCGCGGCAATCATGGCCTTCGCGTCGTCGAGTGTGAGCGTCTGGAACGAGCGTGGCATAACTACAAACTCCCTTGCGCGGGTTGATTCTGGTGTATCACGGTACCGCGGGCTGACGCTTGTTAAGCGCGGTAAAACCGCGAAGAAACGCGCTTACATCGAGTACTCAGGCATCACGGCGGAGGCACGGATTCAGCGGTCTGAGGCGCATGCAATGCATGCCCTTCATGCGTCGGTGTGGTGAACGGCGTGGGCTGAGGTGGCTGGAAGTTCGCCAGGCCAGCGGTTGCCCAGTCGATGCCGGCAAGCTCACGTGCAAAGCGGTCGGCATCGCGTCGTCGCACGGTCTCGGCGACTTCGTCGGCCTCCGCGCGTGGAATACCCAGTTCGACCAAGGCCATGCTGCCGAAGCGCAGGGCGGATTCAAACGTTTCCCGCAAATGGATCTTCACGCCTTGTGCCGCCATGCGCAGGGAATGCTCGCGGTCGTAGGTGCGCACCATCAGCACGGCACCGGGATAGCGCTCCTTCGTGATTTCTATAATCGTGTTCGCCGTCACGTGGGAATCAACGCATATCGCGATGACGTGCGCCTTCTCGGCACCGGCGGCGTCCAGCACGTCCAGCCGCGTACCGTCGCCGTAGTAGATCTTGAAGCCGAACCTTGTCGCTGCTTCCACCATCTCCACATCGGTATCGATGACCGTGACATCGACATCCCGCGCAAGCAATGACTGGCTCACCACCTGACCGAAGCGGCCGAAACCAATCATCAGGATGCTGCCGACGAGTCCGGGCGGGACATCGGTCACGTGAGGCGTCGACGGGCGTGCCACTGTGAAGCGGTGGCCGGCGGCATGGACCAAGGGCGCGAAGGCCATGGAGAGCACGACGATCGCGGTGAACCGCGCGTTATCCTCCTGGCTCATCAGCCCTGTCGCGGCGGCGCTGCCGTAGAGTACGAAGGCGAACTCGCCACCCAAGGGCATGAGGAACGCACGATCCAGCGCCTCCGCATGCGCGTCACCGAGGGCCCGGCCAACGCCATAGATGGCGGCCGTCTTGGCGATCATCATCGCCAAGACACCCAGGAGCACCGACAGGAGGTGCGCTCGCACCGCGTCGAGATCCAGTGCCATGCCCACGCCAAGGAAGAACAAGCCGAGCAGCAAGCCACGAAATGGTTCGATATCGGCTTCGAGTTGATGACGGAAGCTGGACCGGGAGAGAAGCACGCCCGCGAGGAACGCGCCGAGCGCCATCGAGAGGCCGCCCAGTTGCATGAGCAGGGCCGCGCCCAGCACGACCAGCAGAGCGCCTGCGCAAAGCACCTCACGCACCTTCGACCGGGCCAGGACGCGGAAGAGGGGATCGAGCAGCCACCGGCCGGCGACAAGCAGGGCCAGCAGGGAGCCGATCCCTGTAAGTGCCGACGTCCAGGCCGTCCCGTGCGCCGTGCTTTCGTGCGCAGGCGACATCCAGGCGACCACGGCCAGCAGCGGAACGATGATCAGGTCTTCCAGCAGCAGGATCGCGACGACCTTCTGGCCGGAGGGACGGCCCAGCTCGCCGGACTCCGATAACAGTTGCATCACGATGGCCGTCGAGGTGAGCACGAAGCCCATGGCGCCAACGAAGGCGACACGCGGCGGAGCGCCGAGCAGCCATGCCACGCCGGTCAGGGCGGCGCCGCACGCCAGCAGTTGAACGAGGCCCAGGCCATAGATGGTGGTGCGCAGCGCCCAAAGACGTTCGGGCCGCATTTCCAGCCCGATCACGAAAAGGAACATGACCACACCGAGCTCGGCCAGCCCGAGGATGGCCTCCGGGTCGGTGAACCAGCCGAGCACGAACGGACCGACGAGCACTCCTGCGACAAGGTAGCCGAGGACGGCTCCCAGCTTCAGCCCGCGGAAGACAGGCACAACCAGCACGGCCGCGCCGAGCAAGGCGACGGCCTGCAGGAGCTGGCTATTGGCGATGTCGGTCATTCCCCGATAATGGGCCAGGAGCGAACGCCATCAGCGCGAAACCTCGTCAAACCACGTTAAAAGCAGTGAGCGCGCTTGCACCGGGCGGCCGTCACGGTCACCCTTGGCCCATCTGGCTCTGCCATCGGCGACGGGCACTACGCGATGCGAACTGCGATAGCCATGGGGTTGCTGTTGCTCATGGCTGGCGGCGCGCGCGCGAACGACGAGTACGTCAATCCTGTTTTCTGCTATCGCGTGGTGCAGCCACCGGACGTGTCCAGGGTCGTGGCGCGCCCCGACGGGACCGAAATCACCATGGAACTTGCGGCGCCGTGCCCTGGCCCGGCATGCATTTCCTTCGGCATCGCCGCGGGCTACCCTCGCAACGTCATCGACCTGCCGCATGCCCATGAGTACTACCGCTACCTGGGCTGGAGGCTCGATAAGCCCACCAGGCGCACCATCGCAGGCATCCCGTGGATCGCGTACGCCATGTCGCGCGGAGACGCTGCGCTCCGCCTGTACGAATACACGGGCGGCCGCGGTAAGGCTGCGTACGTCGTCCTGGCACAGTACCCCCACGAAGCGGAGTCGCGCGTGCGGCGCGAGATCACGAAGCTGCTCGCTTCGTGGCGATGGGTCAGCGCCTGCCTTTAGAGGCGCGGAGGGCGAGTGCCGCGTCTGCGCAATAAGCGCAGCGGCAACGCGAGGGCGACGGTAGTGCCGCTCGCTCCCGTTCGGATGGTAAGCGTGGCACCGAGTTCCGCGGCCCGCTCGTGCATGCCGGCAATACCCCAATGGCCCGTCTCCGCCGGGTCGTCCTGAATGTCCGGGTGCATCCCGGTGCCGTCGTCCGTGATGCTCAGCTCGAGCGCTTGCCGCGTCGTCACCAGTCGCAAGTCGATGTGCTCCGCACAGGCGTGACGGAACGCGTTCACGAGGCTCTCGCGGCATATGGCGAGCACGTCTTCGCCCACGGCGGGATCCATATCCTGGTCCACGACACGCACGTCGATTGCCATGGCAGCGGGGGATGCCTTCTCAAGGAGTCGTGCAAGCTCTCCTACTGCGGAGGCCAGCTTGGGCAACGAGGTGATGTTGGTGCGCAGCTCGCGAACCCGGTCTCGCCCCTCGACAATGAAATCGCTCGCGACCTTCAGTGTGCTCTGGATGCCCTCCTGGAGCGGATCGTCTTTCGGGATCGCGGTCGCCACGGCCTGGAAGCGGAGCATGATGCCGTAGATAGCCTGCAGCAAGGTGTCGTGCAGTTCCCTTGCGATCCGCTCGCGTTCCTCATGGCGCGCCTCCGACTGCAGGCGCACAGCGCGCGAAACGCTGCGGATGCGCCAGGCATAGGCGATGCCGATCAGTGCCAGGACGGCTAGCGCTTCAAGACCGATGAACCACGCGGCCTGGTAGAAGCGCGGCGGAATAACGATGGCAAGCTTCGCCCCTTCCTCGTTCCACACGTCGTCATCGTTGGAGGCAATGACATTGAAGTGGTAAGTGCCCGGGGAGATGTTGGTGTAGTACGCCTGACGGCGAGTTCCTGCGTCGATCCAGTCCTTGTCCTCGCCATCGAGTCGATAACGGAAGCGGACGCGCGAAGGTGATGTGAGGCTCACTGCGGTGTAGTCGATCTGCAACGAACCGTCCCCGGCAGGCAGGTGCACCGCGCTGGTGGGATCGATCAGGCGGCCGTCCGTACGCACGCCGGTGATGTACACGGGCGGTGGGTTCGTATTACGGCGCTGCACCGACGCGTCGAGCCAGTACAGGCCCTCGTTGGTCACGAGCCAAATTCGCCCGCTATCGTCCTGCTGCATGCTCGGCACCGGTTGTCCCTGACGCGCGATGCCCTGGATGCCGTCGCGAAAATCGAAGGGCCCCGCCTGCGGGCGGTAACGTGGATCGGCGAAAGCGGTCTCCATCTCGACGGATGTAAGACGCAATGCACCGTGACCGCCATTGATCCACAGATCGCCATGAATGGCCTGGGCGATGCCGGTGATACCCATGAGGGCAGGGAAGTCGCGATCGGTCAGCGATTGCATGTGGCCGTCACGGTAACGTGCAAGGCCGGTGCTGCCGCCAAAGAACACACCTGCCGTGCAGGCGGTGACGGTGGTCACGCTACCAATGTCCACGCCGTTTTGCTGGTCGTAAAGAGTCTCACGACCGGACCGATCCACGCTTAGCACTTCACCGCCTGCGTAGCCGAGCCAGAAGGTGCCGTCGGCGGCCATGGCTCCGGTGGTCGGGTAACCCTTGACGCCGCCGGTACGCGGGGTCCATGCCTCCCAGCGATCATTGCGAAAGCGGTGCACCCCCAGGCCTTCGATCGATGCCCATAGTTCACCCGGCGCTCCTGCCGTCAGGAACTTGAGCCGCGATCCGTAGAGACCGTTAGGCAGCGGCACCGTTTCCAGATGCCCGCCGCGATAGCGGTAGACATCGTGGTAGCCCACGACCCAGAGCACGCCGTCGGCGTCGAACAGAATGCTGAGAATGTCAGGCACGTCGGTGAGTACGGTGACCAGATCCTCGCCCTGCAGCCGATAGACGGTTTCCTGGTTGGATATCCACAGTTGCCCATGTGCGTCGTGGGTAACACTGGTATGCAAGCGCGCCTCAGGCCCGAAATCGCGAAGTGCACCCACCAGCCCCCGGTGATAGCTGTCGATGCCCGAGGCCGTGCCGACCCACGCGTTTCCCTCACGGTCGACGATGACGGGCGTCGCCGTGTTCGAGGTGAGACCTTGCGGCGCTGTGAACACATTGCTCACCACGGCGTCGGTGACGATACCTGGGGCATCCAGCTGATCGGGATCGGCGACGTGGAAGACCTTGCCCGTGCCCAGGCCGGTAGCCCACAAGCCGCCTTCCTGATCGAAGGTTATCCGCAACGCGCCGTGTGCGTCGGTGACTGGCAGGGAGGCCGCATCGGCGAACGTGGGCTGGTTGGCCGAAAGACCAGGCAGCGGGCGCGTCCCATGCAGCCGATCGGATACCCACAGGGTGCCTTTGTTGTCGAAAGCGAGGGTCGCACCAGGGGCGAGCGCGACGTTGGTGGGCCTGAAGGCGCTGGCACCACGCGGCAGGTACACAAGCCGGTTTACGGCGGCCACCCAAAGCGTGCCTGTTGCGTCGAATAGCGCCCAGTCCGCCCTGTCCGCCGAGTAGTCCCAATCGCTGCCAGCCTTTCGCCACCGCGTGCCGTCGAACCGACCAAGTCCCTGGCTCGTCGCCGCCCACATCTCGCCATCGGGCCCTTCCGTAAACGACAGCACCCAGCCAGGCGGAAATCCATCAGCCACGTCGTATGCGTGGAGTGCGCCATCGGCAATGTAAGCGGCGCCGCCGTCGTAAAAGCCGACCCACAGGCCGCCACTTGCCGTGAACTTCAGCGCCGTTATGTTTGCCGATGGCAGGTGCTGCCCAGTGGGCGGCTGGTACCGTGAGAACGTCACGCCATCGAAACGGTAAAGGCCTGTGCCGGAGCCCAGCCACAGGTAACCATCGGGCGCCTGCGCGAGTGCGATGTTGGCCGGCGGAGCACCGTCACGCGTCGTCCAGGCCTGGTGCACGATGTTTCCATACTGCAACTCCTTGGTATCCGCGGCGTGGGCCACGGCGACGAAAGCCGAGGCCACGGCCATCAGCATCCAGGGCAGAACGCGGCGGATCGCGACGGCATGCATTGCTAGGGATTTAGCGATGCTCCGCGCGAAAAGATTGGAAAACCGTACCGTCCTTACCCGGCGCGAAAGACGATCATTTTCTCGGCCGTCATCTCTTCCATGGTGTACGGAATGCCGCCGACACCATGGCCAGAGACATGCCGGCCTGCAAAAGGCATCCAGTCCACCCTGAAGGCCGTGTGGTCGTTCACCATGACGGCCGACGCGTCGAGGCGCTCCGCGGCCCGGAACGCCGATTCCAGGTCGCGGGTGAAGATGCTGGACTGGAAAGCCTCAGGGAGCGAATTTGCCGAGCGGATCGCATCGTCGAGGCTGCTGAAGCTGTAGACGCACGTGAGCGGGCCGAACACCTCGAGCGTGGACACCTTCGCCGCTTTCGGCGGGTCCAGCAGGATCGTGGGGTAGAGGGTGGTGTCACTGAGGTGCCCCCCTCCGATCGGCCGGGCCCCGGCCGCCACCGCCTCGTCGATCCAGGACTGCACGCGAGCCGCTTCCTTCGGTGTGATCAGGGGCCCGACCTCGGTCTCGGGGAGCAGGGGGTCACCGGTACGCAACGCCTGCACGCGATGCGCGAAGCGATCCGAGAACTCCTGCCTGAGACTCTCATGCACATAGATACGCTGGACCGATACGCATACCTGACCGGCATGGTAGTAACCACCCTTGGCCATCGGCTCGATCAGGCGATCGAGGTCAGCGCTCTTGTCGATGATGACCGGCGCGACGCCGCCGTGCTCCAGTGCGCAGCGCGCTCCCGGCGCTAGCTTCGAGCGAAGGTGCCAACCGACGCTTGCCGAGCCGATGAAGCTGAGGAAGGCGACACGTGGGTCGGCGACCAAAGCTTCCGCAAGCTCGCGTGTCTCGGGGAGGAACGTTTGGACCCAGCCTTCCGGCATCCCAGCCTCCTGCACCGTCTGCACTAGCTCGACGCAGTTCAGCGGAGTCGCTGCCGCGGGCTTAATGATGACCGGGCAACCGGTAGCGATCGCAGGAGCCACCTGGTGAACCACGAGGTTGAGCGGGTGGTTAAATGCCGAGATGGCGGCGACCACGCCGATCGGCTCGTGGATCGTCCACGCGCGACGATTTTCGCTGGAGCCTGTGACGCCCATGGGGATCTCACGACCGCCACGTGTGCGTAGGGTCTCCGCTGCGCCGCGGACGCCGTCGATCGCGCGATGGGTTTCGACCATAGCGTCGGTATAGGGCTTGCCACCTTCGCGCGCGATCTGCCGGGCGAAGTGCTCGCGCTTGCCTTCCATCAGCGTCGCAAGCCTGTGCAATACGTCGATACGCTGGTGCGGTTTCAACCATGCGGAGCGGTCCCGCGATAGCCGAAACGCGACGCTGAGTTTCCTTTCCAGCGCAGCGGCATCGTCCGTTGGCAGTTCCGCAAAGGGCTGGCGATCGAACGCTTGCACGACGGTAAGCATGGTGACTCCTACAGGCCTGCGGTGAAGGTCCATGACAGAGATGCAGGTTAGCCCCGCGCTGATGCAGCCAAGTGTTAAAAGTCGTGAGTTCTGGCTAAGCGATTGTGGGGGGAGGGCGTAGAAGGCGATTTACGCGGGCAAGACGTAATCAAGCGCTCATTGGGCAGGGGATTCGGGGGGAACTCAAGTGCCAACCGAGATGAGGGGAATACCGTCGGACATGCCCGGAACACAGGCGAAGGCACGCACAGGAAACGTGCCCATGCCTTTTACTTTGGGAGGAGCCGCCGTGAAGGTGAAGCCCACGACGGGTACACGGTCCAGCGCTGTCAGGTGCTCGACGACCGGGATGCCTGCACCCAGCAAAACCGAGTGAACAGGGCGGTAGCCATCAGATGTGTCGTCGATGTTCAGCGAATCGATACCGACGACGCGCGCGCCCTGGTCGCGCAGGTAGACCGCCGCCTGTTCGGTGAGAAAGGGATGGCCTTCGAAATACTGGTCGGTGCGCCACTGGCGGTCCCACCCGGTATTGACCAAAACGGCTCGATTGCGGCAGTGTAATGACCCACTGAAATCCTGCTCAGGTGTTACTTTCCCTACCTGGCCAAGCGTTTGCCGTTTCACCACTCCGTGTGGCACGTGTTCGTGCTCGTCGGCAGTGTGCTGCACTATGTCGCCGTCTTGCTTTATGTGTTGCCGAGATCTGCGGCGAACGCCTGACCAGCCGTTCGCATTCAATCACGCTGCAGGAAAATAGTATGGCGGCTCACTCTCGGGCGAGCACAGGCTGGTCGATCAAACGAACCGCATCCAGTTCGTCCGCCACCCGAAGCATGCTCACGCCATAATCCGCCTGCGGGATGGTCCCGGAAGGACCAAGGCTGGCGCCCAGCGACGCGGCGGCGACGGCTAAGGAGCTGAGCTCCAACTCGTAAGCCTTCGTGGCCAATTGGTTGGTTCGGAGCCTTGCCGCATCGAAGTCGCCCCGGAGAGCCGCTTCACCGACCGCTTTCGCATCGGTGAACATCGAAGTCAGCGTTGCGGTGCACCGATTGATGTCAAACACCGACGTTTCCTCATTTCATGCGCTTAGGGTTGCTCTCGCACTATCCCGCAAAGGCGTGCGTGGGTCTTACGAAGAACTACCGATCCCCACATCGGAGGCAAGGCAGCTGAACGTTTTGCCGTGCCATCGGAGGGACGCCTCGCCGGTGCGTTCTTTATATCAGAGCTCCGATAGCGTCCGCCAAGGTCATCATCGCAACCCCGTAGCCAACGCCAGGGACTGTGCCCGCTGGCCCAACCTCCAGGCAAAGCTGATGCGCCGCCTCAACCACAGCCTTCGCCCGCAAACCGAAGGCCTGCTCGGTCACACGGAGCGCAAGAA
>Ga0247742_10002057_pt1 | contig 13427 bp, 12 predicted proteins | sample UWRJL208509C2_FD_180944 | JGI IMG/M metagenome (GOLD analysis project Ga0247742, IMG submission 180944) | Plant litter microbial communities from Arlington Agricultural Research Station in Wisconsin, United States - UWRJ-L208-509C-2 | ecosystem: Environmental > Terrestrial > Plant litter >...
CTCTCAGTAAAGAAGTGCCGGAGTTTGACATCGACGATGAGGTTCTCCTGATGGAGACCGGCATCGCTACGGATTCGATGTCGGATGATGAAGGGGCGGCTCCACCTTCTGTTCGCGCCAAATCCAAACACTCCGCTTCGCTTAAACAGCACAAGTACATTGACTACACGCGAGCGCTCGATGCGACGCAGCTGTACCTCAATGAAATCGGCTTTTCCCCATTGCTCTCACCGGAAGAAGAAGTTCATTTTGCGCGACTGTCGCAAAGTGGCGATCCGGCCGGGCGCAAGCGCATGATTGAAAGCAACCTGCGGCTGGTGGTGAAAATCGCCCGGCGCTACGTCAATCGTGGGCTGTCGCTGCTCGACCTGATCGAAGAGGGCAACCTCGGACTGATCCGGGCGGTGGAGAAGTTCGACCCCGAGCGCGGTTTCCGCTTCTCGACCTACGCCACCTGGTGGATTCGCCAGACCATCGAACGGGCGATCATGAATCAGACCCGGACGATCCGGTTGCCGATCCATGTGGTCAAGGAACTCAACGTGTACCTTCGGGCCGCACGGGAGCTGACGCAGAAACTCGATCATGAACCCTCACCCGAAGAAATCGCCAACCTGCTGGAAAAACCGGTAGGCGAGGTCAAGCGCATGCTCGGCTTGAACGAGCGGGTTTCTTCGGTCGACGTCTCACTGGGTCCGGATTCGGATAAAACCCTGTTGGACACCCTGACGGATGACCGTCCTACCGACCCGTGCGAATTGCTCCAGGACGATGACTTGTCCCAGAGCATCGATCAGTGGCTGTCTGAGCTGACCGACAAGCAACGGGAAGTGGTCGTGCGTCGCTTTGGCCTTCGTGGCCATGAGAGCAGCACCCTGGAAGACGTTGGCCTGGAGATCGGCCTGACACGCGAGCGCGTCAGACAGATCCAGGTCGAAGGGCTGAAACGCCTTCGCGAGATCCTCGAGAAGAATGGCCTGTCCAGTGAGTCGCTGTTCCAATAAGCGCTAGCTGAATCACCGCAAGACCTGTACAAAAAGCCCCGACTGGTTCGGGGTTTTTTGTTGCCGGGCAAAAGGCCGACGCGGGATCAGCTTTATCGCCATGCCTTGTAAGCCTTTGCTGACTCTTCCGTAGGTGTTCGTTATTTTTACACCTTGGACGTTGGCTATTCTGCTTTGGCGATATTTATAAATTAATGATTTATATGGTTATTTATTTAAGTTTGGAGCTTGCGACAAGACGTTTCGGCCTTTGTCGCCGATTGCTCTTGGCGCATAAGTCTCTAGTATTTGAGTTGTGTCGACGGACAGACACACCCATCAAGGATGACGGGGAGGACGTTGCAGGATGCGATTCATCAGGACGATGAAAAGGACCAAAGGGACTAGGGAAAAAGGTGGGCGGGTCAAACCGCCCCTTTTTTTCGCCTGGATTTTAGTGGTAAGTGCGCCAGGCAAAAAAACAAAAAGGCCCGCAAGGGGCCTTTTGATGAACGCGGGGGGATCAGCGTTCGAGGTCTTTCAGCTTGCTGCCTACGGACTTGTTGATAACACGGTCAAACTCTTCCGCATCCGGCAACGAGTCTTTCTTTTCAGTGATGTTGGGCCAGATCTCGGCCAGCTCAACGTTCAGCTGAATGAATTCCTGCATGTCTTCCGGTACTTCATCTTCGGAGAAGATGGCCACGGCCGGGCATTCAGGTTCGCACAGTGCGCAGTCGATGCACTCATCCGGGTGAATCACCAGGAAGTTCGGGCCTTCGTAAAAGCAGTCCACCGGACAGACTTCTACGCAGTCGGTGTACTTGCACTTGATGCAGTTGTCGGTGACGACGAAGGTCATTTCTAATTCTCTCCTCAGGCGGCGGCAGCGGAGCCCCTTCAGGACGGGGTCGCCAGGTTTGGGAGCGATAGTCTGCAGGCCAGGCTATTAGCCTGCAGCATCCCAAACCGCGCGAGATTCTAACAGCTTGAACGCTCGTGCGTTAGATCCGTGTCTTTAATGTATAGAGCAATTCAAGCGCTCTGCGTGGGCTCAGGTCGTCCAGGTCGAGTTTGGCCAGCTCATCGAGCACCGGATGCGGCAGGCTGGCGAACATATCGCTCTGCATCGGCGGCGCCGGTTTGCCTTTGACCGCGACCGGTTGTTCGTGGGGCAGGGCGCTGGTTTCCAGTCGGCTCAGGTGTTCGCGGGCACGCACGATGACCTCGGTTGGCACCCCTGCCAACTGCGCCACCGCCAGGCCATAGCTCTGGCTCGCCGGTCCGGGCAGCACATGGTGCAGGAATACGATGCGTTCGTTGTGCTCGGTGGCGTTGAGGTGCACGTTGGCCACCAAGGGCTGGGCTTCCGGCAGCACGGTCAGTTCGAAGTAGTGCGTGGCGAACAAGGTGTAGGCGCGTAGGTGCGCCAGGCGCTCGGCCGCCGCCCAAGCCAGGGACAAACCGTCAAAGGTGCTGGTGCCGCGTCCGACTTCGTCCATCAGCACCAGGCTGCGCTCGGTGGCGTTGTGCAGGATGTTCGCGGTCTCGCTCATTTCCACCATAAAGGTCGACCGGCCGCCGGCCAGGTCATCGCTGGAACCGATCCGGGTGAAAATCCGATCCACCAGGGACAGCTCGCAACTGGCCGCCGGAACAAAGCTGCCGATATGCGCCAGCAGCACGATCAGCGCGGTTTGCCGCATGTAGGTGGATTTACCGCCCATGTTCGGGCCGGTGATCACCAACATGCGGGTGTTGTCGTCAAGGCTCAGGTCGTTGGCCACGAACGGCGTGGTCAATACCTGCTCGACCACCGGGTGACGCCCTTGGCTGATGCGCATGCACGGCTCGTCGACGAACCGTGGGCAGTTCAGGTCAAGGTTTAGCGCCCGCTCGGCGAGGTTGCTCAACACGTCCAGTTCGGCCAAGGCCCCGGCCGTGTCTTGCAGTGGCGGCAGTTGTGCGATCAGGTCTTCGAGCAACGCTTCGTACAGCATCTTTTCCCGGGCCAGGGCGCGGCTCTTGGCCGACAGCGCCTTGTCTTCGAAGGCTTTGAGTTCCGGGGTGATAAAGCGCTCGGCGCCTTTCAGCGTCTGGCGACGAACGTAGTCCGCCGGGGCCGACTCCGCCTGTTTGCTCGGCAGTTCGATGAAATAACCGTGAATCCGGTTGTAGCCGACTTTCAAGTGCGAGAGGCCGGTGCGGGCTTTCTCGCGGGCCTCGAGGTCGATCAGGAACTGCCCGGCGTTCTCGCTGAGGGATTGCAGGTCGTCGAGTTCGGCGTCGTAGCCGGTCTTCAACACGCCACCGTCGCGGATCACCGCCGGCGGGTTATCGATAATGGCTTTTTCCAGCAGCGCCGCCAGTTCCGGGTAGGTGCTGGTGATCTGCGCCAATTCAATGATGTGCGGCGCTTCCAGCTCAGTCATCGCCACTTGCAGCGCCGGCAACGCGCCGAGAGCGTCGCGCAGGCGCGCCAAGTCGCGAGGCCGGGCGTTGCGCAGGCCGATCCGCGCCAGGATTCGCTCGATGTCGCCAATTTCCTTGAGCTGCGGTTGCAGCTTTTCGAAGCGATAGCCGTCGAGCAGGCAGGTGATCGAGGTCTGGCGCGACAGCAGCACCTTGAGGTCACGCAAAGGGCGATTCAGCCAGCGGGTCAGCAAGCGACTGCCCATGGCGGTCTGGCAGCGATCAACCACCGATTGCAGGGTGTTGTCGCGGCCGCCGGCCAGGTTGGTGTCCAGTTCCAGGTTGCGACGGCTGGCGCCGTCCAGCACCACGGTGTCGTCCAGGCGTTCATGGCGCAGGCTGCGCAAATGGGGCAGGGCGGTGCGCTGGGTTTCCTTGGCGTAGGCCAGCAAGCAACCGGCGGCGCCGATGGCGAGCGTCAGGTTTTCGCAGCCGAATCCTTTGAGGTCTTGGGTAGAGAATTGTTGGCAGAGACTTTTCAGCGCCGTATCACGCTCGAAATCCCACGGCGCACGACGCTTGACCCCACGGCGCTTCTCCGCCGGCAGGTCTTTTGGCCAGTCATCCGGGATCAACAGCTCCACCGGATTAACCCGCTCCAGCTCCGCCAGCAGGTTTTCCCAGCCTTTGATTTCCAGCACTGAGAAATTGCCGCTGGTGATGTCCAGCACCGCCAGCCCGAACAGCCGCTCATCGCCAAGCACCGCGGCGATCAGGTTGTCGCGGCGCTCATCTAGCAACGCCTCATCGCTGACCGTACCCGGGGTGATGATCCGCACCACCTGACGTTCCACCGGGCCTTTGCTGGTTGCCGGGTCGCCGATCTGCTCGCAGATCACCACCGACTCGCCGAGCTTGACCAGTTTTGCCAGGTAACCCTCCGCCGCGTGGTAAGGAATCCCACACATTGGAATCGCCTGCCCCGCCGACTGCCCGCGGGCGGTGAGGGTGATGTCCAGCAACTTGGCGGCCTTCTTCGCGTCTTCGTAGAAGATCTCGTAGAAGTCACCCATGCGATAGAACATCAACTGATCAGGGTGCTGGTTCTTCAGGCGCCAGTACTGCTGCATCATCGGCGTGTGGCTGGACAGATCGGAGAGTGCTTTATTCATCGGCTGATCAGGAAAACTCGTTGAAAGGTGTAGGGCAAAAGGAGGGGCATCGGCCCGGCTTTTCCGCGATGGGCGCAAGGTTACCATGGGCGGTTCGGTGTGACCGAGAGGCTGTGGGGTCGCCAGCGAGTTTTGGTGGTTATGCATGATCTATGCAAATTAGCATTTGTCTTCTAAAAAAAGATCAAGCACTATGCGCGTTATGCAAAAACGCAATGTTTCTTCCGTCCTCAGAGCGCTGCTCGATCAACACGGGATCTCCCCCACGGAGCTTCACCGGCGTACCGGCGTGCCTCAATCCACTCTTTCGCGGATTCTCAGCGGCAAGATCGTCGACCCTTCGGACAAGCATATTTCGAAGATCGCCGATTACTTCGCCGTGAGCACCGACCAGTTGCGCGGACGCGCCGAGGTGGCAGCGGCCGCTGGCGCCGGGCGTGGTGCATTGCATTCAGAACTCAGGGATATCAGCTTGTGGGACGACGACACTCCCGTCGACGATGACGAGGTCTCGGTCCCCTTTCTTCGCGAGGTTGAATTGGCGGCGGGATCAGGAAGATTCGTCATCGAAGAGAGCGAGCGCTCTAGCCTGCGCTTCGGCAAGCGCAGCCTGCGGCACAACGGCGTGCAGTTCGACCAGGCCAAATGTGTGACCGTGCGCGGCAACAGCATGTTGCCAGTGCTGCGTGACGGCGCCACGGTCGGGGTCAACGCCGGTAAATGCGCGATCGGCGATATCGTCGACGGCGACCTCTACGCAATCAATCACAACGGTCAGTTGCGCGTGAAGCAGCTCTATCGACTGCCCAGCGGCATTCGCTTGCGCAGCTTCAACCGTGACGAACATCCAGACGAGGACTACAGCTTCCAGGAAATCCAGGAAGAGCAGATCGTCATCCTCGGTCACGTCTTCTGGTGGGGCATGTACGCCCGTTAACCTCATCGCTGTCCGATAAAACCCGCCTGCTCGCGGGTTTTTTTTTCGCCTGTAAAAAAGCGCGAGCGCCTTCAGATAAAGGGCTTCTATGCGTTGGCGCATCGAACTCGGGAAAATAAATGCATTTGTGCATTGACTGTATATGCATCCATGCATATTCTTTGTCTCAAGCCGCTCGACAAAGTGGCTGGCAAGCAAGCTCTTTAGTTCCAAAAGCACAGGCAGCGATGAACCGGCCTTAACGGTTCAGAGGGTTGGCAACTGACCCGGGTGTGCAGCGTAAAGCACCAGAAGCAGTTATCCGGCGGGCAGGGACCGCGGTCGGAAAAACAATTTGAATGGACTCGTACCGCGCCAGTCGCGCCGAAAAGTCAGCTTCCTTTTGGTTCACAGGATTAAGGGAAGGCGAAGGACCGCATTACTGAAAAGCCCGGCCCCCGACGCCGGGCTTTTTGGAATGCCTACCTCACAAGACAAGGTTTACTCCCCCCCACACATCAATCACCCCCAGGAGGCGTGACATGACAAACGAGCAACAAGCGTTGCTGGACATGCCGATCTGGCTGGTCATCGTGCTCGCCCTGCTGGGCGGCATCACCGGCGAGATGTGGCGTGCCGATAAAGAAGGCGCCCGCGGCTGGTCACTGCTGCGGCGCCTGGCCCTGCGCTCCGGCGCCTGCATGGTCTGCGGCGTGTCGGCGCTGATGCTGCTGTATGCCGCCGGCCTGTCGATCTGGGCCGCCGGCGCCTTCGGTTGCCTCACCGCGATGGCCGGGGCGGACGTGGCCATCGGTCTTTATGAGCGTTGGGCGGCCCGGCGGATGGGGTTGGTTGATGTTCCTCCGCGGGACTCTCGCCGCGATCAACCTTAATAGGACGCCCAGCCATGCTTACCCTTGATAAACCTTCACAGCTTGTTTCCGCCCTGGTGGAAACCTTGCGTAACGTGCCGGCCCTTGGCGCAAAAGTCGGAAGGCCCGAGGCATTCGACGGTACCACCGACTTGCCTTGGGTGCTGGCGACGATCGATCGCGATGCCCCCGGTGATCGGGCCAATAACGGGCGAATCGCCCATGTGTTGACGATCGCTTTGCAAATCCTGATGCCTCAACCCGGGCAATCCGCCAGTGACCTGGCGAGCACGCTCAAACGCTGGATCACCGATAACCGCTGGGGTTTGCCCGGCGATCAGTGCGACCTGCCCGCCGATATCGAAGCCCTCGCGCCGGCCCTGGCCGGCGAAACGGCCAGCCACTGGTCCCTGTCGTTCACCCAAACCCTGTACCTCGGCCCGTTGCTGCTCGATGACCCACTGGGCCTGCCGAAATTTGCCCGCACCTGGGAAGTGTCGGACATCGACGACCCGGATCAATACACCGCCCTCGAGGACTAGCCATGTTCGACGCACTGTTCCGTCAGCAATTGGGCCCGATCATCGAACGCCTGGCTGAGATGGAAACCGAACTCGACGACTTGCACCGGCGAGCGGACAGCCTCTGTCGCATTGGCGTGTGCCAGGAGGTCGACGCCGCGAGCAATACCTGCAAGGTCAGCCATGGTGGATTGGTCACCCCCGCCGTGCGCTTTTTCAACCCCAGTGCCGGCGCCCAGAGCGAGTCGCGCATTCCGTCAGTCGGCGAGCAATGCCTGTTGCTCAACCACGGTGGCGGCGACGGCGGCGGCCAATCGGTGGCTTTGTTTGGCCTCAACGGCGACCGCTTTCCGCCGGCCTCGACCCTGGCTTCGCTGACGCGTCGCCGGTACCAGGACGGCAGCGAAAGCAGCTACGACGACGCCAGCCACACTCTGCACTGGCAAAACGGCCCTGCCGCGTTCAGCGGTTCTCGCGAGGCACTTGAGCTGAGCATTGGCGCGGCCCGCGTGGCGCTGACGGCCGACTCGATCCAGCTGCAACTGGGTGCGTCTGGCCTGGTGATCGACGCGGCAGGCGTGCATTTCAGCGGCCCATTGGTGGATCACCAAGGGCGTGTCATCAGCAGCGCATAACGGGTTAACCATGATTGGAATCGATAGAAACAGCGGGGCGGCCGTCGACGACTGGCTGCAATTTGTCCAGCGTGCGACCCGAGCGCTGACCACTCCCATAGGCACGCGGCAAAAGCGTCCGCTGTACGGCTCATTGATCCCGACGCTGCTCGGGCAGAACCTCGGCGATGACGTGCTGATCCTGGCCCAGAGCCACGCGGCGCAGGCCTTTTACAGCGCCGACAACGGCATCGACGATTTTCAACCGCAGGTGATTGTCGCTCGTCGGCAGGGCGCTGGCCTGTTGCTGCGCTTTGCCGGTACCTGGAAAAACCGTCAACAAACCTTCGAGGTACAGGCATGACGATGTTGATTCCCGGCCAGAACCAGTTGGCCGAACCGCAGATTGTCAGGGTCGAGGCCTTCGAGGATTTGCTCGCCGAATTCAAGGCCTTCGTCGTGGAGTACGTCGGCAGTCGGTCGCCCGCCAGCGCAGCCAAACTGGCGACCACCCTGGCCAATGAAAGCGAGTTGCTGACCCTGGCCGTGGAGGCCTTTTGCGTTCGGCTGCAAACCCATGAACGCAAGTACAACGCGCGAATCAAGCAGATGCTGGCGTGGTGGGCCACGGGCAGCAACCTCGATGCGCGACTTGCGGACCTGGGGCTTGAACGGCAATTGCTTGACCCAGGTGACCCGGCGGCGTTTCCGCCGATTCCGGCGATCTACGAAAGCGACGATGACGCCCGGTTGCGCTACTACCTCGCGCCCCACGCCCCGGCGGCGGGCTCGCGGATGCAGTATCGGCGAGAGGTGTTCACCTTGGGTGAGCGGCCTGCCGTGCAGGTGGAAACCGAGGTGCCGGGCGTCGTTACAGTGACCTATCGCTTCAATCAGGACGGCTTGGCGGCGCAGGTCAAGGATGGCAATGGTCGCCGCACCGCGCCCGGTGAAGTCACGGTCACGGTGTTGGCGAGAGCGGGCGATGGAACGCCGTCGGCTTCTTTGCTGGACGGCGTTCGCCGGCACTTTGACCGACCCGATGTCAGGCCGGAAACCGATCGAGTGATTGTGCAAGCCGCGCAGATCAAGCCCTACAGGATTCGGGTGGTGGCGAGAATCAATGCCGGCCCGGATTCCGGGCTCACGCAATTGGCCGCGCATCAGCAATTGCAGGCGTACGCCGACAGCTGCCATCGCCTCGAAGGGCGGGTCGATCCGAGCTGGATCGACTACACGCTGCACAGCGCCGGTGCCGTTCAACTGGAGATTCTCGAACCGCTCGAGCCCCTTGTCGCGACAGCCTTCGAAGCCCCGTATTGCACCGGCATCGATGTCGAGGTCCAGGCCCTATGACCGACCCGACACTTATCTCGAGCCTGTTGCCCGCCAACAGTTCCGCACTGGAGCGAGCCCTCGATCTCGGTTTCGCGACGCTGCTGGAGCGCATCGCGCCGCCGTTTCCCGAGTTGATGAACCCTGCGGCAACGCCCAGCGCGTTCCTGCCTTACCTCGGCGCCGACCGGGGTGTCAGCGAATGGAGCACCGAGGCCGCCGACGCGGAAAAGCGTCTGACCGTGCAACTCGCCTGGCCCACCGCGCGCCAGGCCGGTACTCGCCAAGCGTTGGAAAACGCCGCCAAGGGTTTGCAACTGCGCCCCGAAGTGCGGGCCTGGTATGAGCAGACACCACTAGGCCCGCCCTACAGTTTTTCCGTGCGAGCCTTCACCGAACAGCCCTACAGCGAAGCCATCGACGCCCGTCTTGATCGACGCCTGGCCGATGCCAAGAGCGAGCGCGACACGGTGACGGTCAGTGTTGGCTTGAGTGCCTTCGGCCGTCACTGCATCGGCGCCGCGACCTTTTGCGGGGAGCTGACCACGGTCTATCCGGTCGTGATCGAGGGCGTTGAAGCCTCGGGCCAAGCTTTTATCGCCGCCGGTTTGTACGCCGTCGAAACATCCACTATTTATCCTCAGGGGTCCTAAATGGCCGACTACTACACCCTGCTTACCAACGCGGGGATTGCCTACGAAACCGCCTGTAAGGCGGCGGGGCTGCCGATCAAGTTGTCACAGATTTCCGTCGGTGACGGCGGCGGCAGCGTCTACAACCCGGCGGCCACCGCCACCGCACTCAAGCGCGAAGTCTGGCGCGGTCCGCTGAACGCCCTGTTCCAGGACGAGAAAAACCCCAGCTGGTTGCTCGCCGAAGTCACCATCCCGCCAGACGTCGGCGGCTGGTATGTGCGTGAAGCCGGGCTGTGGACCGACACCGGCATTCTCTACGCCATCGTCAAATACCCGGAGTCATTCAAACCGGTGCTCGCCACCTCGGGCTCTGGCAAAGAGTTCTACCTGCGCTCGATTTTCGAGACCAGCAACGCGGAGCTGGTAACACTGCTGATCGACGACACTGTGGTGAAGGCCACGCGGGCCTGGGTCATGAGCTACCTCGCCGAAGAACTGGCCAAGCTCGATGGCAAGCAGTCGGTGCGCGCCGTCGCCACCACGAACGTCGTGCTCAACGGCGCGCAGCAAATCGATGGGGTGGCTGTAGTGGCTGGCGATCGGGTGCTGGTTTCGGCCCAAACCCTGGCCAAGGACAACGGCCTTTGGGTCGTCGTCAATGGCCCTTGGGTGCGTGCGTTCGATGCCAACACCAGCGCGAAAGTGACACCAGGTTTGACGGTGATGGTCGAGGAGGGCACCGCGAACGGTGACTCGTTGTGGCACCTGACCACCAATGCCCCGATCACCCTGGGCACCACCGCGCTGACCTTTGAAATGCTCGCGGGCCGAACCGGAATTCAGGCCGGGACCTACAAGAGCCTGACGGTGGATAAATACGGTCGCGCCACCGGCGGCAGCAACCCCGAGACCCTCGCCGGGTTTGGCATCAAGGACACCTACACCAAGGCTGAAATCGAAGCGATGATTGCCCAGGCGTCGGCGTTGCCGGTGGGGTCGGTTGTCGCGTTTCCAGGAGAGATTCCGCCACCAGGGTTTCTCGAACTGGATAACAGCGTCAAGAGCAGCGCGGTTTACCCGGACTTGAGCGCGTATTTGGCGGGCAAGTTCAATAAGGGGGATGAAGGGGTTGGTAACTTCCGCTTGCCTGAGTCTCGCGGGGAGTTTTTGCGGGGTTGGGATCATGGGCGGGGGGTGGATGCTGGGCGTTCCGTCGGAAGTCCCCAGTTAGATGCAATGCAAGGGCACTATCACGCCCCTATTCGCAACGCGGGATCTGGTGGCGCCACACTTGTGAACTCCATTAGTTCTGCCACCGTAGCAAACATGAACCCAAATACCATTGGGTCGCCTTTGGTGGGGACCCATGTTGGCGCACCATCTCAGGACATTGTTACGCCTGAGTTTGGTGTGCCAAGAACTGCCGCTGAGACGCGTCCGCGAAATCTCGCTGTCATGTGGTGCATCAAAGCTTGGAATGCGCCGATCAATCAGGGGAATATCGACATCGCGAGCTTGGCAGCACACGTGACGGAAGTTGCGCTGAATGGGCCCATACCTGGGGACATGCGTGGCGCGAAAATGTCGGTTGCTACAGCCTCCTCGACGGCTACGTTCACAGCTGATCAAGTAGTGCTGGAAGACGTAAGCGGTAAGACTTACCGGCTCAGGAACTTCAGTCAGACTATCAACCTGGCCTCTGCCGTTAAAGGCCTGGGGGCGATGGATTTTGGTCCAGCACCTATTAACGGCTATGTGGCGCTATATGCGTTATACGACCGGGAAACGAAACTTCGTGGCGCCATGGCGGTAGATGTAACCGCCGGCGTCGCACCTGACGTGTGTGCGGGTGTTATTCCTCCGGGCTACACGGCTTCGGCACTCGTCAGTGTTTGGCCGACTAACGCCTCTGGGCAGTTTGGGGCAGGTTTGCAGTTGGGGAATCAAGTCGATTTGGTGGCCCCACAGCATGTGCTTAGCACAACTTCACAAAATGATTTGACCTCATTGTCTATCGCTTCGGCGGTGCCGAAAAACGCAAAAACCTGCAAAGGTTATCTGAGCATTGCTGCTAGTGCTTCGACGACGGCCTCGTTAGTTTTAACCGCGTCCACAACTATCCAAGCTGGACAGACGCAGTTGAATGTCGGAGTGCCCGTGAGTGCAACGTTCTATGAAAGCTTCTATGGGGTGATGATCGGTACCGCACAAGGCATTGCTTATTCAACAACTGGCCTCTCATGCACATTTGGAGTTGGTATAACGGGCTACACAATTTAAAGGGTGCACTATGTTTGTTCAGTTTTCCGACAGTAATGAAACAGAAATCATCTCAGTATTTGGCTGTATCCAAGATCCTGCTATCCATCTGAATCTAGGGGAAGTAGGCGAAGATGACCTGCGTTATATCACCTATATGGCCAGGTTTGCGCCACAAGTGCCGATAATCCCAACCATAACGGAATTGATCGCCGCCGAACGCTACATGCGAGAAGGTGTAGGCATCACCATCAATGGGTCGGTTATCGATACAAGCCGAGACGGACAGGCCTTGATTGCCAGTGCGGCAGTGTCAGCGATTCTCGATGCGACCTACACATGTAACTGGAAAACCGGTTCTGGCTTCATCGAGCTAGATGCCTCTGAGCTGATAACCATCGCCAAGGCCGTTCGTGCACACGTTCAAGCATGTTTCGACCGAGAAATGGTGTTGTTGCAAGCCATCGATTCGGACCTTTACCGCGATGATATGTTGAACGAGGGCTGGCCTGATTCGCTGCCCCAAGTAATCACCCCGTCTCAATAAACGCCCCCACCCGGGGGCGTTTTTTATCCGCCAAGAAAATCAACCAACACCCCCAGCCCCTCCCCCCAGGGGCTTTTTCATTTCTGGAGATCCGCAAATGGCTCAACGCCAAACCTACACCGTACTCGTTCCATTCCCCGTCGGGCGGGGGCATTGGTCGAGCATCGGCCAGCAACTGGACCTGCTCGATGTCGAGGCCAGTGCCTTGCGTAGCGCCGGTCGCCTGGAGCTGAGCACTAAACCCGAGGCCGTTGACGCGGCTTCTCCATCCATTGCGGCCAAAAAGGCCGCTGCCAAGAAGGCTGAATAACATGGCTGAGGTTTTGAACTTCGAGCACAACGGCATCACCGTCAATGCCACTGAATCCCCCGAGGCCATGGGTGGCCTGGGTGACAACGTCATTGGCCTGGTCGGCACGGCGCCGAATGCAGACCCGTTGATCCCGCGTAACGCGCCGTTCCGCATCAACAGTTTCACCACCCAGGCGCTGCTAGACCCGACCGGCACCGAAGAGGGCACGCTGTTCCACGCCGTGTTCCAGGTTCTGAAAGTGATCAAGGTGCCGGTCTATGTGGTCATCGTCGAGGTCGGCGCCACACCGGCCGAGACGCTGAACAATGTGATCGGCGGAATCGAACCGGTGACCGGTCGCAAGCTGGGTCTCTCCGCGTTGAGCGGCGTGCCTGAGGACCTGACCATCATCGGTGCGCCTGGCTTCACCGGCACCAAAGCGGTGGCCAGCGAATTTGCCTCGTTCGGCAAGCGCATCAAGGCCCGCGTGGTGCTCGACGGCAAGGATGCCTCGGTGGCCGATCAAGTGACCTACAGCCAGGAACTGGGCGGCGCCGACCTCGGTTTCGACCGTTGCCTGGTGGTGCACAACATGCCGGCGGTGTACTCCAAAGCGGCGAAGAAAAACGTGTTCCTGGCCCCGTCGAGCCTGGCGATTGCCGCACTGGCCAAGGTCAAGCAATGGGAAAGCCCGGGCAACCAGGTGACCTACGCCGAAGACGTGTCGCGCGTGGTGGAATACAACATCCTCGACACCTCCACCGAAGGCGATCTGCTCAACCGCTACGGCGTCAGCTATTACGCCCGGACCATTCTCGGTGGCTTCTCGCTGCTGGGTAACCGCTCCATCACCGGCAAGTTCATCAGCT
>Ga0247742_10002058_pt1 | contig 13424 bp, 7 predicted proteins | sample UWRJL208509C2_FD_180944 | JGI IMG/M metagenome (GOLD analysis project Ga0247742, IMG submission 180944) | Plant litter microbial communities from Arlington Agricultural Research Station in Wisconsin, United States - UWRJ-L208-509C-2 | ecosystem: Environmental > Terrestrial > Plant litter >...
TCGCCCTCAGGTCGGCGAGCACCCGCAGCTCGTGCGCGTCGCCGAGCTTCGCGGTGCGCGCGAGCATGTCGTCGTCGTCGACCTTCGGCAGCTTGACCCGCCCGAGCTTGGCGTCGAGCCGATGCATGGTCGCCCACTCGCAGGTGGCCGCCGTGGTGAGGTCGCTGGCGGAATACACAACGGTCGGGCCGAGCTGGAACATGAGACTACTTTCTGGAGGTAGTGCTCACGGTAGTTGAGGCGGGTGACAACGCTGCAACTCACGGCTGGGAGGGCATCGCGGCGAGCGAACGATGTGTATGGTCGGGACCACGATGCCTGAGCGAGTCTTGAGCGGCTAGTCCGAACTGGGCAAGCCGTCGATCATTACCGCTCGGCCAATAAGACACGGTTAGCTGAAGCGCTGCCCGATGTAGCCCAAGACTCCAATCGGTTCGTTTCGGGCACGGCTCCGTCGAATTACGAAAGGTCGACTATCGCCTGGCCACCCAAGTCCTCCCGACGCACGCGGAAGCCAATCCGTCCGCGGGGTGCCGCGTTGTAAGGCAACGCGATGGAGAGCAGTGTGGCGACGTCGGACGACGCAATCTCCTGCGACCAATCTGCACGTTTGATTCGTGATGCGTCGACGCGTCCAGAACCGTCTTCGTGGCGTTCCGCCGGAAGCACCTCGGGGTCGATGGAGAAGGTCAGAAGGATCGCGCCCCTGGTTGGCGTAGAAAGGCTGGCTGCGGTAGGGCCAGCCTCGGCCTCTCGATTTTCCTTCTGCGTGATGACCTCGAGAACCGCGCGGTGCCGTCGCTCGCTGCCAGCGAATCCGGGCCGATCCGCGCGACGCCGGCGTTCCATGATCGACACCTCGGTTCCATCGATTTCGCGGCGGTATGAGCTGTCGAGCACTGGTGCGATGACCGCCCAATCGGCGATGTCGCCCGACTGCGCAGCCTTCTCGATCATGGCAACCGTCGGCGATAGTTGGTCACGAGAAACCAATTTGAATCTGCCAAGCGCCTCGAGCACGTCTTCGTTCGACACCAGCGCGTGCCTCGCCTCGAAGTGAGTTCCATTGACTCCGGTGAAGGTTGCCTTCTCCTCGGAAAGCATGGCGATCCACGGCATTACGGCCGCAAAATGCTCAACATTCCGACTGCCGGTCTTACGGTAGTCGTGAGCGTTGAAGTCCTTGACGATACCTCCGATGCCTTCGTAATCCAGCACGGCGTTGTACATCTTGTTCGCACCGGTCGGCCGCAGCCACGGAAGCTGCTGAAAAACCATGGGCGGAACGTGGATGGGGCGGACGACGGGCTTGCCGTCTTCCTCCAGCTCCGAGAACTGCCTGAGCTGTGCCCGGAACTCTTCTTCATCCTCAATGATCGACGTGAACGCGTCGTACAGGTCGTAAGAACGCTTCTTGCCGTCGAGCACATCGCGCCCAACGTAGAGCCGGACAAGGTCGGTGTAACCGGGCCGGTAGCCGAACCAGCGGCCCATCTGCATAAGCGTGTCAGCTGCGGTCGTGCGGCGCCGATAGTACGACACAGTGAGGCCCTCGACCGTGAATCCTCGGCTGAGCTTCGCGCCGCCAACCATAATGCGCCAGTACGGCCGCACCTGGAAGTCCATGACGCTGTAGTCGCTGTCCTTCGTGCCGTTCACGACGACTACCGGGTCGCCGTCAGCCATAACTGCGTCCACGGTAGCGCCAACGAAGGGCTTCAGTTCATCAAAGACTGCAGGCAGTGGCAATTCGTACCACCCCGACCGCGACTCAGTGATGCGCTCGAAATCATCGGCGAACAACTGGCGGAGCCGCTCGAGTCCTGTGAGCGATGTGTATGCACCCTCCGCCCACACCGATCGGAATGTGTCAGCGAGCGCCGAGTGCTCGCTCGTAAGCACCGACTCGTGCACGAGCATCGTATGGTGGCGAAAATGGAACCGATCGGAATCCACCGACTCGCGCCACTTCTTGATCGCCCCGCTCAACACGAACGCATCCATCGCCTGGAGCATCTCGGATCGCTCAGCCTTCGGATCAGCATCGCCGTCGGCAATTAAGTTTCGAACGAACGCTGCTTCGTTGGAAACAGCCGGGTTTCCCTTGTCTTCAGGTTGGACCCCGCCGATATCGTGGAAGTCGGCTCCGCCCATGTATTCGTGTGACGGTTCGAGACTGACGATGAAGTCCTTTGGAAAAATGTCTTGAGAGTCGTCAGGCGAGACAAATACGTTCGCGAACGGCGTTGCGGTGTAGCCGACATATTGGGCGCGAGGCAGCAATTCGAGCAGGTCCTTGATCAATTGGTTGATCGCACTGCTCTTCCGCACGGCGGCCTTCGACCGCGGGTTGACCGTGTTGACCGATGCTTGGTCCGCTTCGTCGTCGATGATGAGCACCGGGATCTCACGGGAGTCCGCGCGAATATTCTTCAGGTCGTGGATCAGGTTTTTGAGCGCAGTCGTATTCTTCTTCATAATCGCGACACGCACGTCCACATCGTGGATGTTCTCAGGGTCGAACACGGGCTTCGCCGGGTTGCGAAGTTCCCCGCTGCGTCGAAAGTCGAGGGTGTCCCGACCGACTCCGAGCTTGCGGTAATCCCTACCGATGGTAGTCAGCCGCTTGATGGCCGGGGTGCCCTGTTGGCTATGCGGGTCGACCTTGTGCCGAAGGAACCTGTGGTCGAACCAGTCGGTGTCGCCGGTGCCGACGTAGTCGATGTATCGAATCGCATCGGCATCGGTGGCGTCGGCACCAGCGAGGATGTTCTGTTCACCGATCAACTCCATGTCGAGGCGCCGCTGCGTCTGACCGCGCAGCAGCTCGATTGTGCCCGTAAGTACGATGATCAGCCTGTAGCCAGCGTCGATCGCCTTAGCGGTGATCCCTGTGAAGTTGGCGGTCTTGCCGCTCTGCACGTGCCCGACTACCAACCCCTTCGTCTGGTAACCAATCTCGGCAGTGGGGTCGGCGAGTCTACCGACGATGTCAGCGGTCGACGTATTGAGATGGGCGATGGCATCGGCTGTCCAGCCCTTCTGCTCGAGCACACTTCGGTACGCCTTCCAATAGAAGTCGTGCTCATCTTTCCGCGCCGATCCGTACCACGGCTCCCAATTGTCTGGATCGACGATCATGGTGTCGAGTCGTGCAGCAGTGGGGAACTCGTTGTCGAGGCGCTCCCGAGCCTCGGTCGAGAGTTCGAGCAGCTCGTACGCGCGCTCCCGTCGCTCGGCGGTCGATGGATCCGTCCCGCCAGCCCAGGCGGGCTGCGCTTCCGCGTCCCATTGCGCCAGCGCCAGGTGCATGGCACGCCGGGTTTCGTCGTTAAGGTCCGGGACGAGCACACTCGCCATAATCGCCGTCTCATCAACGTCTAGTTGGTCCCTTCTCAACTTGTACTCGACGAGTTCAACGAGCCCCTCAGGTCCCTCGTCGCGCATGTTGTTTAACGCGGACTTCGTTGCGGCGGCAACCTGAGGGTTGATCATGTAGTCGATGTTGGAGATCACTAGGGCTCCTCACAGAGATCGGTCAACGGATTGGGCGCGGGCGAAAAGGGTAAATGCGAGACATCCACACGATAAGAAACGCCACCGACAAGGGACCGTTGCGGCACCACTTGGTCCAGCCGCGCGGAAGTGATCGCCGGGAACTCCGAGTCGATGGGATACGCGCGCGGGAGGGACCGAAGTTGGAAGCGCGTCCGGTACAGCTCTCCATCAGCATCCCTGAATCCCAGGGCTTCGAGCGCATTGTCGAACGCGCGCAGGCCCTGCCCGATTCTCGACCGAGCCTGCTCGACGAGCTCGGGAAGGGTGAACGACGAGGCCGCCGCCCCAGCCCGCGTGATCTGCACAGACACGAGGAAGAGGTCGCGTCCGGGGACGGGTTCGAGCTGAGTCTCACTGCCGATGACGTGAGATCTGGCTTCCGAAAGGGTGGTCTTGACTTCGGCATCAAAGGTGGGGAAACCGAAGTCGTGCTCCTCGGCCAGTGGTCCCAGCCAGGCGGGGAGTGCGATCTCCTCGCCGACCGAATCCAGCGCGTGGGTGAGAACGAGCAGCTCGCCGATAAGCCCCGCCACCTTCTCGTCGGTGAGTCTGTTGCGTTTCGCGAGAAGGTCCTTCAGGCCCTCGATCGATTCGGATACCGCAAGCCGAGGTGTTGCTCCGGCCTTGAGCTGGTCGACGATGGACTCCACAAGCACGTACGCCTCGTAGTGCATGTCAGCGGCGTCGACTGAGAGCTCGAACCATTCCCGACCGTCGTCAGGCCGACGGACGCGCCGTAGCGTCAACCGCTCGTAGGAAGTGATCTCGGGGTCGGCTCCGGCGGCCAGAGTGATCAGCCGCAGTTCTTCTCTTTCGGGGTCGATGATCAGCCGCACAGGCGGGTTCTCGCTCATTTGGAAAGCCGCTGGCGCAATTGCCCGGAAGTAAACTTCGACGCTCGCCGGGTCAAGGTGCCCGGCCTCGTCAAAACGATTACTCATCTTTCGATCCGATCTCCTGGGCCCACTTCTCGATTTCGTCCCGCACTGCAGCGCCAAGGAACCGCTTCCACGCCGCCAGCTCTGCTTTGTCTCGAGAACCGAGGTAAGCACCTTCCTATGCATGCATGTCCCGCCTCCGCGGCGAGTCGGAAGCAAAACCCCCCGGACTGGGGCAGCTCTCACCTGCTCGCAATAGCGGGCTATGCCCTTCCCTGTCGTGGGCAACGCGTAGCATCCCAACGTGAGCATGATTCTCGACGCATCCCCTGGCCACACGCCCAGGGACGTCGCACGGGTTCACACACTTCCTCCGGACCCGTCGATCATGGACGCGATAGGCCGGGGCCACGACATAATCTCCGCCATAGCAGACATCGTCGACAACGGCGTCGATGCAGGCGCTGAGAGAATAGGAATCCGATTCGTCGTGTCGGATGGCAGAGTCGTCCAGGTCAGAATCCGGGACGACGGCACGGGCATGAGCTTCGAGCAGCTCAAGGATGCAATGACTCCCGGAAAGCGTCGACGCTACGTGACGAGTGACCTTGGTCATTTCGGGCTCGGGCTCAAAGCGAGTTCAATGAGCCAAGCACAAGTCCTCGCCGTCTACACGAACTGCGGCTACGAGCCCGTTCACGCCATGCGAATGACGAGAACGGCGGCCGCGACTTCTTCGGAGGTTGAGCAGCTCACGGAAGAAGCTGCTTTCAACGGCTTCGCCTACGCTGCTGACGCGAACGCTGCCGAAAGCGCTGGAACAGTAGTTGTGTGGTCTGAGCTTGAGACTGTATCCGCGGCTCGGTCCGTAGTGGCACGCGGACAGTGGCTCGAACAGTTGACGACGAAGCTCTCCCATCACTTGGGATTGATATTCCATCGATTGATTTCCGCCCGGAGGGTACGGATCGAGATCGATCAATACGACTTGACATATAGAGATACCGGCGCTCCTAGGATCGTGGCCGCGTTGGATCCTTTCGACTTCCACATCGCTGGCGCTTCCGGCTATCCGGCCACGCTGACCGGCGCAACGGTGGACGACGTAGCGATCTCGATCGAGTGTCACCTGTTGCCGCCGGGAAGTCGGACGTCCGTCGCAGCGACCTTGACCGGAAGATCGCGTGGCGATTGGCAGGGTTTCTATGTCTACCGCAATGACCGGCTGCTTCAAGCGGGAGGCTGGTTGGGCCTGGCCCCCGAGGTGCAATCGGATTTGCAGCTGGCCCGTGTTCGCCTCGACATCACGCCAGCTCTTCTTCGATATGTAACGATCAACCCGGAAAAGCAAGGTGTGGTCCTGCGCCCGGAATTCGTGAGGGCGATTGAGGAAGCACGCAGCGACTCCGACCTCACATTCGGGACTTATCTTCGTAGAGCTCGAGAAGTCCTCAAGGTGTCGAATGTACGTCGGCGCGAGCTCAAACCCGTGGCCCCGGTGCGGGAAGGGCTGTCAGAGACGGTTCTCCGCGCTATCGAGTCAACGCTCGGAGTCCGTGAAGGCGACAGACCTGCCCGCATCGCGTGGAAAGCACTAGACGAGGATCGGATATTCTCGCTGGACTTGTCGATGGCGACTATCTGGCTCAATGCCGGTTATCGCAGTCAGCTTGAACACGATTCGTTCTTCAAGACAGCGCTCTTCTTCATTCTCGAAGAGCACCTCGAACGAACTACCCTGCAGCAACTCACAATGGACCGAATTGAGGCGAAGCAGAAAGTTCTCGCGGCCTCGGTCTTCGAACGCATCGATCGCGCGTCATACGACCCTGTGGGCAAGGAAAGTGACCACGACAGCCTTTTGGCGACCGCTGTTGACAACACACCCAACGACGAGAAACCGACCGTACGCGACTCGCTGACCGACGGAAGTGCCTCATCGACTTCGAATCGACACGCTGGGGCCAACGGCACAACCCCTCTCGACATTGGTCGCGCAATCGAGAAGGCCCGATCTGAACTCGCCAGCCAACAAAACATCGACGCCCTGGTCGCCCACGAAGACGCCCTCGAGGTCGAGAATCTCGACTTCGGCGGCGAGCACTCCGGGCCGCCGAACGAGTTCGCGTTCCCGGCCGATCCGCACGCAGCGGGCGAACGCGCCACGTCAATTGCCAGCCCGACGGCCGACTCCGCCAGAGACTACATGAAGCAGATTGGCAGGGTCCCACTGCTCCATGCCGTGCAGGAAGTGGAGCTCGCGAAGCGCATCGAGGCTGGTCTATTGGCGGAGGACAAACTCGCAGCATCCCTGAACATCTCCACAGAACTCGAGAGTGAGCTGCGCTGGATCGCACGCGACGGCCAGCGCGCCAAGAACCACCTGATACGGGCGAACCTCCGGCTTGTGGTGTCACTGGCCAAGCGTTATATCGGTCACGGGATGCAGTTTCTCGACTTGATTCAGGAGGGCAACATAGGTCTAATCCGGGCCGTCGAGAAGTTCGACTACATGAAGGGCTTCAAGTTCTCCACATATGCCACATGGTGGATCCGGCAGGCGATCACTCGCGCAATGGCCGACCAGGCACGCACCATCCGCGTCCCTGTCCACATGGCGGAGATCATCAACACGGTCCGGCGCGCGCAGCGCACGCTGGACCTGGAGATGAATCAACCCCCCTCGATCGAACAGATCGCGACCGCAGCGAAAGTTGAGCTCAAGTCCGTCACTGACGCATTGCTCCTTGATCGCCCTGTGTTCTCCTTCGACACAGGGTTCGGGAACGAAGGCGACCCTGTCACGATGGCGAGCCTGCTTCTCGACGACGCTGAAGCCATCCCCGAGCTACACGCCGAGGCCGCATCATTCCGTGCAACGATCCAGGCCGTCTTACTCACCCTCCCTGAGCGATCCGCCGAGGTTCTCCGGATGCGCTTCGGTCTCGACGGCCATGACCCGATGACGTTGGAAGACATCGGGGAGCGGTTCGAGCTCACTAGAGAGCGGATCAGGCAAGTCGAGAAGAAGTCCCTGAAGGCACTCGCGGATGACGTCAACGTGCACGACGCGCTTGTCGGTTTTCTTAGCGACACACCGCGACCGACTTGGGTCGGAGGACCCGAGGTGGTGGAAGCGACAGCGACTTTGGTCAACATGGCGGCGCGCAGACGCGAACCTACCGCGACCGTGCCGCGCGTCGTTCCTGCCCGCGCGGGATACGAACTGACCGCTCGGGAAGAGCCGCGAGCTGCCGGAGCGTTGATACCGCCGCTCGCTGTGCTTGCGATAGCTCCAGGAAGAGAGGAATACGTCCTCGAAGTAACTGCTCGTTACGCGCATGGTGAGGCGCTGTCAACCATCGCTGCTGAACTCGACTCGGACAAGAGGGATGTCGTGGTCGGACTGGGCTCGAGTCTGTTCAATCTCGATCTCTCGAGTGAGGACGACAGTCTGGCGGCGCGTCACGGTCTGCCGTATTCCGATGGCGAGCGGGATCGAATCGTCAACGCGTTCAAAAAAGGTGGCTCATTACACCGCATCGCGGGTGACGTACAACGGACACCCTTGGCCGTGGCATGGCAGCTTTTGGATAGTCCCCGTCGCCCAGTTTTGGTCCCCCGGAAACTGCTGCGTCAGATCCGTGGTCTGATTGCCTCCCATGCGGATGCCGCCAGCGCGCCGGCCAAGCCTCTTGGTCGCCCCGTTGACTAGCATTGAGATGACATGACGACCACTTCAACTCCGACCAAGCCTGTGGCCATCCGGACTCTAGATCTCTTCGCCGGCGCCGGGGGCTTGACGGAAGGGTTTAAGCAGGCCTCGGATCGATATCGGATCGAGCGCGCCGTAGAGATGGATGTCTCCGCAGCAGAGACGTTCGCAGCCAACCACGGTCAAGAGGCGATATTTGCGGGGTCGATCGAGGACTGGCTCGCGAATGAGGCCGTTCCCGTCGTTGAGGTCGTCATCGGGGGGCCTCCATGCCAAGGCTTCTCAACGCTTGGAAGGCAAGACGCAGAGGACTCTCGAAACTCCTTGTGGCGGCAATATGCGGAGACCGTGCGGCGTGCCCAGCCGAAGTACTTCGTAGTCGAGAACGTAGCGGCTTTTCGCAAGTCGCCACAGTTCCTCGACTTCAAGCACGAAACGTCGGAAGTTGGGATGCTTTCTAATTACAGCTTCGAAGACCGTGTCGTGAATGCGGCGGACTACGGAGCGCCGCAGGCACGCAAACGCACCGTGATCATCGGGTGGCGGGACGACCAGCCGTATCCCGGATTCCCACCGCCCACCCACGGGCCGGGCCGAGCGTACGCACACGTGACCGTGAGACAAGCGTTCGGCGAGCGGAATATCACACAGGACGTTTCGCAGATCGAACTGCCAGGGGAAAGGGCCCGAGTGGTCTCCGGCCGACACATCCGGGGACCCTTCACCCCGACAGAACTTCACGTAACACGTAATTACACAGACCTTTCCAAGCGGCGTTTTCGCGCGATCAAACCTGGCGGGAACCGCTTTCAGATCGCTCCTGAGGATCTGCCCGAGTGCTGGAAGAAACACACATCGGGCAGCGCGGACGTCATGGGCAGGCTGCATTGGGACAGGCCGTCTGTCACGATCCGCACGGAATTCTTCAAGCCTGAGAAGGGTAGATATATCCATCCGGTAGAAGATCGTGCGATCACTCACTACGAAGCTGCAACGCTGCAAGGGTTCCCTGACGATTATGCGTTTTTGGGCTCAAAAACAGACATCGCTCGCCAAATTGGCAACGCCGTCCCAATCCCGCTCGGCGTCGCGATCGGCCGGCACCTCGCACAGTTCCTCTGATCTCGGTGTTCACGAAGAACTGGTCATTGTCGCTTTAGCGATCTGAACAATTGTTGCTGGTCAGCCAGCGCGCAACCGCGATCATCAGACGTACATTCCCGACATCAGGTTCGCGTCTTGCGAAAGGCTAGCGCCCGCGCAATGGTGAAACGTGCCCGTTGCCCCACGCAGCAGACGCGTACCGATACTCGTCACGATCTCGATGTGCAGGTTTCGCCGAACGCTGCCCAGGCAAAGCTAGAAAGACAATTACGTCTCGTCTGCAGGCAGGCATTAACTCGTTAGGCCTACCAAGAACTGCGTCCTGATAGATGCTCATTTACGGCACCCAACCGTGTCCGAGACTGCAACTGCCCCATCGAGCCTCAGAGAGATTTCGGGCGGTTCTGTGGGCAGCGCGTAAAACGGTGCTAGCGCACGACGCAAGATAGGACCGGACCAGTACGTTTAGTGCATCTTCGAGGTGCCCCTGGAGGGACTCGAACCCCCAACCGTTTCCTTAGGACGGAACTGCTCTTCCATTGAGCTACAGAGGCTGGCGTGTTGAGTTTAGCGGGAGCGGCTGCCCGGACCGAGCGGCACCTGTGTCTGCGAGAAGAACCGACGGAGATGTTCGCGGAGTTCTGAATCGGCGACATAGACATATGTCCCTTGGATTCCGCGTGTGAGGAGCACCGCGTAGATGTTCGTCACGTATTCGAGCAACTCATCATCGCGATACTCTCTGCCCAAACGCTTGTTGTTCTGCTTGCCCCTGATGTCGAAGTAGGAACTGCGCTCGAAACGTGTGCGACCGAAGTCGGCGCTCCAACGCAGGTCGGGCCCGATGATGACGCCTACGTAGTTCAGGTCGTACCCCTGAACCGTGTGGATCGAGCCCACCTCTTGGGGAGAGAGCGCGGATGCGACCCAGTCGACCTGCGCTGAGTTCCACCGGAGTTGAAGTCCGTCGATCTCGATGTCGATTGCGCCGCGGTTCTTTTTCGAGTTCCACGGCCACGCAAATCCGGCGACGAGACGCGAGAGTCCGACTTCCTCATTCCGATGTGCGATCTGCTCGCGCATCTCGCGAACGTCGTCGAAGAATCGAAGGTCGTAGCCTTCGAACGCTCGCGGCTGCAGCTCGCTGCTGCCCCCTCCGAGAACTGCACGTACGTAACCGACGTAGTCGTCGCCCGCCTTGACACGCATCTGTGAACGGAGCCTGAAGAATCGGTTGTCTGACCTGGCTGCAGCGGTTACGCGAGCAACCTCAGCAAGTGGTAGGTCCGCCGGACGAACCGACTGTGCGGGGTCCACTAGGAGAATGCGGTGCGTGCTCTTCGCGACAATCCAGTCCAATTGAGTCTTGGACGAATCATCCACGCCAAAGAGTGATTGGTTGATACGTGTGAAATCGTTGTTCTGGCTCGCCGAAGCCTGATTCGCTCGCTGATTTAAGCGGTGCGCTTCGTCCACGACGATCAAATCGAAGTGCTCGGACGATTTGCCTATGTCGAAGGGCGACATGACGCTCGCTTTTGCGAGCCCTGGAGTCTTCGCGAACACCCGCTCTACCGACGTCCGGAGCGCCTGCTGCGGGATGACGAAGGCCACTCGCAGGTCCCGCAACAGTGCCTGATTTTCTGACGTGAAGAACTCAGAGTAGGGCGAATCATCTTCGGGGTCATCAGCGTCGCGACCTCGAGCAATGTCTGCGATTAGTTTTTGAAGATATATCGCGACGACGGTCTTGCCCGTTCCTGGTTCACCTTGAATGACCGACGTGCTCTGCTCGCCCGCCCTCAGATCGTCGAGCATCGATTCGAGAATCAACTCAACAGCGATGCCCTGATCGTCCGTTAGGGCTTTGAACGGTGACAACTTGTAGAGGTCGCCGTTCACAATCTCGATCACGGGCCGGGTGAAAACACCCTCTTCGCGCAGTTCCGCGAAGATCTCCTCGAAAGCGACTCGATACCGCTCGCGATCGAAGTAGTCCGCGTCAACCACTCCGTGATTGAGGTTGAGCACCTCGTAGGCGCCGTCGCCCGACAGAAGCTGAATCAGTTGAGACTCGAGATCCAAACACACCGACTTATTGAACGTTTCGTCAATGATGACCCGGGCAGTCGTCATCCCTTGTTTGCTAGGGGACGATAGATGCTGCTTCATTCGCCCTACCGCGCCAAGTGTCTCGCCGACGTAGACCTTGCGACTCGCGGAGCTCTTTCCCTTGGCATGCCGGTCGTCGAGAACGTAGACGACGGGCCAGTTGCTGCTCTTGCCTTGGAGTTGCGACCAAGTGCTAACGGATTCCGATGAGAACGGAAGCCGCAATACTTCAAAGGTCGGTGTACTTGGTGCTTCGTCCACGGGACTTCTCTACGGGGTACTTGTTTCGGGTAATAGCGAGCTTCTCGAGAATCAGTTCATCGGGTTCGACCCCGAGACGGTAGGCGAGCAGGTGGCAGTAGGTGAGCACATCCGCGAGCTCTTCCCGTACTCGTGCCTCGTCAGCAGTGTCGCTCCATTGGAACAACTCGAGGAGTTCGCCGGCCTCGATGGAAATACTCTTTGCGAGGTTGCCCTGCGAGTGAAATTGGCTCCAGTCACGTTCGGCCACGAACGCCTCTAGGTCCTTGCGTACGTCGGGTGTGGCCATGGCGCAAATGTAGCAGTCGGACCCCACTCATTAGTCGTGAGGGAACTTCGAATTCAACCAGGCCCATTGACGATCTCATGATCGATCGCCGGTGGGTTTCGATACGCGGGCTCGTTCCTCGCTCGCTACTCAACCGACGATCGTGGTTGTCACATCGACTATCTGCGGGGTGGCAGGCGCACTCGAGAAGCCGAAACGGACCGGGGGCCAGAGGGGAGCCAGGGAGCCCAGGTTGCGGTCTTGCCAGGTGGCCGCGGCATCCGTGATCGCGCGGGCCCGCGTCACGCCGTAGAACTCGCGGCGGCCCGCGTTGGCGGAGCCTGCGGTGCGGACGCCAGGAACCAGGACGCGGGCTATCGGGTCGATGGCGCGGAGCCAGGTGGTGTTGGTGGCGAAGGCCGGCGGGATTATGCGGAGTAGCCGGCCGAGCGGGGAGATGCCGCCTACGCCGAAACTGAGGGAGAGACGTGGGGCCGAGAGCGTGACGCCGGCGGTCGTTCGGCGGAAGGTCACCGGCGCAACCCGCACTTCGTCAAAGGTGTAGGTCGTGGCGATGAAGTCCGCGATCTCGTCGGTCGGAGCCAGGAGGATGCGGTGACTACCGGGCTCTTCGAGCATGACGTCGGCGAAGGGGCCGAACGGGGCTGTTTCCCACATTCCTATCACTAAGCGCACGCCCGACGTTGTGCCTAGGCCGGCTATTCGGCCGGTGAACGTGTACTTGGTGCGCATGTTCCGGAGAGTAGTCCCGGTTTCGATACGCGGCCTCGCAAACTCGGGCGCTACTCAACCAGCGGAGGGGTTAGGCGTTCCAGTGGTAATGGCCGTTCGCGTCAGCGCCCTTGCCACCGCACACATACGTGCGGCCATTTGCCGCAACGCCGGACTGGCCGACGAGGGCATCGGGGCAGAATGCGCCCGGCGTCACCGCTGCCGGGGCGGGTGCGGGAGCGGCGGGAGCAGGTGCGGGAGCCGCGGGCGCCGGCGCTGGTTTGGGCGCGGCGGCTACCGGCGCAGGTGCGGGAGCGGGGGCGGCCACGACCGGGGGCGCGACGACGGGCGCAGGAGTGAACGTCGACGTCATTGCCTCCTTGATCGAACAGGTGTCGAGCACGCGAGCAATCGCATCGTGTTCGGCCTGGGTGACCCAGAGACCATAAGTGGCCTTCACCGACACCTGGCGAGTTACGTAACTGCAACGAAAGGACTTCGTAGCGGGCAACCAGGTTGCGGCATCGCCAGCACCCTTCTGCGCGTTCGATGTCGCATCTACCGCAAGGAGGTTGAGCGGGTCGTTCGCGAGTGAGATCCGCTGCATTTGCGTCAACTGCTGCGCGCCCGTCTGCCAGGCATCGCCCAGCGAGACCACGTGGTCGATCTGCACGTACGCGGACGTCCTGTTCCCCCTGACGAACGAGATCGTCTGGTTGACGTACGGGCTCGCGAGTTCTCCTGTGGTCACCCGGCACGTCCCGGACTTAGTGACGCCGGTGAGGTCGCGCGCGAG
>Ga0247742_10002059_pt1 | contig 13416 bp, 7 predicted proteins | sample UWRJL208509C2_FD_180944 | JGI IMG/M metagenome (GOLD analysis project Ga0247742, IMG submission 180944) | Plant litter microbial communities from Arlington Agricultural Research Station in Wisconsin, United States - UWRJ-L208-509C-2 | ecosystem: Environmental > Terrestrial > Plant litter >...
ATCTCGGCCGTGATTCTTTGGGCTCGGGACCGCCGCGTACCAACGACAGGGCACAAAAAATGGGCCGGACAGTCGATTACCGACTGCCCGGCCCATTTCGAGGTACTGACCGAAATCAGTGTCTGTGAGTGGTTCACGAAATCGTTTCTGCCCCGCCACCATTGGCCTCTCAGGAAAATCAGGAAATGCCATTCCACTCGATAACTCGAACTTTTCCACGGGTATGCGCAGAACCCAATGACCGCAGGCGGTTTCCCCTCGCGAGACTAGGTCAGAAACCTACGCGATAGGGAAGACGCACTACGCGCTCTCACCACCAAGCGCGGCGTGGAGCCACACGCCGTTAGTCGAAGTAGCGGTCACTAACCGCCTGAATCGCCAGGACGTTCGGTAGGTACGCATCGAGACTGTCGGGCCTGATTGGATCGAGTGGTCGCCGCCCTCCCGTATGAGGACGATCCCGTCGATAGTTTCCAGAGCGAGCGAGGAGTTACCGGTGAACGCCGCGGAAACGACCTTGATCGGAACAAAGTCAGTATTCGAATCGAGTCCATAGGTCTGGTTGAACCACCGGCTGGAATAGTCCGCCATACGCGTGGCGACGTCAAACATCCGTCGATATTGGGAATCCCAGAACACGTAGCTGTTAGCCCCGATCGTTCGTAGCGAAGACGTTTCACCCTCGTCAAGAGATACTTCGCTCAGAGAGACAGATCTTCGATTCTCTCCGCGCACGACAGTGATGGGAATTGTTTGTGACTCTTCCTGCGACGGAAAGTTCACGAGCCTAGCTGCTCCGATGCTGGATCGCACAGACGTTATTGGCAAATGCCAGGACCTTCGTGGGCCCAATACTTCGCTGCTCTCGTTGGCCACCACATATAGGCCGCCGTTCCCGAATGACGCCCCCACTGCACGAAGTCCGGTGTTCACGGCGAGACACTCACCTTCGCGCTCTAGGTCAGGATTGAAAATGCGCTGTGCCTCGAGCTGGTCAGGTGATAACGACATGACAAACAGCCCGCACTCGGTAGCAAGGTAGAGCCGGTCATAGGTTATTTTCATGTCGATCACGTGCTTGAACCGAGCGATATTTTTGGCCCGTGCCAACGGCTGAGGCGACAACTCCAGCAGCAGAGACTCGCGAGATTCACGGTTTCTGAAGGCGACCTTCATATCGTCTGTCGCACCAATACCGCGGCTGCAAAACAGCGCGTACGCGGCAGATAGACCGCGAGCTCCGTAGGCAACTTCCAGCTCATCAATTAAGGATTCAACGCGGTATACGACGAGCTCGTTCTCGTAATTCCAGCCGTAGAGATAACCTCTGTACGCAAACAAGTCGATCATCTGTTCGCCGCTGAGGCGAACGGAAACTACCTCCAATTCAGACCTTTCCTCTGCGGAGTAGCTCTGCTTGCTCGTCACTGACTACGCCGGCCGTGCGCCACGCGTCTATTACTGCCGAAGGCGGTCGATGCTGAACCGACCGTTTCGGATCGAGAGCTGACACGGGGTAACCGTGCTCATCACCACCCTTATTTGCAGGCGCGGGGAACCTAGCCAGTCTCTGCCTTGTTTCGGCGCCGAGCTGCGGAAGATCTTTGCATGCACCCCACAGGTCGCCTTCTACTTCACGCCACGCGTTCTGGTACGACACAGAGAAGACGCGGCGCTGGTCGTCGGGCCGAACCTCCTTGCGCCATCGATTCGCATCGCTCCGCGAACGATAAAGATGCTTAGCGATCGCGAGGTAGTCGGGTGCAGACGCACCCTCGCTCAATCTGAATGAACCGTCCGATTCCTGACTCACTAAAGCGGAGGGTCGGGCCGCGCACAGATCACACACGAGTAAAACCTATCGGCCGAATCTCGGATTATCTGGCTGGATAATTTGGTCTCGCTCCGCGAAATGATGATCTCGTGATATTCAGATGTTCGCATTGGCTCGACAAACACTCACGTAACGCCATGCGCTCAGCTTGATCTGGTCTTCGACGTAAGCTCAGAACGAAGCGGACCTGAGGAGCAAGCGTTGACAGACATCGAGCCCATCACGTTAGAAGCAGAGCTCGTCGCCGACGAAGCAACCAAGGACATCGCCAAAGCGGTCAGCGGGCGTCGGTCTATCGCCCGGAAGTACGTCATGCGAATCCGGCGCCGGAATCCGGACGCAACTCCTGCCGAGGTCATCCAAATGCTCGAGCGTCACTACGCCGCATCCATCAGCACTGCTGGCGCAATCATCGCCGCCAGCGCGATCGCAGCAGATGTCGGCATCGCGCTGATCCCGGTCGCCGGGGCTGCGGCAGCAGGTGCGAAGAGCGCGAGCCAGCAAGCGGCGAAGAAAGCGGGAACCGAAGCCGCGAAAGCCGCTTCGAAGGCTGCGGCCAAGTCGGCGACGAAAGCGGCCGCGAAAGGTATCGCGCTGGGCGCAGCGAAGACTGGCGCGCAGCGCGTGGCATCGCTCCTCCCGGCCGGGGATGAGCAGCTTCAGTTTGAGATCACCGCCATCTTCGGCCTCGCACTAGCTGACATCCACGGTATGGAACTCGACCAAGACCAGGCTCACGCCCTCGTTTACGGCTTATCCAATGGGCGTGTCACCCCGAAGCAGATCGCCACGATGGCAGAAGACATCGCAACCGTGTCATCGGACGGTGTCGTCGGGGTCGGTAACAGGATCGCTGCCGGGCGAACGGACTGGTCTCACTGGGCAAACACCCTCGCAGACACCCTTCCCGCGGGAGCAGCGCAGAGCCTCTTGCAGACCATACAAACCGGCCAGCTCGACACAGTCAGAATGGGACTGTCCGGCAAGCAGCAGACCGCCATCGAATACGGGGTCGGCGCTCTCGCCGGGGGAGTCACTCGGTTCGTGTTCGGACGTGACGTTGTAACCGCTTCCCGGGCGGCGTTCGCCGACGCTCCGGACGAGTTCCCCGCACACCTGGAGGTGCCGGTAAAACAGCAGCCGAACGCCGACGACATCGATGCCGAGCCAAATCGGGCTATCGCAGCGTTAGAGGACGCAGCGAAAGCGACCGGCAGCTGGGTCGCCGACACCGCCAGCACCGTAGGCAATGGTGTCGCATCGGGAGCAAGCGCCGTGGGCTCCGGCGTCGCAAGCGCAGCAGGATCAATATCGCGCCCGTTCCGCAGCGTCGACCTCGACGGGGACGGCATCCCAGACGAGGCACAAGCGCTAACCGTGGTGAAGGGTGTTGGAGGCGCTCTATCGGGCGCAGCGGACGCTACCGGAGGAAAGATCGCACGGCTACTCAAACCAAAGACCATTCGCTAGTGCCTTTCTACACCACTAGAGGCAGCCTGCATCGTTCACGAATTACCCGCATAGAGGAGGGGAGCCAAACGCCCACAATCAACGCTCGAGAACTGATGCCTTTGCCCTGTCAAGTCACGAGGCCGGATTGGGGCGGGAGGACGCATGTCGATCCCAAGAATTTTCACAAGCTCCGTAGTGACATGAGGCCTCCGATGCAGTCTGAGCGGAGTTCCCTTTCGCTTAGCGTTGAAACCCGCCGTCCCTTCCGCCACATAAGACTTGGATATTCAAGATGGGTCGGCGAGGGGTCGAGAGCGGCTTTGGTGGCGAAGCACATCCGGGCGTGCGAACTATGACCGCCACATCCTCACTGCGCCTGCTGCGGGCCGAATATATCGACGATAACGGCACAACTCTCGACATCGAGTTTGGGCCGATGCTAGGGTCCGACTCGCACACGACACTTATGACTGGTCGAAACGGTTCAGGGAAGTCGCGAATACTGTCCGCGATCGCCCTGGCATTCGACGCGCTTGATGGAAGTAAGCCCCGAAGTTCTGTAGACGTGTCAGTCGAATACATGCTGAACGGTCATGAATGTGCGATCCATGTACAACGAAAAGCGCTGACCGGCTATCTCGACGGCAAGATAGTCCGCATCGAAGAGCTGCCCCGCCCGCGGGCGGTAGTGGCGGTGACCGCAAGCGCGTTCGACAAATTCGAGCTTCCAACTTCGCAAAACCTATTTACTCAGTCCCCGAAGCGGGGAGGACTCTATCGGTACCTCGGACTAAAGGACGCGCGAGGGCGAGTTTCCACAAAAGCCGGCATACTTCGAGCTCTGGCGCAGCTTTTCGAAGCCACAGCACTCGACGACCGGCGGCGGGTTCGAGTAGCTGGAGTTTTCGACTACCTCGGTTACCTGCCGCAGGTCGAAGTTCATTACCGGTGGACCCGCCGCGGTAGAAACTTTCTGGAGGCAGGATCCGAGCAAGGGTTGGTCGGATACCGCAGGTTCTTGGAGAGCGAACACGCTAACACCCCTACTGGCCAACGGCCGATATTGGGAGATTACTTCTTCGAAGACCGATCTGCGATCGATCAATTAGCACGTGCCGCTACTACCTTCCGCTCACTCGGTGACGAAAAGTACGTTGCTGTGACCGCGGAGTTCGCCGCACGGCAATGGTCCAGGGATGAAAAATTCCGCCACGCACAGCAACTTTCTCGCGCGCGCCTCCTAGAGATGGCGGAAGTGAAATTGAGACGGAAATCAAATGGTGCGTTAGTGAATATCGAGGATGCAAGCTCAGGTGAGCTTGCAGTTGCGACGGCAACGCTGGGAATCGCATCGTCCATAGACGATCAGAGCTTAATTCTGATGGACGAACCGGAAATTAGCCTTCATCCCGCCTGGCAGGCGGACTATCTCCGGCGCTTAGCCGAAACTTTTGGCGCATTCGAGGGCTGCCACTTCATACTTGCCACTCATTCCGCGACGCTCGTTGCCGGCGCGTCTCCCGAAAGCTCCAACGTCGTTGATTTGGAAACCGCTGAGCGGGTCGCTCGCTACACCCACATTGGCAACTCGGCCGACGAGGTACTCGTACGTACCTTCGGGGTGGCACAAGAGGGCAACCTTTACCTTCATCAACTTCTAATCGAGGCCCTGCGGCTCATCGCGGATCGGGCGACCAGCGGAGGGCGGTTCGCTATTCTCCTGCGCGAACTCGAGAGTGTCGCGAACACGCTGCCAACAGAAAGCTCGATACGACAAGTGATCGCCGATCTAGGTCACGCTCGGCTGTCGCCCGCTAGTGACACTTCATGATCTCTCGCCCCGCCGCTCTATCCGCGGACGACGTGATTGCGATACAAGAGGTATCCGCTAGCGGCCTCAGGCCGGCGAGCTGGAGTGACGATCGCGTCGCCGATTTCAAGGCGAGAGCGAAGAAGCACTATATCGCCGAGCAGGACAACTGCTGCTGTTACTGCAACGAACGATGGCTAACGGAGCACGGTCGCGTATGGGATCTCGAGCATGTCGTACCCAAGGCAGTGCACCCAAATTTCACGTTTGAGCCGCTAAACCTGGCTACTTCCTGCCCCGATTGCAACAACGCTAAGAGAGAGAAGGAAACGCTGATCAACCCGGCGACTAGCGCGTATCCATCGACAGCAGATTCGTTCGAGGTGGTACACCCGCACTTCGATAGATGGGAAGACCACATCGAACGGGTTGGAGTCGTATTTCGACCCATCACCGATAGAGGAACCTGGACCGTCAAGAACTGCAATCTCGGCCGCTTCGCGCTGAAGTACGTGGATCCGACCGACAGCACGGATCCGTCCGATACACGCTTCGAATCAGCTGTTACCGACCTCACCGCGGACATATCAACGGCACAGGCCGCGCTCACCCGAATTCAGACTTACCTAGCTTCCGGACCGGGAGCAGCGCTGCCGTAAATGCGGGCGAGTCAATTGCTGAATCTGGCGATGAACTGCATCGTCGCCTCGGGCGCACAATGACGGACTTTCGAGAACCCCAAGGCTTCGTCGCTGATCGTTGTTCAGTCGAGCGATTCTTCTTCGGCGGGAGCGTCCGCCTGTAGGGCTTCCAGGTAGTTCTGCCTGGCGTCCGACATAGAACGGTCGGATGCTTGATCTATTAGCCAGAACCACCATCCAGCTTCGGATTGTGATCCCGTGATCGCTTTCGCGGCCGCACTCAGTGTTTCGTAGCGCTGATCGCCGATGTAAATGCCGCCGTCTTCGCTAATCTCACACGTTCTCCCGGCGTGAGCTGCGACTCGCGCGTAAAGCTTCTGTCCCGGCACCACCGCGCCAGCTCGGACTAGATCAGCCACGGCTATCCGATACGCCGCACGCTCGACGGAGCCTGAAACTGCACCGGTGTGTCCCGCGGGGACCGCCCAAATTGCAAGAATCTCGTCGATCATTCGTTCGGTGCGTTCGTGAATCAATCCGTCATCCCAATGCTCGCGGCCTAGCTCTAGGACTTCGCGAGTGAGAAGGATCGAGGTGTGTAGAGCGAAGCTGGATCGCTTGCCCTTGGCCCCGGCCCATGGACCGTTGGACACCCTGGTGTTCAACGCTTGAGTGAGGAGCGTGAGATTGCCGAGGGTCTGCGTAGTGTCGTCGCGGCGGGCGCCGCTCGCATCGATCTCGGTTCCGGGCCAGAATGCGCGCCACTCCTGTGGCATTATGTGCTCGATGGTGCAGGTTCCTCGCACGATTGGTTGTTCATGAAGGGGGCGCGGCGTGTCCCAGCCCCGGCGATGGTCTTCGATTGCTTCCAGGATCATTCGAAGCCGCCCCCGCGCTAGACGGCGGTAGATGGGAAGACTAGACAGCTCGCGTCGAATCTCGTTGTCGCCAGGCCAATAGGTGTTGGGGCTGTCTTGCTTGGCGAGCACGTCGCGGATTATCATTCCCGCGGTCGCTCGGTCTGCACTGGAAGCAACGTTGAGCACGTCGACTATGAACCGGTTGTAGGCCTTCGTAGATCCACGTACGAGTGCCCGCCGAACCAACCAGCTCTCGAGGCTACTTAACGCCAAATCCAGCGAATCCTCTGGGATTCGGGGGAGATCTGGGTCGAGGAGCCACAGCAGGAGCGGTTTGATCACTTCGGAGTCGAGCGTTGAAGTTCGATAGATAAAAAGGTCCAGGCGGTTTAGGGGACCGCTCGGAATCGCTGCTCCCTCGGTGAAGGCCCGATAGATTTCTGCGGAGCGGCGAACTTGAGGCAGAAGTGCCTCGACAGGGGTGTCGGCGTCAGATACGTGGTTTTTGAACTGAGCAAAGACTTCACGGGCGGGGACGTCCTTCAGCGATTTGGACACCAACCATTGGGTTAGGAAGAGGGAACTGCGACTGTAGAGAACACGGCCGGCGGAGACTTCTCTTTCCCAGAATGGTGTTTCGAAGTCTTCCCAGTAGGAGTGGTAAGCGCGTTCTGCATCGGCTTCAGTTGCTTCCAGCCTTTGAAAGACAAAGTTTTTGATTAGGTCTGCCGCTGTGAGGGGAGTCCCTCGAGCGTTCAAGGTTTCGAAGATCTCTTGGGCGTCTTCGTCGGCTTGAAGATCGATGACAACGATCTGTAGGAACCGGCTGACCGTTTGGACAAGAGCGGTTGCTCGTCGTTCCGGATCGCCGGATGCCAGCCAACGGTCGATCTCGGTTCCGAAGTATTGATGCGCCATTGCCATGCGGCTGGAAGCGGTTTTCAACGAGTCGTAGTCGACGGGTGGCTCGGCGGCCATAACCTCGTTGAATGCAGCTCGATCACGGTTTGTCGGCCACACCTTGAATTGGTCTTCGTCAGAGAGGGTGAAGTGCTCCGGATTTTGCACCAGGTCCAGAACCTGGTGCGCAAGAGCGATGAACCCTGCTGTGTGTACACGTTCATGAACGGCGTCCAATAGCAGTTGGAGCGTGGTCAGACGCTGTTGACCATCGATGATCGTTCGGACGCCGAGCGTTCCGATCTCGGTCTGCTGTTGCTGCAGAACCACGGCACCGAGGAAATGCGGGGTGACCTGTTCCCACCGCTCGACTCGTTCGGCTACACGACGCACGTCGTCCCACAGGGGCGCCCACTGACCATCCTTCGACCAGACATACGGGCGCTGAAAGAGCGGCACGAGGAATCGTTGAGGACTAAAGAAAATCTCTTGCGGCGTCTTTACCTGGGTGAGCAAAGGACCCTACTTTCGTCAAAGGGACATGATCTAAAGCGGGCGTGGACCGAAGGAACAATGGCTTGCTTCGGGGATCTCCAGGCCTGGCGATGATTCGCGACTTCACCCGTCGATCCGCTCAGGAAGTCGGGGTGCCTCTTTGCAAGGGGAGCGTTACGAGTGTCTGACTCATCCATTCGCGATCCGCTCCGCTTCATCGCGCGACTTCTCGTACAGCCCCATCGCGACAAGCACCTTCACCAGTGGTCCGAGGTTGTCCTTCTGCAGCAGGGCTCTGATGCCGTCGTTGTGGCCGATTCCTGACGCGTAGATGACGTCCTCAAGCTCGCTCTCGATGGTGGGGGAGGTCTCGAAGTCGACCGGGGTGTTCGCCATCGCCTCTGCCTGGATCTTCTCGTTCTCGACCACGTGTCGCATGATCGTCTCGGTCACGGCGATGCCATCGACTTCGCTGACGCCGGTGCCTGAGAAGAGGTCGTTGATCTTGTCGATCACTTCCTGCAGCAGTCCGTACTTCACCTCGCGGGGCTGACCCGACCCGGCTTCGGTGACGCCGGCGAGCTCGCCCGGCTTGCCCGGGGCGAGGCCGAGATTGCGTGCGTCGAGCTTGCGCAGCCGGTAGTGGGTGAGCACGATCTCATCCGTGTTGATCACCCGAGGGTCGGCATCCTGACGTTCGATGACTCGACGGTAGACCCGCAGGAAGATTGCCCATTTTTCAATGTCGGTGTCGCCATAGTCGAGGATCTGCGACAGGAAGTCATAGGCCCGCACGAACGCGTTCACGGTGCCTCTGAACTCTTCCAGCCGCCCGATCTCGAGGTCGTCGGATGCGTCGGTGGCGTCGTTCCAGCGGGTCCAGAACACGTCGCGTGAGGCTTTGATGTGGGAGTAGAGCGCGTTGTGGCTGGTCTTGTTCAGCCACGCGTCGACGACTCCGTTGACGTCGTAGCTGTCGATGATGTTCATGCTGCGCAGCTTGGCCAGCATGGTGTGGATGATGTTCGGGTCTGACGGTTTGGTCAGTTCCGCATCCTCGTAGTAGTCCTGGAACGCCTTCAGGATCTCGTCGGGGTCGTTGACGAAGTCGAGAATGTAGGTGTTCTCTTTGCCGGGGATGACCCGGTTCAGGCGCGAGAGGGTCTGCACGGCGGTGATACCGGAGAGCTTTTTGTCTACGTACATGCCCACGAGCAGCGGTTGGTCGAAGCCGGTCTGGAATTTGTTGGCGACGATCATCACCTGAAATTCGTCTCCGCCGAAGGCACCTTCCAGCGACCGTCCCTTCAGGCCTGGGTTCATGCTCGTCTCGGTGTGCTCCTCCGGGCCAGATTCCGGATCGGTGACCGTGCCGGAGAATGCGACGAGGGCGCCGAGTTGCCCGTCGAGTTTGTTGTCTTTCAGGTACCTGTCGATCGCGATCTTGTACCGAACGGCCTCCTTGCGGGAACCGGTGACGATCATTGCTTTGGCACGGCCGCCAAGTTCGGTGCGGACGTTGGCGCGGAAGTGTTCCACGATCACCGCGACCTTCTGGGCGATGTTGGTGGGGTGCAGGCGCACCCATCGCATCAGCTCGGTGTTGGCCTTGGCCGTGTCGACTTCCACGTCCTCCCCGCCGACGGTGTGGGCGATGGTGAAGGCGAGGTCGTAGGTGAGGTAGTTCTTCAGAACGTCAAGGATGAAGCCCTCCTGAATGGCCTGCTTCATCGAGTACAGATCGAACTCTTTCTTCACCCCCTGCTCGTTCTCCCGCCCGAACAGCTCGACCGTCTTACCCTTCGGGGTAGCGGTGAACGCAAAGAACGACACCGTGCCGACCCCGACCTTGCGAGCCATGATGTCAGCCAGCACATCCTCGGCGTCCACCGTGTCATCGTCCTCGGCTGTGCCGGCGGTGAGCACCTGTTTGAGGGATGCGGCAGCCTCGCCCGTTTGTGAGGAGTGAGCCTCATCGGCGATGACCGCATACTTGCGCCCCGCCAGCCCGGCATTGTTCTCGATCTCAGTGAGCGCATGCGGGAAGGTTTGCAGGGTCACCCCGATGATCTGCCGGCCGGCGAGGAGGGCAGCGGCTAGCTGCTTGGACTTGGACGCGTCCCCGCCACGGGTGATCGGTTCGAAGACACCACTTGTGGTCTCCAGTTGTTCCACGGCGCGCTGCAGCTGCCCATCAAGGACTTGACGGTCGGAGACCACGATGACACCGTCGAACATCTTGGTGCCGTCGGGTTTGTGGAGCTGCGCCATTCGGTGCGCGGTCCACGCGATCGAGTCAGTTTTTCCTGACCCGGCAGAGTGCTGGATAAGGTAGTTGTGCCCGGGCCCCTCAGCAAGGACGGCCTTCTCCAGCTTCGTGACGGCCCGCCACTGGTGGTAACGGGGGAATCGCAGCGACCGCGTGTAGGTCTTCTTCGCGTCGATCGGGTCGGTCTTCTCCTCAAACCGGTAGTGGAGGAACCGGCCGACGATGTCCAGCCAGGTCTCCCGCTCGAGAATCTCTTGCCAGAAGTACGCCGTCGGACTCGTCCCCGGCATCGGGGCGTTGCCGGCACCGTTGCCCTTGCCCCGGTTGAACGGCAGGAACCGGGTGTTGGCACCGTCCAGCTTGGTGGTCATGTGCACTTCTTCGTTGGTGACCACGAAGTGCACCAGCGCCCCGCGCCCGAAGGACAGCAGTGGTTCGCCGTCGGGGCGGCGGTCGGTCGCGTACTGCTTCAGCCCGGCCTGCAGATTCTGGGTGAGGTCGGTCTTCAGCTCGATCGTTGCAACAGGGATGCCGTTGACGAACAACGCCAGGTCAAGCCGGTTGCCATTCTTGGTCGAATACTCGACCTGCCGCATCACCCGTACCCGATTCATCCCGAACCGTGCTGCGGTCGCCGCGTTTAGCGTTGTCGCGGGCCGCGCTTGAAACAGGGTGAATTTCGCGGTCAGCACCCCGATTGGGGCTTTCAGGGCTGCAAGGGTGCCGCCGCCATTCATGGTGTCGGTGGCGAGCACCTGCACGATCCGGTCGAGGATCTGCTTGCGTCCCTGCGCCTGCGAGATTTCGGATGCGCCAGGTTTGACGATCTTCGCCAACTGCTCTGGCTGCGTGTCTTGCAGCCAACCGATGATGTCTTCCGCGAACACCCCCCGCTCGCGGTCGTATCCGAGGTCGTCGGGGGAGTATTCCCACCCGTGCGCCGCCAGATACTGGCACAGCTCAACCTCGAACGCATCTTCATGATGAATCGCCACTACGCCCCCTGTGTATGTTTGCTGCCGAGCCTAGGACCTGATGTGTGCGTGCTCGCGCACGTCGATCTTCCCCGTCACCGCCGCCGAAATCAGCGCAGCCCGCCGCTCCCGCGACAACTCCATCGCCTCGCGAGCGTCGGCCATTGCGCAATCTAGATCCGCCAACTCTCGTGTGACTTCGCCAACGATCTCCCGTTGCTCCCTCAAGGGTGGCAAGGCAAGAGTCATCTCCCGCAATGCAGCCATCGGCAAGTTATTCGCAAGCCCTTCGGCGCCGCTTATCGATGCCAACACTTGTCGTCGATAAGGAGTGGAGTTCAGAAATAGCTCTAGAAAGTCGGAATCTATGGTTCTGTGCGGACGCAGCCGAAACGTCTTATCGGACAGAATCAGAGAGTAGCGGAGCTGCCGAACCCTGGCAGCAGAACCTACAAGGTCAGGGCTTCCGCTCGCTCGGTTTACAATCAGATCCCCGACACGCACCCTAATCACCTCATCGAACTCGAAGCTCTCGTCAAGGCGTTTATGTTCCAGTTCGTTGAACGTGCCGCGGTTCACGCAGCCTGCCTTCAACACACCCGTCGACCCGTCGTCGGCGAGTCCGCCTTCAGCTTGAGGGCTGACTCCCTGGTCAATGGCCAAAAGGACCCTACGGATTTTGGTCGCGCTCCAGTGAGAAGGAATATTGCCCAACCAGTGGACGCCACTATCCTCGAGCGGGACGGCCGCGTCGAGGCCCTTGGTGACGGCGTGACTGATCGTCGCTGCACGCCGCTCGGTGAGCAGCCTGATGAGTTCTTCCTGATCTGCGATGAACGCGTCGATCTCCGCAGTCTCCTGATCCAAATACAGCGAGATCGCTCGTTGTTCTTCAAGAGATGGGAGAGGGAGCGGAATTAGAGCAACCTGACCGAACCGAATTGATTGGCCATCGCGCAGTTGATCCGTAGTTGTCTGCAAGGCCTGGACATATTTGCTCGACTTGAATAGATAGCGGAGGTATTCCGGGTCGGCCGCCGGCCTGGGCGTGAGCACTGTGTAAGCGGCGCTTACTTTTCCGCTCTGGCGTGAGTGTTCAAAACCTCCCTGGAAGCTCCTGAGGTGGCTGATGAAATCGTCAGGCTCGACGTGACGCATTGCGTCTGCGCCAGTCAAATTCAGAACGACCTTGTTTCCGGTTCGCTCCATGTATTCAACCTGCGGTAGTACTCCGTGGGTCTGGGACGGGGTCAGGTGCGTGTCTGCTGAAGCGGACCTTTCTTTTCGTTCACTCAACACCGCCTTTGCGGGCAGTATCTGCCAGTCACTTGGAACCTCGCCCAGCCAATTCGCTCCGCTTTCTATGTACGCGGGGTACGGCTTTATTTTGCTCACGCCTTCACCGCTTCGAGCCGTGCGCGGATGCGTCCGAGGACGGCTTCGAGATCGGCGTCGATCTCTTCGAGGGAGCGCGGCGGCACGTACTTGTAGAAGTGCCGGGTGAAGGGGATCTCGCATCCGTCCTTCGTCTTGGACTCGTCGATCCACGCGTCCGGGTCGAAAGGGGTAACCTCGCGCTCGAAATACTGGTGGATGTCCTCGCTCCACGGCACGTTCTCGGTGTCGCGCAGATTCGGGTCTGGTTCCGGATCGCCCTTCGCACCCACGATGATGGAGGCGTTTTCGTCGCGCTCCGAGAGCGCGGCGATGAAGGCCTTCAGCTGCGCAGGGTTGAGTGTCACACTAGCTGCATTCAGGGTCTTCTTGACCTGCTGAGTGAACAATTTGAGGTCGGTTGTCGGTGTGGTTTCGAGACCGCCGCGGGCGCTCTCCTCGACCAGCGCGGTCCAATCGATCTCGAGCTTGGCGAGTGCCTTCGCCTCTCGGGCGACGACGAGTCGCTCCGGGGCGAGCGCCCAGTTCAGCCGCAGCGGCCGCTCCACCGTAATGGTGCGGTAGAAAAAGTCCTCGATCGCGAAGGTCTTTGATTGCTCGGCTTCACCGAACTGCCCGTAGAGCTTCACGATGTCGGCGACGTTCTGGTGGCTGAGCTCGTTGCGCTTCGAGCCCAGCCCCTTGCGCATCTTGCGGGAAAACTTCGACCCGTCGATGAGCTGCACCTTGCCCTTGCGTTCCGGGCTCTTCTTGGTCGAAAGCACCCAGATGTAGGTGGCGATGCCA
>Ga0247742_10002061_pt1 | contig 13408 bp, 10 predicted proteins | sample UWRJL208509C2_FD_180944 | JGI IMG/M metagenome (GOLD analysis project Ga0247742, IMG submission 180944) | Plant litter microbial communities from Arlington Agricultural Research Station in Wisconsin, United States - UWRJ-L208-509C-2 | ecosystem: Environmental > Terrestrial > Plant litter >...
TTTGGAGAGTGTGTGTGCTTCGTGGATACGACCGACTTGGACGTGGTAAAGGAGCTGGGAAGCAGTGGAAGGAGATTTCTCTGGTTCCTCGTGTCTAACCCGACGACGAATGAGAGCTTAGAGGATCTTGAGTACATGACATTGCCTCCGTCGGGTGATGAGTCCTTTGAGTCCGCTGCGCTGGAATTGGTGACAAAATCCATGAATGACGAGAGCAAAAGCCAAGCGACACGGGTGAGACTCGAAGAGTTGACGTCGACGGCATATAGAACTAGATAGTTAAGAGGAGAGGGAGAATCGTAATCGCGACGCTCCAGCACCGAACACTGAAACCTGTACGGGCGCGCGCCGCAGACGGTTCTTGAGCTTGAGCTTGGTGCATGGCAGCTGCTGGGCAAGGTGGCATCAGACTGCAGTCAAGTCGAATTCTGTTCCGACGTCATCCTCTCTTGATCCCCTTCTTCGGCAAACAACCATCCTCCACACGCGCCAGTCCTCTTGAGATCCAACCCACGAACGAATCGACTCCAAGTACGAGTCTCGGAGCGTCAACAACCATTTGCCCATATCCGCACAGGCCTCACATTCCGTCGAGCTTGTCTCTAAGGTGCACATTGCGATCCCCTATTCTCCTCTTCCCTTCCAACTCGCAAGAGTAAACAGCGCGGTGGATATAAACGCAGTTGGGTTTCCGTGTATGCTTGTCCGTGCGCTGGGCGTGGTGGTGTCCACGTTCGAGTCCCCCAGGATGCACACATAGATCCACGTCAACAGCCAAGTATGTGCATAAGCCACAAAGCCAAAAGCCAAACCACCCAAACCCCAAGGAAAAACGCCAAATGAAAAACCCGTTCAACACCTGAATATAAGCTCCATGGACCCAATCCCAGCAGGGACCTCTGGTTCTTCGATAGCTGCCATTGGGTTCGTAACTCCGTTGTCCAGTTGTACGGCCTTCCTCTGACCTTCGAACACGGTAAGACTTGAGGAGAGCACAAATATCATTACGCCAATGCTCGAGTCTGGCACGCAATCATCAGTTTTAGTTCTGGACGATTGAATGAATGTCGAGGAAGGTGTAAAATGAAAACTGAACACAGGGAGGGCGTATCGAATGCGTGACAAGAGGCTCGACCACCAAATCAAAATAAACAAATGCAGTTCATGCAAGGTAGCGATGCTCTGAGGAACACGAGCATCAACGCTATCGGCGAGAGCCGCTACCCTCACCGAAACCCTCAAACCCAAAAAAAAGAGAGACAAGGAACATACCATACGTCTGAAAACCACTTGCACACTCCATCGATCCAATTTCATCGCAATGCGACGATCTTGAACCTCATAGGATAGCAAGTGCCTGGTCTATATGTGAAGATCTGTTGATTAGCTATCGAGTTCTATACAGTGCAGGGGCAAACAAGGGTTAAATGGAGAGGAAGGAGAAGTTACAAGGGCAAAAGGAGATCTGGACTCCATGCAACAGACTTGGAGGACAATGGAAGGGTAAAGAGAACTCACCGACTAGCCTAAGGTGCATAAACACTCGATGCTCAACACTCGTCCTTCTCAACAGCCCACCCTCCTCGATGCCCTTCCCATCACTCAGCATCTCCCTTCTTGCGTCCCCAGTGGTTCGCCACCTGCTCCGACTGTAATCATCCTACTCGTCCTGATGACTCCGTTCGTAGTCGACAGCTAGGTCAGGACTCTTGTAGCTGAATTTTCGAACGAGTTATCCCGGTCCTTCCGTCGATTAGACTTCCGCACCATACCTAAGAGGAAGTTGACTCGTCAATCAGGTTACTGGGCATTCATTTGGCAGAAAACTGGTGGGAATAACGAAGATCGATGACTGAACACTGGGAATGTAGAAGGGAAGATTCCGAAAATCCTGGCTTGGATGAATAACTCGTATGACGCGTAAAAAAGGACGCGTAAAAAAGAACGGAGGACACGAGACGCGGAGAAACATGAAGAGGGACAGGCGACATACCTCAGAGTAAGAAAACCCATCTCAGGTCGTCTCCTGTCTGGAATCCGTATAGAGGATCACCACAGACAATCTGGAAGTTTGCCCTATGACGAGCTTTGCAGTTACAGTCGCAGTCGCGTGAGTTGGTCCCGGGTTTATTGGGTGCGCCGACTTGAAAACTGAAGATGAAGGCATGTCATAAAGTTTGCTGCCAGATCGCGATAATTCACAGGTCCAGTCGCTAGTGCCTTCAAAAAAGGTGGAATACAAATGTAGGCGCCACTAGCAGACATCGTCGAAAGGAGCAACAACTGGACGCGTGGCCAACGGTCATTGTCAAGCCAACATCGCGGCAGTGTCACGTGTGTATCAATTTACAGGCGGGCCGCGAGGCGCATGGGCGTTTGGTATGTATTATGAGCGCCTAAATGTAGAGAACACGTGGAAGATGGTGCTTCGCCGTCCTGGCATACTCTTAACAGGTCAAATTTGGGACGGAAGACTATTTTAGCTTACTGACCCCATTTTTTTTATCCAAAAATACGAGATGGAAAAATACCAGGCGGATTTTGGGCTGCAAAGAAGACTGACTCTATTGATACTCGGAAACATGGGTGGCCACCAGACAGCATAGCCTCAGTAGGCCATGCACAAAGACAAGGATTCTATACAGCTGTCGAGTGCTATTGTCCGCGCTGGGTGGTGGTGAGTAGGTGTAGTAGATCCCTTATCTCAAGCTGAACCTGTTGAGGATAATTACAAGTACTCGAACGAGATTTTCAAGCAAACACGAGGCCCTCCTTTGAAATAGAGCGGCCATACTATCGCCATTGGGATAAACCTATAAGGCTGTGTGATCTTTCTTCCCAGCCCAATGAAGATGTTTGCGCGCGCTTTAAAACAAACATCAACCATTAATTCAACGCATTCCTGGTCCTTGAGGTCATACCACTCTGTTCTCTTTCAGGTACAAAGTTCACGCCACTGTCCTTCCCGCTATTATTTTGCATACAAGGTCACGTCCAATGGCGGCGTCGAGTCAGTTCAATCACAGCACTGTGAATGTGAGACATGGGACCTTCCAAAATTATGAAGCAGGTTTTGCAAAAGGTGTGCCGCCTATCTAGCTGTAGGTGAATCAAACTGAAATTGAGATAATCAATGCAAAAAGGTTTCGAGTTCTTGACAAAAGAGGTATCTCCAAGCGCCTTCTATGACTATGGCCATCTATTCGACGTACCTCGATGCCACGAGAACACCAGAGTCGCTGTCCTCGAGAAGATTGGCGACTGGGTCGACCTTTTAATTGAGATCACAGCATTCGTTATGTGGCTTTACGGGGCTGCTGGAGCTGGGAAATCCGCCATCGCTCGCACTATGGCAGAGAAGCTCCATAGTCGGCAGCAACTACTTGCGACATTCTTCTTTTCGCGCCAGGATCCCTCACGAAACCACATAAAATCAGTAATCGCCACTATCTCCTACAAAATTGCTCTTACAGTCCCCAAAGCTCGCCCTCTGATCGTCGCCACGATTGAAAACGACCCTCTCATATTCTACTCTGGATTAGCGCATCAATTTCAACATCTCATTCTTGAACCTCTCCACCGACTCTCCCAGCAAAATGTGGTATATCCAACGGTCATCGTCATAGATGGTCTGGATGAGTGTTTGGATCACGAAGAACGGATCACCCTCCTGCACATAATATCGAGAACCGCTGAGCAGGATTCTGCGCCGCTCAAATTTCTCATCACCAGCCGGCCTGAAGTCCCGATCGCGAGGGTCTTCAACGCCACCCCTGTCGTCGAGATATCCGCAAGACACCCTCTAGATGACGAACCTGAATCGATGGAGGATGTAGAGTATTTCTTGTCTGCCAAGTTCGACGAAATCAAGCGCACCCATCCTTCGAGGCGCCACATCCCTCACGACTGGCCACCTTCCTGGGTCATACCAGATCTAGCGTGGAAGTCATCGGGCCAGTTCATCTATCCAGTGACAATCATCAGGTACATTTCATCACCGCGACATGACCCAATACATCGCCTCGACATCATCCTCAGACTGAGGCCATTGTCGGGAGAATCTCCTTTCGCACAGTTGGACACCCTGTACAGGTATATATTGCTATCATGCGAGAACCCAGAGCTGGCCGTACGTATCATTGGGATATGCTTACTGTCGACGCAAGAAATCAGTGTTCCATGGCGCGACTACATGATCGCGTTTCCCTCAGAAACAACAGCGCCAAAGTGCATGGAACCGATCCTGGGCCTACATCCTGGAGACGTGGAGCGCGGTTTAGAAGACTTGGGCTCCCTTATTGAATACAGGGGTGACAACATGAAGCTTCGTGTCCTTCATGTTTCTCTCTTCGATTTCTTATCAGATCCCACTCGGTTCTCGGGCCTCTCATTCAACCTCGCGGTCATCCACACTGATCTGGCCATTTGGTGCAGTTATCTCGACGCTCATCATGGGAATGTTCAGATCAAGGATCTTGACGGTGAGTCTGATATCTTAGGCCGCCTATTTCTCAACTGGGAGAGAGTTCCTTGAAAATATGCTAATACTGCACTCTGAGACAGACTTTGTGTTTGTGTTATTCTATTCTTCGATAGTACAAGCAAGTCCTACGGATGAGCTTGAGGAGAGGCTCCAACAAATGACCTTGCCCGATCCATCTTTATGGGGTAGCGGCGGTGTGTATACCAGGGATATTTTATACCATTACCCACATGTCATTGACTATCTGCGAAACTCAGTACGTTCACTACAGTATGAACAGTACCTCTGATATTGGCTGACGTTAAATCGAGGCATTCAAGAACAGAAACGCGCTTTATAGCCGCCACCTAGGACTCTATGAGCAATATGTCACCCCATTACTACAGCTCCGTGAGCAGCATTGCCCAGGTCTTTGCGCTCGTCTTGCTCTTGGCTACAGGGGACGGGATTTACATCACTCTTCCGCCGAGATGTGGTGGGATGAGCCCTTATTTTTGGCCCCAATAGCCCATCCACAGCGACACCATGGTCTGGATGATCTTGCTAGGATCTCCATACCAGAATCGAGAGTACATCCACTACTGGCATCTATCTTGGCCCCACGGGTTCCCCAAATACACCTGGAGACAGCCTTATCTTGTCTATGTTATCTCCAGTCCGGCGGCCTCCCTCTTAAGAGTCGGAAGTCACTGAAACCTCTTCTCAAGTCGCGATATTTCACGAGATTGAAGATGCGACCATCTCTTTCCCGTTCTCGAAAAGGACTACACCACCATCCAAGTGGTCGCTGCTTATTGGATGAACAAGATCTACATTCCACGTGGTGGGGCAATCACCCAAAGCGTCCCAACTACTACATCCACTGGTCATGCAAGACGGGCGTGCTTGTTCCCCTCTTCTTCTTTAGCTACCGGTCGGAATACGCATCTAACTATGACCTGTGGTATACATATCGATCCGCCCTGCAACTCCTCCCCCTTGTCCTTGCAAACTCGCCTCCTGATTCCTATCTCGCATCCATTGTTACCAACTGCATATTCAGCTCTTTCTGCACCGCATACCCACAGGAAACAAGGAAAGCAAGGAAATATATCGCGCGGTACCTCCGTCGGTGTCAATCAATTAGAGCTACAAGGGGGAGGGTCGTTATGGAAGGTATGAGTGAAATGGATGTAGACAGTCACCCGGTATCTATGGACGCAAAAAGTCATGGAACGTAGTTTTAGGCACTCTCTCTTACCGATTACACTTCCAATACAATAATCATACAGTAATCTGTATTCGACATGCGAAGTCGAGGATAAACGCACCTCACTCACTACGCTTTGCTGAGTCGAGCTTCGTACTGCATTTGTCCCATTCCGATGGTACCTGTTCAAGTTGAAGATCAGATCAGAGGAAATATAATTGATGATTAAGAGGATTTGGAGAATTGGAAAGAGAAACAAAAGTGGATACAGAGCCCGTCAGGGTGATGATAGTATGGGTAAGTCACAATGAAGAATGTGAGTGAGGAAAACGAGGACGGGCGGAGAAAAAATGCGACAAACGCACAAACGATGATCTAACGAAAAGTATAGTATACACATGTAGTAAAGACATAAATCGCGAAAACGAACACACGAGACTCTGAACAGAAATGGTGGCTGACGAAAATAGAAGAACGCACTCTAATAGAAGCCCGACTTGCACCTCTTCTTTTCCGTGTACACGTTGAGATGATTTTGAGGTTGTCTTCACGTGCACTGTCTGTCGTCCCGGATTTTACTCCTCCTCGATACAAATATCGACCTCGACCTCGATCCAGATCACTAACGCGATCCGACCCACGGACCCACTTCCTTTAAATACCCAATCCACCCAGCCCCGCTCATAACCCGCACGATACAGAATTGAGGTGCCTTTGGGGAAGACGCCTATCGTCAGCCTTGAGCGGCATGTACGGGAACTTGAGGAGGTGATGGATGTGGTATGAGATTTGAGGAGCATGTGTAAGGCATATGCAAGGAAGTCTTCGCTGGAGCTCGTCCGAGTCGGTGGTATGGCTTTCTGTTTATCAGTTTTCGTGGTTGCGTCCTCGTTGGTTTTCGTGTCCCTAAGTCACCACTGCCAGACGACTAGGACTCAGACTTGAGATTTGCACCGAGCCCTTCAGCCCCACTGCTTCTCAATACAGCGCCTACTACCCGATCTTACAGCGGTTTTCAAAAAGGTTGGCACTGCTGGATATAAAAATAGATATCCCAAATTCGACCTTATGCTAGGGTTACGGCTAGTCTTGGTCCCTCTGCTATGCTGCCGACAAATTATGGCTAAGAATCCAATCTAAAAACCTTCCGTCTCGTCGCACGTAGAAATTTTACATAGTTCTATGGTCAACAGCGACCTCATTTGGTCACCGAACACCTTTTTAGGGTTAAGGGCGGTGAGCTGCCGCTTGAGACCTCACAATGCCGACTGCCAATTTCATACACTCCATTTGGGTTACGATAGCCTTGAATTGACTTAAGGGGTGTCTGATACAGGAAAGAATACGGAAAATGCGCTCGGAATGAGCGGTTTCAAGGCTTAACCCTAATCTAAGGTCTTGTTGTGAAGTGTTTTCTATTTTGGGCAGTGCCGACCTTTTTGAAAACCGCTGTAACGTGCTCGATTGGCCAGAAAGATATGGGACTAACGTATTAGATTGAGGTTGCTGCAAGAGAGAATGTTAGTTATTGCAGTATAAAGGAGGAAGGCCTAAAACGAGGGGAGGAAGAAAACGAGGACCTGGTAAACTACGTTCAACGCATATAACTGTGGTATGGTGGTATAGGTGAAGCGTAGCTCATCTCGAAAAAGGGAGGCCAAAACGACAGAAGAACAGTACTCACCCATCGATATTCCCGTTCTGATGCGTCGACGCCAACACCACCAGGCAGCGGGCGTTGGTGCTTCCTCTCCCTCGTCGACATTGGTCTCGTACCCTCCAGCGACGTGCACCTCGTAAAGCTTGCGATTGTCCAGGGGATTCGACGCATACAAGAAGCAGGTTCATCGTGGTCCTTGAGTGTTTGGTTTGGTTGGACGTCGGCTCGTTAGTCAATGGGAGTCTGGTATTGTAGAGTCGGGTTCATGTTCAGTTAGTCGTCCGGCGGCAGGGGTAATGTCGGGTTGAGGCAGTCTATGAGGGATGAAAAGAGGAATTGCCGAGAAATACGGATGAGACTCGAAGCTCGAAGGTTTGAAATCGACGGTCTAGATGGCTAGATAGTTATAGAGAAGGATAATCGGAATCGGTAGCCAGATGGTTGAGTCGGACGGACAGTGCTGGCAGGCTTCAGCGCTTCAGCAGCGAACACTGAGTACTGAACACTGTACGGGCGCGCACCGCAGACAGTTCTTGAGCTTGGGCTTGATGGTGGCGGCAGACTGCAGTCGGGCTGAAGAACTTCAAGAAGAAAGCAACAGGCTTCTGAGCTTCATGTGCTGCGTTCCGCGGATGTCCTGTCCATCGCCGACGCGTCCGCATCAACGCATCGACGTCATCTTCTCTTTGCCCCAGCATCCGCTGCCAGTGCTCTCAGGCTCCAACCCAGACCCGAACGGACGCGCCCTTCCATCCATGCAAGTCCGCTCTGAACAATCGACCTGAGCCATGCAGAGACCCAGACCAACAACCACCCAGTGCACAAGATATCCTGACCCACAACTACTCTCGAATCCCACCTCTCCCTCACTACTTCTAACCGACGCCAACGCGATTATTCACAACGTTCCTGGCGTCTATACTGCGTCCCCCGCTAGTCACTAAAGGATACTGCACCAGTTTCCCTTGCACCTCCTGCAAGTTCCATCGAGCATTGTCGGATTTTCACAGAATGAGACCAGCCGAGGGCGGAGTTCATCGTCGCCGTGGTCTAAAGGTATTGGTTAGCATGGAAGATGGGATGAAATTAGTACGACGTACCCGATACTATCGACGGTCTCGTTGTGGATGTCAAAACTAGCAGGAGTCTTTCGCCTACGTTCAAGTTTCTCTCGCCACCCCCTCCATTCTCGCCATCGCCAATCGTCTCCTCATTCTCCGGGTATAGGATTCGTCGAAGGAGGCGAAATACGAGGACTACATCTACCTAGACAGCAGACAACATAGCAAGTTGTGACGAGCTGGACAGAAATAGTTGGTATCCCTCACAGGCATTAGGAAAGAATGATGAGACGTACAATTGGAATCTCATCCACTTTGAAGGAAATTGGTGATCGATGTTGATATCAGAGGTCAACATCGACCATTAATCACCAGGTATCGCAAACCCAGGACCGAGAACAAGATTGAAGCCAACTTTTCTGTGTATCTTCGTCAAAAGTCGAGCCATGAGGGAAGATGTATGTTGAAGAATTTCGACCAACCATTGAGCTTCGGTTCCCGGAGGCTAGATGAGCCAACAGTCCCTTCAAGTGTCGAACCGAGGTGGAAGAAATATCGAAAGGCTGATATATATCGAGGAGGTAGTGGGTCTGCCAACGAATTGACCAGTCTTCTAGAATCCACGCTTGAAGTTTTACTATAAGCTTGAACCTAGAGAATCTAGTCGATGATGTAGAGTCGAGAACTGAGAATGCTTCAAGCAAGAGCCACTGTCGATTCTCGAATCAGAATTTTCGTCTGCATGAGGGCACATGACCCGGAACATAGGTTCCGGGACGGGCCGGTAGAACAAGGTTCGAGGGAATCTCTGAGCTCTTGACCGATCTCTCTGTCCAGCTCAGTCAAGGCCGAAGGAAATAGACGCCACTATGAAGCAGCTCGAAAATTTCCACCGGAATTGCTTGAATCATTCGCTCTAGACGCTCGCGCACCACCTTGGCACCACCTCAATTAACGTCCAAAGGCGCTGTCGTCCGCGTTGACCAATAACCAGACCAGGATTAACCGCCATGCAAAGATTACAAGGACATGTTGGTGTCACCGCAGGTCTCTAGGGGCATCTCATTCGATTGTGATTAAGCACCACTTTGGAATGGGGGACTCAGCCTGTTGCAAAGCTGTGTCCAACTTAGCTGTGCGAGTTTCTCTGACAGTTGCCGAAAAAAGCTCATTGTGGCTCGTGCACTTAGCACTGCCAATGCATGTAACACGTTCCTTTCTATATTGAGAACTATCAGCTTGAACTCGCCCACCTTCCTTCCCCTGGTTCTCGCTCATGTCAAATGCAGCCTCCGCTACCACCCTCCACCCACTCCATGTTTAACGGAAAAAATTACATCTCAGGCGGGAATTTCACGGAGCAGAACAATTATGGATCCACTACTGGGCAAGGTGAGCCGTTTGTTCAATAAAATCTGAAGGTTTTGAGCTGATGTCTCGTTGGTCTATGTTAGCTGGATTCAAGATCTTGACAAAGGCCGCGGTACCAAGCGCCTTCTACGACTATCATGGTCATGAGTTTGATGTACCTCGATGCCACGAGAACACTCGCGTTGCCATCCGTGACAAAATCGGTGAATGGGTCCTCGCATTCAAGCTCGCGGTCATTATTATGTGGTTATATGGTGCTGCTGGGGCAGGGAAGTCCGCCATTGCTCGCACCATGTCTGAAATCCTTCACGCTCGGCGGCAGTTACTCGCTACCTTCTTCTTTTCGCGCGCAGATTCCTCCCGAAATAACATAAAATCAGTTATCCCAACCCTCGCTTACAAAATCTGCCTTTCCATACCCGAAGCTCGACCTTTCATCGCCGCTACGATTGAGCATGACCCACACATTTTCCACTGTCCAATCCACTACCAGTTCAAGCATCTTATCGTCGAGCCTCTACAGCAACTCTCCCGGCAAGGTGTAACATATCCTACGGTCATCGTCATAGATGGGCTGGATGAATGTCTGAACCATGAAGAACGGTCCGCCCTCTTACATGCGATCTCTGCAAACGCTGGGAATTTCTTTGCGCCGCTCAAATTTCTCATCACCAGTCGACCAGAAGTCCCGATTGCAAGAGTCTTCAATGCCACCCCTGTAATCGAGGTATCCGCCCGACACTCGCTGGACGACGAACCCGAATCGATGGAGGACGTGGAGTATTTCCTGTCCGCCAAGTTTGACGAAATCAAGTGGACTCATCCTTCGAGGCGCCATATTTCGCAGGACTGGCCCTCATCACAAGCCAAAGCAGATCTGGTGCAGAAGTCGTCAGGCCAATTCATCTATCCCGCCACAATCATCAGGTATATTTCGTCACCGCGACATAACCCGACGCTCCGCCTCGACGTTGTCTTACATTTGCGGCCGCTGTCAGGAGAATCCCCTTTTGCACAGCTCGACGCGCTGTACAGGTATATACTACTCTCTTGCGAGGACGCAGAACTCGCCCTGCGCATCATTGGGATGCGCTTACTGTCCACACAAACACTAGTTATTCCATGGGATAGAGGTCCTTATGACTTTCCCTCTAAAATAACGACGCCAGCAAACATGGAAATAATCCTCGGTCTACATCCTGGGGACGTACAGCGTGGACTAGAAGATTTGGGCTCCCTTATCGAATACAAGGGTGACGACAAACCGCTTCGTGTCCGCCATGCTTCTCTCTTCGATTTCTTGTCAGATCCCAGTCGGTTTTTGGGCCTCCCATTCAGCCTTGCAGCCATCCCCACTGATCTGGCCATTTGGTGCAGTTATCTTGACGCTCGTCATGGCAATATTCGGGTTGAGCGCCTTCGGTGTGAGTCTAATATCTTATACCGCCTATTTCTCAGCTGGGAGAGAGCTCCTTCATACTATGCTAATATTACACATCTGAGACAGATCATGTATTCCGGTTATTCTATTCTTCAATAATACAAGCAGATCCTACGGATGAGCTGGAGGAGAGGCTCCAACAGATGACCTTGCCCGAACCAGCTTTGCTGAACAGCAGCAATGTGCGTTCTGACGATATTTTATACTATTACCCATATGTCATCGACTATCTGCAAAAATCGGTGCGTACACTCCAGTGTGAACCGTACCTCTGATTTGGCTGACATTAAATCAAGGCATTCAAAAGCAGAAATGCACTCTACAGTCGCCACCTAGGGCTCTATGAGCAATATGTAAGGCTACTGCTACAGCTCCATGAGCGGCATTGCCCAGGTTTTTGTGCTCGTCTCGCTCTCGGCTACAAGGGTCGAGATTTAGATCGCTCGTCCACAGAGATTTGGTGGGAAGAACCTTTTGCTTTAGTCCCGATAGTCCATCCACAACGATGGGATCCGGGTGATCCTGAGTCGATCGGGATCTACGTGCTACGATCAGGAGTCCATCCACTTCTGGCATCCATCTTGGCCCCACGGGTTCCCCAAATACACCTCGAGACGGCCTTATCCTGTCTACGTTATCTCCAGTCCGGCGGCCACTCTGTTAAGAGTCGAAAGTCACTGAAGCCCCTTCTCAAGTCAAGATATTTCACGAGATTGAAGATGCGGCCATCTCTTTCACGATTTCGAAAAAGACGACACCACCATTCAAGTTGGCGCTGCTTATTGAATGAACAAGATTTCCATTCCACGTGGTGGGGTGATTACCATCGGGGTCCTTCAAACTACATTCCGCGGCTGGGTAAATCCGGTGTGCGAGTTCCTCTCTGTTTCTTCAGCTACCGGTCAGAGTACGCATCTAACTATGACCTATGGTACACATACCGCTGCGCCCTACAACTTCTTCCCCGCGTCCTTGCGAACGTGCCTCCTGATTCCCACCTCGCATCCATTGCCACCAACTGCATATTTAATTTTTTCTGCACCGCATACCCGCAGGAAACAAGGAAAGCAAAGGAGTCTATCGAGCGGTACCTCCATCGATGTCGACCTATTACAGCTATAAGGGGGAGAGTTATTGTGGACGTTCTGACTGGAATGGATGTAGACTAGAGTTGGATAGCCACCTGGTATCTATGGATGCGAAAAGTCATAGAACATTGTTTTAGCTACTCTCTCTTACCAATTATACTTCTGATACAATAGTCATACAGTAATATGAATTCGATACGCGAGTCAAGGATAGATGCACCTCACTCACTACGCTACTTAGACACTTGCTGAGTCGGGCTTGCTCAAACCGTCATCTGATTTATCTCGAGCGCGATGTCCCTAACCTAAAACACACCATCTGCGATACATGTACGAACTCCTCCTCCACGTTCTTTGCGACACAATAAAGATACGGACTGGCTCTCTTCCGCGTACCTCAAATTTAAAGCACAGGGTATCCGCGCCTCCTCACTCATCCACCTAACTATCTCCTTAATCCTATCCTTCTTCTCGATGGCCCCGTCCCCATCTACCATTGCTAAATAAGCCCTCAAACACCCCACGGCCTTCGCTTGTACATCCACCAACGCACGCACGAGTTTGCGTTTCGTCCGTGCATTCGGTGGGGGCGGTTTCTTCCTCCTACTGTCGCTAGCATTAGCGTTGATGTTGAACGGGGCCTTATCATGGTCCGTGTGTCCGTGTGTGCAGAAGCGAAATCAATAGTGACTGGAATGATCCTGAGTTGGAAGATGTAGGGATGGAGGACTGCTCCTGCAAAGTTGCTTTGGTATTCATGATAAACTGACTTCGGACAGCGCACAAGGACTGGTGTAGGGTGCTGTGTCGGGGTCTGCTCCTAGAGTGGCTCGAGGATCGGTTGGCGGCAATATGGTGGAATCAAAGGCGGATGGACTCTGAAAGCGGAGGAGCTCTCGAAGTAGGTCGCGATGCGGTAAGAGCCAGAATATGTATCGACGCAGGGCTATAGCTAGTGCAAGGAGGTATGGAATATAGAACCGTTTCGCTAGTTGGCAGAGAATTCGAAGAATAGAAGCAATGGCATCAGAGCTTCGTGTGCCTTGCTTGGTGCCATCATAATCGTCCAACGAACCCGATGAGCTGCTTCGACTTGCTTCGATCAGACTCGCGAT
>Ga0247742_10002062_pt1 | contig 13406 bp, 11 predicted proteins | sample UWRJL208509C2_FD_180944 | JGI IMG/M metagenome (GOLD analysis project Ga0247742, IMG submission 180944) | Plant litter microbial communities from Arlington Agricultural Research Station in Wisconsin, United States - UWRJ-L208-509C-2 | ecosystem: Environmental > Terrestrial > Plant litter >...
CCTTGCCGTGGTGTCGTTCAAGCGAGCGCTGGTGCTCGTGATGAACCAGAAGGCGACGATCGTCGCGGCGGATGCCGAGCATCCGGTCTGGGGGTCGAGCGGCTCCTACGATCGTCCGTCGGTCATCTTGCTCACGCGCTACGTGAAGATCCCGTCGTCGCGGCTGATTCCGGTGTCTCGCCGCGGCGTGCTGCGTCGGGATGCCAGCCGCTGCGGGTACTGCGGAGGCTCGGCCAACACGATCGACCACGTGCTGCCGAGGTCACGCGGGGGAGCGGACAGCTGGGAGAACCTGGTGGCCTGCTGCCTGAAATGCAACAACGTGAAGGGCGACCGCACCCCGGGCGAGATGGGCTGGAATCTGCGCTTCCGCCCACGTGCGCCGCACGGCACCTCGTGGCTGGTGCGCGGGGTAGAGCGTGCGGAGCCGCACTGGGAAGAGTTCCTCGCCCCCGCTGCGTAACGCTGGTTGAGTAGGCCGCAACGAAGGAGCAGCCGTATCGAAACCCGGTGACACCTCTTGCAATTCGTTAGCTAACAGACGATTATCGTTAGGCAGCAAACGAATAAGGAGTTGTCGAATGAATCAATCACGCATCGCGCTGGTCACCGGAGCAAACCAGGGTGTCGGCTACCAGGTGGCCAAAGCACTCGTCGCCGACGGTGCCACGGTCTATCTCGGGTCACGCGACTACGATCGCGGGGTCGTCGCCGCGGGGGAGCTCGGTGCTATCCCCATCCAGCTCGACATCACCGACACCGCATCCATCGCTGCTGCAGCCGAGCGGATCAGGAGCGAGCAGGGGCGACTTGACCTCCTCGTCAACAATGCCGGCATTTCGAACACCCGGCGGGCGGCGGCCTCGGCCGAGCAGCTCGCAGACCCCGGGTTCTTCGAGGAGTATGCGAACGCGGGCAAGGCGAGCATGGCATCCCTCGACGAGATGCGAGCGGTCTGGGACGTCAACGTCTTCGGCACCCTCGCCGTCTACCAGGCGATGCTGCCACTGCTGCGCGACGGGGTGGATGCCCGCATCGTCAACGTCTCGAGCGGCGTGGGCTCGCTCACGGCGAATGCCGACCCCGACTACCCGTATCACTCGATGTTCGGGGTCATCTACCCGGCGTCTAAGGCCGCGGAGAACGCCATCACGCTCGCGATGATGGTCGAGCTCGAGGACACCGACATCAAGGTCAACCTCGTCTCCCCGGGCTTCACCGCGACGAATTTGAACAACTTCGCCGGCACCGAAACCGTCGAGGATGGCTCGCGGGAGGTCATCCGTGTCGCGCTTCTCGGCCCGGATGGTCCGACGGGAACGTTCACTCGCTGGGAGGCCGCGCCCATCCCCTGGTGATGTGCCGGTTTGACAGATCGTTGGCCGGCTAGCTAACTGGTCACGTGAGCAGTGACGAGATCGAGCACGAGGGCGTCGGAGCCTGGGCGAAGAGGTACTACTTCACCAACCGCGAGGCGCTCGAATCCGCCCTGCGCCCGTTCGGGCTCGGATCGACGCAGTGGTACGTGCTCTACCAGCTGGCCAACAGCGGCCCGACGATGCAGCGTGATCTCGCCCAGATCCTTCACCTCGAGCGTGCGACCCTGAGTGTTGTCGTCGCGACTCTCGTGCGCAAGGGACTGATCGAGCAGGCCCCGGGGGCCGACGACCGGCGGCAACGGATGCTCGAACTCACCGCCGCGGGCTCGGAACTGTGGGCGAGGTTGCCTGACCCGGTCGCCGAGATCCGCTCGATCGCGTTCGGTCCGACGAGCGCCGAGGACGCCGCCACCACGATCCGAGTGCTCCGGGAGGCGACCCAGCGTCTGACCGAGCACATGGGTGAACCTCCGGCGCGAGCGCAGTAGCCTCAGGCTTCCTCGCTTCCTCGCTTCCATCGACCGAGTCGATCGAGATCTCGTCCGCGTCGAGCGTCGCCCGCAGTCGATCGATCACCTCCGACGAGAACGCCCCGCGCTCGTACGCGTCACGCAGCGCATCGCGCTCCGCGACGAGCAGCACCCGCCGCAGCTGCTGAAACTGCGCCACCTCGTTCGACGGATCGGTGAGGTCGGCCTTCGCCCAGATCTCGAGCCGTCCGACCCATGCGTCGCCCACGACGTTCACCTCGTCCAGCACCTGCGGTCGCACCGGGTTTCCGGATGCCTCGGCCTCTGCCACCGCGCGCGCCAGGGCCGCATCACCAGCGTCCTTCATCTGCTTGCGCAACTCGTACACCTCGGTGCGCTCGCCACCGGTCGAGTCGGCGGCGGGACGCAGGCGGCGCACGACCGGTGGCAGCAGCAGCCCCTGCACGACGAGCGTGATGATGGCGACCGCGAAGGCGACGAGCACCAGCGATTCGCGCATGGGCTGCCCGTCCGGGATGGTCTGCACCGCGGCGACGGTCACGACCCCGCGCATGCCGGAGAGTCCGAGGATCACGCCGTCGCGCCATCCGAGTGCCTGGTCCCGCTCGGCGGTGAGATCGTTGTTCTGCATGTCGAGGCGCTTGCGGAAGTTCTGGAACATGCGTGACAACCGCGCCCTCGCCCTATCGTCGACCTCGAACGGCAGGGGTAGCGGGTTCTTCTCGAGCTCCGCCATTTGGGCGAGGATGCGATCGCGGGAGGCCTTGTCCTTCTCGGTAACGAGGCCAAACCGCGCCCGGATGCCGCGCATGAAGCTCTGCGCCGGTGACTGCTTGATGCCGAGCTGGCGGAAGTTCGCGGCCCGCCGCTGAAAGTCCTCTTCGGTGACGTTGTCGAACCGGCCCTTGGTCTGATCCGCCTGCGCAGCGCGTCTGCGATACCGCCGCCGAGTTGTCCAGAGCAGGGGCGGCATGGCAGCGAAACGGATGCCGACCAGCAGCACGATCACGAGGCCCGCGACGCCGAGGGTGCTGAGGAGTTCATCCCCCTCCGCCACTTCGGCGACGATCGGCCACAGCTGAAAGCCCATGAAGAGGAAGACCGCGTTCTCGATGCGCCAGGTGCCCGATTCGGCGAGTCGGAAGGACGCACGGATGCGGTACGCACCCTGGTTGCCGACGAGGATTCCGGCGACGACCACGGCCACCACCCCGGACGAGTGAGCGAACTCGCCGGCGAGGTAGGCGACGAAGGGGATGACGAGGGAGATTGCGGCATCCAGCACCGGGTCGGTGACGCGGGCGCGGAGGGTGACGGCGACGACCCCGAGGATGCCGCCGATGATGACGGCGCCGAGGACCGCCCAGAGGAAGGTGAGGGCGATCATCCAGCCGCTGGGGGATTGAACGGATGTCGTGACGATCGCCAGCATCGTCGACAACAGCACCAGGGCGGTCGCGTCGTTGACCAGGCCTTCGCCCTCGAGGATGGTGACGATGCGCGGCGGCAGGCCGAGCCGCTTGCCGAGGCTGGTCGCGGCGACGGCGTCCGGGGGCGCGACCACAGCGCCGAGCGCGATCGCGAGCGCGATGGGAACCGTCAGCCAGAGCAGGTGCACGAGCACCCCGACCAGCACGGCCGAGACGACGACGAGCACGATGGCGAGGAATCCGATCACCCGCAGGTTGCGGCGGAAGTCGACGAACGGCACCTTGCGGGCGGCCGCATAAAGCAGCGGCGGCAGCACGACCGTCAGCACGATCGAGGGTTCGATTTCGAAGTGCGGGATCGCGGGGATGGCTCCCACGACGACGCCGACGACGGTGAGCGCCAGGGGAGCGGCGACGCCGATGCGTCCGGCGAAGAACGACACCACCCCGATGACCAGCACCACGGCGACGACTACGAGGGTGACGAGCTCGGTGCTCTCCATCCGCCCAGGCTACCGGCGGCCCGCCGGTCGAGTAGCGCGCGACGAAGGACCACGCGTATCGAGACCCACCCCGCGATCGGTCCCTGAGCTTGTCGAAGGGCGCGTACCCTCCACGCCATGCCCCAACGTCACGTCTTCACCGGCCGAATAGCCGGCCTAGGTACCACCTCAGACGTGCGCCTAGTAATAGGAATGTGGGCATCAACCCCGTTCGGCCCCTTCGCCGACGTCATGCTCGAAGAGCCCGGCGGTCACCGCATCCTGCTCGCCCCGACTAACGAGATCGCGGACTTCATCTCCACGACTTACACCTTCGACGAAGTGCGGGTCGCGCCGGTGACCTTCCGCCGAACCACCGCCGGCGTAACCCTCTCGGCCCCGCGCCTCTCCCTCACCTTCGGCGTCGGTAGCATCTCCCCGCTGGGCCGCTTGCTCCGCGTAGTACCGCCGACCTTCGCCACTAACACCACCTGGCTCCGAGCCATCGACCCGATAGCCCGCCTCCTGGTCCCGGGAGTCCGCACCGCAGGCTCCGCCAACGCTGGCCGCCGGGAGTTCTACGGTGTGACCCGAGCTCGCACGATCACGGATGCCGCAGCCACCTGGCAAGACCGCGACCTAGGCTTCTTGACCCCTCTTTGGCCCCCGGTCCGCTTCGGTTTCTCGAGCGCCCCGTCGTCCCCGCAGATAGTGGATGTGACGACGACCATCGTTGGTTGAGTAGCGCCCGAAGAACGAGGACGCGTATCGAAACCCAACCGCAGTTAGCCCGCTAAACTCAACACGCCAGCCTCTGTAGCTCAATGGAAGAGCAGTTCCGTCCTAAGGAAACGGTTGGGGGTTCGAGTCCCTCCAGGGGCACGAGAATCGGCTATGAACCCTGTGTTCGTAGCCGATCTTCTGTAGGTAGCAGACACCTCTGCGTGTGATTGGTCGGTCCTGATTGTAGGTTTCAGCCTATTCAGGATCTCATCGCCCAAAAAATTGTTGATGTCGAAGTCGCTCACGGTGGTCATCTTTGATGCTCTCGTCGCGAGGCGCGCGGCCGCACTTTCGGTTGGTCGTTGCCGCCCGGCTGCAGACGTCATGCCAGCCGGTCGGCAGGTTTCAGTATGGCCCGGAACAAGGGGCCCGCTGCTTAGTACGCGGAACGTGTCGTCGCGCCGCATTCGAGGAGGCGGCCGGTGCGTATTCTCGAGTGTGGACGATTCTCAGGCATTCCCGACGCGCACCCACGATCTCTCCCGACCCGGAACGGTTCTGCTGGTTTTGATGTCGAATCCGCCCTCGACCACATCGGGAGATCGCACCCTTCGACGCGTCGCCTTGTTGCGGGAACTGCTCGGGATCAGCGCGACCGTGACTGCCAATCTATTTTCGATCGCGACTTACCGGACTGGGAACATCGTCGAAGCCGGGGCAGAACCGGATGGCTGGTTGGAAGCGAGGCCCGCGATCTCGGTCGCGATCGAGCAGTGCAACGCCGTTCTGCTTGCTTATGGAGGGCAAGAACCCTCCGGGGCCGCCCGCACGCACTTCCGGGAGCAGGTCTCGTGGGCAGAGACTCTGATCGAAGCCCGCGCCCTACCGGTGTGGTCCGTCGGCGGGCGCCCGCTCCATCCGTCACGGTGGCATCGGTTCACCCACGCGCGGCATCCCGGAGTGCCATTCCACGAAGCGCTGGTCCGATCGGTGGAAAGGCGTCCAGGGTACGGCTAACGTCGTTCTACTGCTCTTCCTCCGGCTCCGGAAGCGCGTCAATGTAGGCGTGAATGGTAGTGAGGAGGGTCTCCGGCTTGATGTTCAACTCCACGCGGTCGTCGAGAGCGATAAACTGGTTGGGCGCCATACGGCTCAGCGCAAGACACTCGGACTTCAGGTCGTGCTCCGAGATCGTCAGGTTTTTCTTGTACCGGAGCGCCGTCATCAGGGCCGGGTACTGGACGGTATGATCCTTGAGCTCCTGTTGCAGCTCCCAGACCATTTCGACGATCTGCGGGTGGGGGCTCGGAGGAGGCGACGACTGTTCGAGAGCGTCCACCCACTCGGCGGCTTCGTCCGGGGTCTGGCAGGTGAGGAACAGGTCACCGAGTGTTTCGAGGTTCAGCCGCTTCGCCGGGGCGAGCCTGACCAGGCGCGCAAGGTCACGGACCCGCATGAGGGTGATCCGCTTGTCCGGGTGGGCGAGGAGATCAGTCTGGATCTCTTGGACCACAGCTCCGAGGTTGTCCGGGCCCGTCTCAAAATCCGGGCCGACGACGAGCGCGTACTGGCAATTCAGGTCGTCCCGGTGGCGGACGATGGTCGAAACTTCGACCGCGCTCTTTTTGACCTTCGCGCCCGCCTTTTCCTTGCTCTTAGCCTCCAGCGCCACCCGGTAGCTGCGCTGACGGCCCGTCTCTGATGCGGAGAGGTGCGCTTCGGCGAGTCCGTCCACTTCTCCTTTTTTGGCTTTGTGAACGGCTTCGAAACCCAGTTGCTGGAAGGCGTCGACAACTGCCAGTTCGAGCCCTTTCGCACTGGAGACAGCGTTCAGCAGCGCTTGGGCAACCGTGAGCGAATTCCGGGCGCCGGACGACCGAGCCAGATGGCGCAAGAGGGCATCTCGTTGGTCGAGGACCGATGAGACGGCCGACGGCCCGATGTTCGCGTCGTTCAGTTCTGCTTCGAGAAGGACCTCGGCCGCGGCGAAGAGTTCGAGCGGGAGGTTCTTCTTGTGGTCACTGAACTCGTCGGAGAAGTGGGCGACGAAGGGGTGGTCGAGGTTGATGGAAAGTTTGCCGCTGGTAGCATCGAGGACTGCCATCGGCACGAGAGTGCCGATGTCCTCGTAAACGACTTCGCCTATCAGCCCGGCACCGGACTTGACCCGTTCTTCGATGTGTTCGACGAGCGCTTCCTCGGTGGGATAGGCGGCCTTGTCGACGGGGACGATATGGCGGGGCTGGTAACGCTCGGTGTAGGAATCGACCGCCATCCGCAACAGCGGGCGCTCCGCGAGGCTTGCCGGGCTGTCGGCGAAACGCTGGGATGCGCGGCGCTCGAGATCTTGGGCGGCTTCGAACGATTCGAGTTTCGCGCGGGCTAGGTTGAAGAGCCCGCGCAGAATTTCTCGGGCGCGGTCAACCGGGGCGCCCGCGCGAAGAGTTTCCCGGGACGATCGGAGTTCCCCGTCGAGCCGGTCGATGTTGATCACCACTCGGAAGCGTGAGAACGTTCCGTGCCGGAGGCTGTTGCGGTCGATCCCAAATCCGGCGTCTTCTTCGTTGATGAGGCGCCCGTTGACATAGACAAAGAACCCATTGCTCCGACCGATGTTCTCCGATTTTCCGGAGTCAATGGGCTCTTGGAACACTTCCAGATAGCCTGTGACGGGGCCGAGCAGAGAGTCGGTGAGCGACCAGTGGTGGTAGTCGCTTTCGTCAAGGTCTCCGTTCAGTTCGACCGCGAGTTCCTGCGGCGCGGGTTGGGGGATCGTTACGATGTCGTTGCCGATCGTGTACATCCCGACTTTTTCGGCGCCGGCTTTCGACGAGTCGACCGGTTTGCCGTTGAGGTAGAGGGCGAAGTCGTCTCGCAGTGGCATTGCGGTGGCGAGCACCCATTGCAGCATCCCGACGGAGAGGTCCGTCGCCATCGGCTTGAGGTCGGTGATGATGGCGATGGTCCAGCTGTCCTCGGCGCCGCTGCCGAAGAGCTGCAGTCCGGGTCGGCCGTTCGCGTCAGTAAGCCATGGACGTACGGCTTCGTGGGCTTGTGCCTCGGTGAGCTCGCGGAGGTCCAGTTGGACTGGGCTCACCGGGTCGGCGCTAGTGGCCGTGGCGCGACCGGAGGGCGAACCGGAGGGTGGGATGACGGTGAAGTCCATCGAGGTCGAGTAGTACTTGCCGTTGGATTTTGTCAGGTGGGTGAGGCGGTCTCCGAGGACGTAGGCGGCGAGCTTGCCGATTCCGAACTTTCCGATCGTGCGTCGCCCTTTGCCGGTCACCCGGTTTCGACTCTTCGCTGATTCTCCGACGATCCAGTGGACTTTCAGCCCGTCGGAGTCCATCCCGGTCCCGTTGTCGAGGATAGCGATCGATGCTTCCGCGGACGCGCGATCCGCGGACATCACCGTGTGCACACAGGTGGCATCAGCGTCGAACGCGTTCGAAACCAACTCTTCAATCGCCTTGTTCGGACTGCTGTACAAACCCTCGGAGAACAGCTTTATAGCTTGGAAGCTGATCTCGACGTTAATGTGGTCGGTGACGGACCCGGCTTCGTAAAAGGTCACGGCGGCAGGGATCATAAGTATCACCCTAGAGCGGTCCGGCCGTCGTCGGTTATCCCGATCCTCGGCAGACCGACTGCCTGCAAAAGGAAGTTACAAGCGCTTCTTCACGGTGAGCACTACTTCGGTCCTCATGCGCTTGGCCATGCTGGAGGTCTGATCGCTGGTGCTGATTGGCATGTACCGACTGTTCTCCGGCAGATTCCGTTCGACCCGCTCTTGAAACACAAAGCCAGCGTCGTTGAAAGCCTGCTGGACCATACCGTCGTTGCTGATGAAGTTGCCCTTCAAGGTGGAGTTGCCCACCACCGTGACCACCTGAGCGCCCATCCTTGAAACCCGATAAAGCTCGTCCGCGAACCCGCACAGGTCTTGGGCGTAGCGGGTGACGGTCGGCAGGGGTAGTGCCTCCGGATCGGAGGCCGAAGCTTTGATCACCTCAACCATGTCCTGCACCCGTTGGGCCGGGATTTCGTCCAAACCACGTTCGGCACCGATGCTGTTAGAGCGAATATCACGCAGTTCCGGGATCGTGTGACCCAACCAGATGAGTGACAGTTTGTGACCGCGGAGATAGTCGATCGCGTTGAGGTACGGCGGGGAAGTTATCGCGAGGTCCACGCTGTTGTCGGGGACGTCGGCTAGACCGCGGGAGTCCCCTTGGAACGCATGCGCCGATCCGGGCATGACCCGCTTGTCGAGGAGCCTAGTGAGTTCTTTCACTGAACGGAGGAAACCGTCGTACACGTCGTAGGTTGACTTCTCGATTGTCCGGTGGGGGCGGCTGTGTGACGTGTCGGCGGCGAGGGATGCCTTTGGCGATTTAGTGACGATGATCCGGCTCAGCGCGATCTGCAGAGTCTCCCGGACAGCCTCGTCTTCGACGAAATCCAGTGCGCGGGACAGGCGGTTCAGATCGATCCGCTGCCTGTCGCCAAACCAGAATTTCGCGAACGCCTGCGTCTGCTTGTCCTCCCAGCGCGGTTTCCGGATGCCGGACACTCGGGCCATCGCCACGAGACGCTCAGCGTGTTCGAGCAGTGGGTCGGTGACGATGGGTCGTGTCGCTACCCGCGTCATCATGACAGCGAGAGGGTCGACGTCGAACCCGATCGCATGATGACCGCGCTCTGCGGCGACAGACAGGACAGTCCCCGATCCGCACATTGGGTCGAGGATCGACAACGCGGTCTTGTTTCCGCCTTCGCGGACTTTTAGATAGTCCGTGGCGATCTCGGGAGCCATCCGTGCCGGGAACGGATGAATTGTTCGCGCGCTCACAGTGTCACTCCTCCGCGAGAGGACGTCGGCGCGTAAATGCGCGCTGTGGTCGAAATCTCGTCGTCGTTCATGATCGCAGCCGGAACCCCTTCAGTGAAAGCACGACACGATCGAGGTCGAGAAATGGGCGTCGGCGATGTGTGTGCTCTTAGACGAGCATTTCATGGGCTGCCGACATCGCTGGGCGGATCGCCGATGGCTGCCACCTCGCGTACACCTCGTTGATGAAACGGCGCGGCCTACCCATCCTGCTGGTGGCACACTTACTGGCCACTGCGCTCGATTCCGCGGTGTCGGGGGCCGCCCCACGGAGCGTGGTTCCTTCTCGGAGCAGAGCATTTCGCGGGGTGCCCTTTGAAGTTGGCTGCAATCTCGGCGATAGTGCGTCAATCAGTGTAAGCGGCGGCCAGGTTGGGTACAACATCAGGATCGATACCGCGCGTACGGAACGGGACGTTGCGTCGAGCCATATGATTCGTCACGGTCCAGCGTGCGACGCCGAACTTCTCGGCGATCTCCCGCACGCGCATTCCCGCGTTGTAGTCCGCGATGAGATCGTCGACTTGCCTTGCCGTGAGCAGGGTTACAGTCGTCCCGAGTTCTCGCACGTTCAGCCCTCGATGATCGGTTATCGGGGGTTCGGTGGGTCGATTGGGCACTTCGAAAACTCCGCCCCTATCCCGTTTGATCAGGGATTTGTCGCGTTGCGCGGGTTTATACTTTGTCCCGTTGGGTCCACTACGGACGGCTTACTCGAACCATCACCCGATCCAGGATGGTGAGCAGGTCGTCGATGGTTTGCCAGCCTGTTTGTTTCGTGCCGCTCGAGCGATCCTCGATTCACGCTCGCGAATTGTTGCGTTGGTCTGATGCAGCGCGCTCTCTTGGTCGTGGAGTCCGGATCACACAGTGGCGAGCAGGCGGGAGAAGCGACTAACACTCACTCGATTGGCACGATATTCAAGCGCGACGAGTCAGATCAGACTTGTGAGATCGCGAGTCCACTCGCTGTTGATGGGCTGGATGGGAGCCAACCTGTCTGGAAAATCCTTATGGCGCTTCATGGCACTGGTCCGACCAAAACGAAACTCCCATCGACCAGTGGAAGAGAATAAGCACGCAGCCACTACGTCGAATCGACCCGCTGAATAGAACCTGGACGCAGGATCGCCCTTTGAAGCACGAGTCTTCTGAACTTCGACACGGAGATCGCCATTTGCGGCCTTCCGCGGGCTAGCGTTCTTGCATTCGACCCGGAGGAGTGAACCGTCTGCGAGTGTGACGTCAAAGTCGTGCATCGCGTCAATGTCGAGCCTCGCGACCGACGATATTCCGGGCGCTGCCGTCAGCTGCCCCTCAAGGTGATACTCAGCTACTCCGCCTCTTACGGCGACTGAGAGTCGATTGCGCCCGCCGATAATGTCGAGGATCTGTTCGCTAGACAAGGCGAATTGATCTTCGAGTACGTGCCTATGTGAGACCTCACTCGAATCCAGGCGGGAAGCTGACAGGGCAGCGGAGTAGCGAAGCGGTGGATCGAGGCGCAGTGAAGTTGCGCGGCGCTCAAATCTCACATAGTCCATCAGTCGATTGGGCGTGAACGCTACTACGGTTTCTAGATTTGTGGGCGAACGCGCTTCATTACGTTTGTTGCCCCCTCGGTTTACCTTTTCCCAAACGTGCCAGCTACGGGCCATTGCCTGTTCGATTTGTGCGTCTTTGGCGTAGAACGAAATGCCCATTGGGAGTGGGTCCCACAAAGTTGTGTCTAGTCCGATCACAACGCCATCGGCCAGATCGATACCAACAATTAAAGTGACATCAACGCCGGCAATATCGCGTCCGACAGGGTGCTCTCGACGCCAGTTTCGCTCTGATCCATAGCGAAGCTGACCCCGGACTTCGTTGTTTGGACGTCCCTCTGTTTTGTTTCGTGTCATACGGAAGGGGTACACGAGGATCCCGACTCGCTCATCCGAGTCCAGTTGAACACCGAAGTAGATCGGCGCCCGGCTGGTGCTGCTCGAGTAAATGACCCTGCCTCCGGAAGCCTCGATGGCATTAGCAAGGAAGTCATACAAGTCCTTCTTGCCCGTCACTTCATAGATTTCTCCGAAGTCTCGGCTCCCCGTTGATTTGTCCCCCACCATCGTCCACTTTCCGCGTTTTTCCACACATCGACGCTCTACGACGTGCATGTCGGAGGTCTCATCAATACTCGACTCGACCATACTGGTTGGGCACGTGCATGCCCGAGGATTGGCGCTGCGCGTGATGAGAAATAGAGGTGGAAATGGGAGAGCAGCTCCCTGTCGTCAGTTTGTTTTCAGGTGCGGGCGGTCTGGATCTCGCCGTCGAGCGGGCGGACGCCGCTCCATTGGAGTCGTCTGATTCGGGCGGCGGTCTACTGCGTGTCTCCGTCGCTACCGATTACAACGAGCCCGCTCTCGCAACGCTTAAGTTGAATTTTCATGATTCGAGCACACTGGTCGGTGATATTCGGAACGTCTCGACCGAAGAGATTTTGAGCGTCGCCGGCTTGCGATCTCGGGAACCTGTTCTCGTAGTCGGGGGGCCTCCGTGCACCCCTTTTAGCAAGTCGGGTTTTTGGTTGGAGCAGAAGCGCGAAAGCCAGGATCCGAATGCGTCCCTCTTGGATGAATACGTACGTGTGATACGTGAAGCTAAACCCCAGGCTTTTATCTTGGAGAACGTCCAGGGCTTGACCTATAAGACGCACCAAGCACAGTTCCAACGGTTGTTGAAATCTTTGGGCGACCTCGGGTACAACCCTCAGTGGAAGGTGCTCCTCGCAGCCGATTTCGGCGTCCCGCAATTGCGTCGCCGCGTATTTGTGGTCGGGCGACGAGACGGAGAGAAGTTCGAATTCCCGGAGCCAACTCATTCCGGTTGGAGCGAGCACACTCGTGTTTTTGACAGCACCAAGATTCCCCACGTCACCTCCTCGCAAGCATTTGCAGGTTTACCAAGCTTGGTTATCCCGTCTGCGGACGAAATAGTGGACGGCACGTTCGGCCAGTTAGCCGCAGAGGTCCCGCCGGGACAAAATTACCTTTGGCACACGGATCGCTACGGCGGCCGCGACCACTTCAAATGGCGCAGCCGATATTGGACCTTCCTTCTTCGCCTGGACCCCAATCGTCCTTCGACCACATTGCAAGCGCAGCCAGGGCCTTGGGTTGGTCCGTTTCACTGGGAAAACATTCGCACGTCGGAAGGAAACGAGCGGGCGCGCAGACTCCGTGTAAACGAAATGCTTCGGATCATGTCGTTTCCGGACGATTTCAAGGTCGCAGGGTCACGCGCCGACGTTCAGCGTCAGCTAGGCAACGCCGTTCCTCTAGAGCTGGGCAAAGCCGTTACGCGCGCACTCATGAAGCAACTCGGGTACTTGGACGACGAGCGCGCCGGGCGAAGGGTCGCGATCGCGTAAACAGTTTCGTGCGAAGATCGCGTCGATCTGGGTCTGAGGGAACGTGCTCGGTTCGCGGAAAAGATTTCCCTTTGGTTTGAGGCAGTGTCGGATGCCGCTTCTAATCGCGGACCGGTGACTGAGTCAGCTTTGCGACTTGGGGGACTGTCACCGGCCCGCACTACCTCCAGAAAGTAGTCTCATGTTCCTGCTCGGCCCGACCGTCGTGTATTCCGCCAGTGACCTCACCGCGGCGGCCACCTGTGAGTGGGCGACCATGCATCGGCTCGACGCCAAGCTGGGGCGGGTCGAGCTGCCGAAGCTCGAAGACGACGACATGCTCGCGCGCACCGCGAAGCTCGGCGACGCGCATGAGCTGCGGGTGCTCGCCGACCTGAGGGCAACGCGAGACGTGGTGGAGATCGCGAGGCCGGAGAACCCGACCGAGGTCGAGGAGGTTGCGTCGCAGACATCCCTTGCCTTCGACAGCGGGGCGGATGTCGTCTACCAGGCCGCCTTCTTCGACGGACGTTTTCTCGGGTACGCCGACTTCATCCTGCGATCGGATGACGGCAGCTACGAGGTCTACGACACCAAGCTCGCCCGGCACGCGAAG
>Ga0247742_10002065_pt1 | contig 13400 bp, 16 predicted proteins | sample UWRJL208509C2_FD_180944 | JGI IMG/M metagenome (GOLD analysis project Ga0247742, IMG submission 180944) | Plant litter microbial communities from Arlington Agricultural Research Station in Wisconsin, United States - UWRJ-L208-509C-2 | ecosystem: Environmental > Terrestrial > Plant litter >...
GTTGCGCCATTTGGGGTGGGAGAGGGGGGCGGAGAGGGGCAGAATAGAGTGTGAGCTTGAGGAGGTGAAGAGGCCGGGACATGCGTGGAGGAGGGTGGGAGAGTGCACGTAGAATAGCGCGGCATCGGAGGAGAGGACGGTGTCGGGTGGAGGGAGGTGCGGGTGGGCGTTTGGGTGGAAGGCCGTGGATACTGAGACTGAGATGTCTACATCGGGCTCGGAGGGGGGGCATGGTGAAGTGAGGGGTGGAGACGCGTACGATGTTGTGCTAGCGGCGGGTGAGAATGTTGCAGCGGGTGAGTGCAGATTCATAGAAGCTGCTGCTGCCGCAAGGTCGTCGCCCGTCTGCACATAGCTCTGACTATGCTACGAGCATTTCTGATCGGCGAAAGCATAGGCGCATAAATTATGAGGGGCTCACAATAAGGCTGGGAGTTTGCCTGAAGCCTTCATAGCTATACGTCTCACTATACGGCTGGTAATGGTCCGGCTGGGGTACAAATTCGTGATATTGGTAATGCGAGTACGGGCTCGGGTACTCGAGAGGGTTGTCGTTGTATGTAAGCTGGAGCGGTGCGGGATCCATTATTTCGTGTCTGTCGCAGATCCTTTTGATAGGGAGAGGGGGAAGATCATCTCAAATTAGTAGGCTTAGTTGTTTTCTATGAACATGATCATCATCTCACTCCTACTTTTTCTGCTCCTTCAACACCCCATCTATTATTGATGACGTCAATGCCGACGATCACCCCAAACGAGCCAGCGACGGGCACATTAGACGCACAATACGTCATATCGCCTAAGCGCCCGTTAGGAAGCAGGTCCAATCACGTGGTACGCACAGATGTCATCCACTGGGATCGAGGTTCGGCGCACCTCGAACCAAGAACTCACCCAAAGCTCACATGGGCGGACTTCAGAGCGCGAACTTCGAACCGACCTTGAACCCACGTGTTGAGCAACTCACAGGGGCCCCGGGATGTTGGGCCGTGACCCAGGGGCTAGGGTGGTACTGCTGGAGGCTTAAAAAAAATTTGGTATTGGTAGTCAAAAAAATTAAATTGTACAGTTGTAACCAGCATTGGCATGAGGAGCAGTTATTTCTTTACTTTACGCTAATTTTAGAGCCTGTGAATATGTTTTGTGGTGATTTCAAACAGTGACGGTTTGGGCGCTTAAAATAGCAAACAATCTAACTGCAACTAGGGTACCAGCAGGTGTGTTTTTATCTTTCCTAATGTCTGACTAAGGCGTATCAAAGGGCTATAAGATACAATGATAGTATAAATTACCAAAATCCCAGAAGACTAACATAGGTTATATTTTTCCGTGTAAACTCACTATAGTATGTTACTCCAGTTTTGGTCCGTGGTTTTGTCTCCCGCGGAGGTGAGATCGAGACAATACTCGTAGTGTCACTTTCAAAAGGAATCGTCTGAGTTGGCCTTGTCTGTTCGTCGTGAATAAGGTCGATAGCAAGAGTTTGACTTATGACCCGAATCAAAGTCGACAGTATCAATCAATTATTACAACATTGATCGACGCCCCGCACTAGATCCTAAACCCTACAAAATCAAGCACTACTTATTACGCATAGAGCCTGATACCAGGATACAACCAGAGGATATGAAGGGAGAACATCACAACCACCAATGCGCAAACAAAACCGGTAACCCTGGACGAACGAACGAACGAAAAAAAAACCGCAGAATGAGAGAAAATTTTCCACAAAGGCATCAACGAGAACGGGTTGTCCACGAGAGCGATTTTCCCTCCCCATCACCCTCATAACCTCTGGATACATATACCCTCAGAACACTGGCACCGAACCGTCGCTCCGAGTTAAAGACCATTCCCTCCTTTTTCCTCTTCTCCGTCCGCTCGTCCTCCTCCTCTATAACCATCAGAGCTCTGGCTCTCCCAACGTCACGACCCAATAACCATACGCGTCCGTCCTAGACGAAGATGGTAGGTGTAGTTTAGAGGCCAGTGGCACGAGTATGATATCTGAATCCCATAAAATCCCAAACACGAGAGCGAGTCCTCGAAAACATCCCGTTATCCATCCAAGTGCAAGGATTTGGCCTGGTATCCGCAGTAGCCAGTAGCGTGTAGCGAATAGAAAAGGAAAGAACATTCAGATAGTCAATGGCCTTTCTAAATCCAGTTCCAGTCCCAGTCCGTGTCAGATGGTGCGCTAGGTAAAAATGAAACAACATATTCGAAATGGGGGAGGGGCACGATGTCAGTCGGTCAACAAAGGAGACGATCAGACTGATAGAGGAAAGGAAATGTAACCCGCAGCGTCTGACAGAATCCGAACGTCCATGACAAGTAAGGATCAGAGCAGCACTCACACCCACAGAAGCCCATTGCGCGACGACGTCTTTGATACGGTCGCGGAGTGCTCCATGGCATTGTTCACACTCGAGGTGCTCCGTGAGTGGGTTTAGAGCCGAGCGCATAGTATGTGACGATAGATCTGTGACAAGTTCGAGTTACGATCAGTATATGCGAGAACGTCAGTATTCTTGTGGGAATACTCACCCGGCGTCGCATACCACACCAAATATGCACTAGCAAACGCCCAGGCCCTTGTCAATTTCTTCTGCTCATCAAAGCCACACTCCTTGCTTGGCGAATGCGGGTGGGGGGGTACAAGCAGGATCTTTTTCAACGCTACGCCACGCTCGAGGTGCAGGAGTAGAAGTTTCTTGAGGTATATCGCCCCGATCCTTTCAGCCTGCTTGTCGGTGATGGTAGCGAGGGAGAAGGCAAGGAGGTGAGGACTTCCTTTCTCAGCAACCACGTGGCACCCCAACAAGGACCCCGGACAAATCACCCTCTGGGCGACAAAAGGGACCACCGCTCACCACCTTAACTACCTGCTTCTAAAATACTATTACTACTGGAGGCTCGCAACAATACAGAACACAACGAGACTAATTTGAGGTAAAAACGGTCCAGAAATGGCCAACTCACGCCCATCCCGCTCGTCGCCGATAACATTAGCTGAGAAAAATGCGAAAACACTACAAGGCAGCGCACCAGTGAGCAACCAGGTGAAAGACGTGGTATCAGCACGCGCATACTTAGAGAAAAAAGGATACTGCACCAAAGACCAAAATATCCATGTCACACTGCTGGCAACAATAGCTCTTCAGTTATCCCTAGAGAAATTTGATGCGCAAGATGCGCACAATGCCCTCCGGGCACTCTCGTTCCTGCTTGGGGTCCAAGCCGAAAATGAACTGGCAGAGAGAATTGCCGAGGCAGTACTGCAGAAGGTAGACGAGGGCATCAGACAGATGCCAGCAGTGGAAGCATTGGAGGCAGCAGCTAGAGAATGCGGGGGTGCGGCGACACAGGCTAAGGATGCGTTCGAGGATTTCAAGGAGGACTGCCAAGACTTGAGCCGCAAACTCAGTGATGCCGCGGAGGAGGTGACCCAGGCCATTCCGACCACCACAGACAGGGCGCACAGCACTGACCCAAACCAAAGACCCACAGGATTGGGACACCAGCAGACTTCATACGCAAAAGTCCTCGCCCAAACCTGGACACCACCATCACGGAATATGACACCACCGCGAGCGAACAATCTTCAGATACTACTCGATCAAGCACCAGGAGTCGACTCGAACGGGCTACAGGACCTAACGGAGAAGGAACTGGTTGCGAAAGCAAACATGGCGGTGGTGCTACTGGCAAACGAGATGGAAGGAGTACCAGAGGGGGTGGAATTCCTGTCGGCAATAAAACTCCAGCATGGGGGAATTCTTTTCAAACTGGGGACTGAGGAGGGAGCGGAATGGGTGCGGAGGGACGGGAAGGATGGGTTCTTGGCGAAGATGGGAGGGACGTCGGTGGTAAAGGAAAGGGCAGCGACAGTGGTGGTACCATATGTCCCAGTGACCTTCGAACCAGAGATGGATGGCGCGCTACGAGAAGTCAAACGGAATAGCCACCTGAAGGAAGGCAGCATCGTGAAAGCAACATATATCAAACCGAAACACCGACGAGCCCACGGACAGAAGGTGGCGCACGCAATGATCACATTCCGCAGCCTTGAGGAAGCCAACCGCACACTACGATTCGGGATGCTTATCGAAGGAAAGCAGGTATGGGGCCGTAAGAAACTACCCCAACCGACTCGATGCTACAAGTGCCAGGCGATTGGTGTCACCCACATGGCCTTTGAATGCCAGGCAGACCATGATACCTGTGGACGATGCGGAGGAAACCACAGAGCGACGGAATGCACTGCAACAGACCAAACGAAGTTCAAATGCGCTAACTGCACACAGACGGGACATGGTCCAGGAGATAGAGACTGCCCAACCATGAAGCGAGCTGTCCTCGAGCTTATAAAACGCAATCCAGTCAGCCAGCTCCCATACTTCCCAACATCCAACCCCGAAACATGGGAACAGGAGGAGCAACATGCGGACATATACAATGACTCACAAAACGCGACATGGGTGAATGAGGATGGCACGTATGGCGGAGGATGGAATGAGATACAAGGAGGGAAGGCGAGGAAGGGAACTGGCAGGTTAGCGGGAGGGAAGGCAGGAGCAGGGGGCGGAACAACATACCAAGTGGGAGCAAGAGGACCGGATAGGGGGTATCAGAAGGCTGGAGGAGGAAGGGGGGCAACACGGTGGACTGGAGATGGAATGAGGCAGACGGAACTGGACATGAACACGCTACAACTCCCAGGAGCAGAGAATCAGAGCAGTACAGCAAACGGAGAAGCAGAAAGCACACCTAATCATGTCTGATACAACTGCCCACAACCCGCACTCAACAAAGTTGAAGATATGGCAACAGAACGTTAACCGATCACTCACAGCTCAGACAGACGTCCTACACTCGGCAAAACCAAAAGATTATGATATGATCCTACTCCAAGAACCATACATCGACTTTCTCGGAGCTACCAGGGCTACATCATACTGGACGGTAGTATACCCACCACGACACCGCGATGCACCTAAACGAAGCCGATCCATCATTCTGGTAAACAAACGAATCTCAACGAGTTCATGGACTCAAATCAACGTACCTTCATTTGACATCACCGCTGTGCAACTACACGGGGAACAAGGCAATCTAGAGATATTCAACATCTACAATGACTGTCTCCACAACGACAGCCTAACCTCCTTGGCCGCCCACCTGCGAAGCAGAGCATTCCCAAGAGTCCAAGGTCCACGAAATATGATATGGGCAGGGGACTTTAACAGACACCACCCTCTCTGGGACGAAATCCGCAACAGCCACCTATTCACAGAAGCAGCTCTGACAGCGACGCAACCACTGCTGGACCTTCTGGGAATACACCACATGAAGATGGCTCTACCACGAGATACGCCCACACTGGAATCCACTGCGACCAAGAACTTGACAAGGGTCGATAACGTGTTCTGCTCCGCCGACATGCTACAAAGTTTTCTCCTGTGTGACGTAGACCCAATACAGCGGCCAGCAAATACGGACCACTTTCCAGTCCTATCCATCATCGACATTGTACCATCAGTTGCGAAGGAGCGGCAGCGCAGGAATTATCGGGAGACGGACTGGGAGACATTCCGGAAGGTGTTGAAAGAGAAGTTGGAAGGATTGGAGGAACCGAGAGAGTTCCGGATGGGGGAGAGGATGGCATTTGAGAGGGCGCGGAAGGAGCTGGAGAGAGTGGTGATGGAGACGATAGAAGAGCAGGTCCCGATGTCAAAACCATCCCCACACAGCAAGCGATGGTGGACACGAGAGCTATCACAGATGAAAGCAGCCATGCAACGCCTGGCTAGACAATCCAGGAGAGCCCAAAGGGACCGCAGCAAACCCATTCATGAGGAATACAGACGGAAACGCAACGACTACGCTCAGGCCATCAAGGAAACCAAACGGGACCACTGGGACGAATGGCTGGAGAATCTAGATGATGAAGAGGTGTGGACAGCAGGCAGGATGATGGGGGGCGGAGGAAAGGATGGAGGACGGATGAGGATCCCAGATCTGGAAGTGAAGGATGAGATTACAAAGCAGGTCAGACAAAGAGCAAGCACTAACGAACAGAAAAGCAAGCTCTTCTTTGAAACTTTCTTCCCAAAACGGGTGGCACAACCGAATCCAACAGCCCAGACCAACTATCCGCCGCCCAAATGGAAATTCGAAACCACAACAGATGAACAGATAGACTGAGTCATCCGTACCATGAAACCCTACAAAGCTTCAAGATCAGATTCCGCGCCAAACTCAGTCTTTACGCACAACCGAGAACTACTCACTCCTTTTCTGGGACCCATATACCGCGCCACCAACACACTGAAATTCTATCCTGAGGACTGGAAGACCACAGAGACACCTGTCCTTCGGAAACCAGGGAAACCTAGTTATACAGTACCAGGGGCATACCGCCCCATCGTCCTCTCGAACGGGTTTGCGAGGGCCCTCAACATGTGCAAAACGGAGGATGCGGCAAAGATGGCAGAGAAGGAAGGGCTCCTACCACCCAACCACTTTGGAGGACGACCAGGAATGGGGACCACGGACTCGATCCACATGGTAGTGAAGACGATAAAGGACGCCTGGAGAAAGGGCCTGGTGGCGTCAGTGCTGTTCCTCGATGTCAAGGGGGCGTTCCCAAGTGTGGCGATGGACACCCTGATACACGAGCTGAGGATGAGAGGAGTGCCGAGGGAGCATGTGGAGTGGGTGAAGAGGAGGAATATGGGACGGAAAACCAAAATCGTATTCGACGACTATGAATCCGAGCCTTTCAACGTGGACGATGGACTAGACCAAGGAGATGCCCAATCGCTGATCCTGTACATCCTGTACAATGCCAACATTCTACTGATTCCAGTCCTACGAAATGGCGAATGGTCCTTCATATTCGTTGATGATGTTGCACTGATCACAACAGGAGCAGACTTTGCAGACACACACCGAAAGCTGAAGGAGATGATGGAGAGGGAAGGAGGAGTGCTGGAGTGGGCGAGGAAACACAACTGCACATTTGGAATAGAGAAATTCCAGCTATTGGATGCAGGGAGGAAGATGATATCGAACCCGCTAGGGACTGGCAAGAGAATACCCATGCACCGACCCACACTTGTCATAGCAGGACAAAGAATCAAGCCAGTCTCGCACGTCAAATTCCTCGGAATTAACATTGACCAAGGCCTGCGGTGGAAGGAACAAGGGGTGGCCGCATTGGCAAAGGGGGCTGCATGGCTTCTTCAGTTCGGACGACTCGCGAAACCATCAAAAGGAGTTGCATACCAGCACATTCGAAGACTATACACCAGCATAGCCATTCCGCAAATCCTCTATGGAGCTGACATCTTCCTGACACCCCATCAGAAATGTGGAGGACGAGGGACGGTCAAAAGCGCGACAAGAGACAGACTTGCATCGCTCCAAGGGAGGGTAGCAAATATGATCGCAGGAGGAATGCGCACATCACCACACGACACCGCAGAGGCGCATGCCAATCTCCTACCCTTCCATCTACTGATTGACAAGGTCCGCCATGCAGCAGCTATCCGAATGGCCACACTTCCGCCCACACACCCACTCTACAAACCAGTCAGAGACGCAGCATCGAGACTAGTAAAGACGCACCCAACACCACTACATGACCTCATGCACCGATATAACATCAAACCGGATAACATGGAAACGATTGAGGCCGTACGGAAAGGACCAAAGTGGAAGCCGAAGGCAAAAATCAGGATCGATAAGTCGAAGGAGGAAGCGGTGGAGGAGGAGAAACGAAGGAGTGATGATGCGATAAGAGTCTACTCTGATGGATCAGGAATCGAAGGGATGATAGGAGCAGCAGCCGTGCTATACCGAGGAGGGAGGATGAAGAGGGTACTGAGATACCAACTGGGAACGGATGAGGAGCACACAGTATATGAAGGGGAAGGAGTAGGATTGGTGCTGGGAATGGAGTTAATTCAGAAGGAAACAAACACTAGGAAGGTATTGATGGGAATTGATAACCAATCTGGAATCACAGCAGTCACCAGTATCCGTCCCACACCGTCGCACCATATATGGGATCTCTTTCACAGACGCCTCCACGCAGCCAACCAAAAACACATCAATCTCGAAATACTCATCAGATGGACACCGGGACATATAGGAATTGAGGGGAATGAAGCAGCCGACAAAGAAGCCAAACACGCGGCACAGGAGGGATCCAGCCCAGACAATCAACTACCAGCAGCACTCAGAAAGCGGCTACCAGTCAGCAAGTCGGCAACGAAGCAGGCATACATGGCGAAGCTCAGGAGGAAAGCCCAAAGGGAATGGAGGAAATCACCCCACCACCAAACGATAAACCGATTCGACGACACCATACCATCCAAGAAGTACTGCAAATTAACCAAACCCCTCCGACGAAAGCAATCCAGCATACTATACCAGCTCCGGACCGGACACATTCCGCTAGCAAAACACCTACACCGATTCAAAAAAGCCGAGTCTCCAGAATGCCCATGCTGCCACCAAGAGGAGGAAACTGTACATCACTATCTGATACGATGCCCAGCACACCAAAAAGCGCGAAACACGATGATCAGAAACGCCAGCATCGACGCAACGAACATGAGCAAACTGCTGTCCGAAAGATCCCTCCTCCCACACTTATTCCGCTTCATCTCTGCATCAGGCAGACTCCGATCAGTATTCGGCAAGATTCCAGAACTCAAGACAGACAATGACCAGACTCCAGACTCATAACATATGACAGAACCAACTAATAATTCACAATAGGACGTGGTCAATCACACATATAATTCGCGGTTTCCAAACCGCTAGAGGTCGCACCCGGTGCACTCAAAGCTGCTGCTAGTTCGACGGCCTTGTGCCTGTGTAGATACAACATTAGAAGCACCTACATTAGTTACGACCCTACCATATGGCCTAGCCACGACGGGGGAGTTTGCGGAAATAAAAATAAAATATAAAAATAAAAAACCGCGGTGGTTGGCCAGGTGAGTCCAGCCCTCCCAACGAGAAGTCGGAACTCAGTGTTCAGCTCTTCGACCAGCATATTCTTGGTTTGTCGAAGATTATGGAGCTTGTGAAGAGCGTTTTGCACCTGTTCTTCTTCCTTGAAGGCGTCGGTGAGATCGTCGAAGAAGGCAACATAGGTGCCTAGGGTTATCGTCGCTCCAGCTCTCTTTGATTGGAGCCATTGATTCTTCCACATGGATGCATCTCCTCATGTTAGATAGGATAAGACAAATGCGATCTTCTTGTCATCGTGGTCGTAGATCTCTTGATTGATCAGGAGATATAGTTCGCAATCGAGGAGAAAGGTCCTAAGTTTGGATCTATCTCCTTCGAATGGTGTGGGTGTATTAACGCGGAGTTCCTTCGGGGATCCAGTCTTTGCAGTTGCCGGAGTAGCCATGGTGGTCGGAGTGGGTGGAAGTATGGGGTTTGGATGGGTGATGGCGGATGGACTGGGAAGGTCGACGTTAATCGATTTGGGTTCGGATGATCGTTCTTCTGTTGGTGATTCTACGACAGGTTGTCCAAGGGCTTCCTGAACTTCTTGAAATTCTTCTTCTGAGGTGGATTTTTCAGATTCCTCCTCTTCGTCATCTTCTTCGTCTCTTTCTGAGGATTTGGGATGCGAATTATCGGTTTCGAGAGAGTGAGAGGATGCAGCTGATTCTGCTGTCTGTGATCGTGTTGGTTCGGTTCGGCCTACTCATTGGTAAACGACAGCAGGTGTCGAGGGAGTGGGAGTAGGGATTTCTTCTGAGTCGGAGTCGTCAGCAAGGGCGCTGAATTGGTTCGAGGACGTGGTGGAGATAGGTGGTCACTTGTAGACACAAGCGACGGATTATGGGAGTTAATTCTTTTGTTATGACTTGAGTTAAATACTAAGTCAAAGACGAAGTATTAACGACAGTCAAATCGTCTAAGTTCTGTAGCCGACTTAAAGAATGCTGCTGGAAGCAGTATTGTCTTTGAAGTGCAAATAGAACGTTTCCAGTCAAGAATTAACTAAAGAACATGCTTGAGTATTCTACCGTATTTATACTGCAGTCATTGGTCCGTGCGAGATAAGGATCGAGTCACTAAGAGTTCATACAAGTCATGCATAATGGTGGCGTAGCCACACGAGGCAGAGTGAGTCATACAGAAGCGAGACGAGTCAGAGAGAAGTAAGATAAGAAAAACGAGGCAGTGCACGTGTGTCACGTGCACGAGAAGTGTTGTACAGTAAGAAAGAAATGAAATTCGTAACAGCATACATCGATGTAGTTCATGATAAAAATCAGGAAGACGGTGGGTAGAAGGCGCATATCTAATTTGCGGACCAGCTCCCGTTCAGCCAACATTCGTTCATGAGAACCAGACTCTGGCAGTTTTTGAAAGCTTGGAGAAGGGATGATGTTTGCATCTTCGAGTACTGAAGAACTGCTCTCCTTTTCCTCCATTTTTCTTACACGAGTGCTGTACTTTCATTGGGTTTTGAGGAGCAACGAGGAGGATCAGATAGTGACCCACGATGTCTTTAAGAATTCGAAGGCGGCAATCTAGGGCGTCATATTGCCACACAACGACAAGTCTACTTATCAGTCCTGCGTAACATCGAATTGCTCAAAGCTCTCACATTGGTGTTCTGAAATATGACTGCACGAGAGACAGAACCTTTGGGATTTGCATTCGATAATTGGGCTTGCAAGCATAGTTAACTTTGACATGGTATTGGGCCAAGCCTCATAAAATGGACGATCATCACGCATCCCGATGACATTGGTGTTCACAAGACCTGTCATGTTGCGATACTCTTTTGTTACTGAGTGAGAGCAATGCCCAAATCGCTTCTCCAGCAGCCCTGCAAGGTTTGTGTGAGCAAATGTGGCGACTGCTTGTCTCGTTTGAAATATTAAGCCCATACCTCCATCCATATTGACGTGAATTCCACTTGAGCCCTCTGACATTGCCCAGGTCCTCCCATCGCTTTCGTATGGAAAGGAGGACTTCTAATGCAATCTGGAGGAGTTAGGCAGGCTTCACCGAACATTCTACGTCGTGGTCGAGGCAGTCATAGAGTGTTCCAGGTCAAGAATCTTCTGGTTCATTGCGACACTCTGTGTCACAAAAGTGAGACTAGACTCGTTTGACAGTGGTTGGGAACATGTGATGTCGCGGATAGTATTCCCTTCACTTTGTCGTTACCACCGTTAATAGAAGTAACGGAAGCCTTTCATCGTTAGTGTCACTGGTGGCTCCCAGGCTCTGTAGACCCAAAGTTCAGAGGTCCTGTGATATGACGCAGATTGGATTTTGCGTCTGGGTCGAAAGAGAAAAGGTGCCAAAGTGCTTGGAGAAACCAAGGCAATCCAAGCTGACACCAAGTGGCTGTACTAAGCGCTGAGGAGCAAAAGAAGGACTTGATATGTTGTGCTATTCCTTATCTCCTATCCTGTTCCATGCTGATCTATAAGCATCTTCGCAGCCATAGATTTTGACGATCCTGTCTTCACTGAGTTCAATTGTGCAGTTTGGCCTGTGGTGCATCTGCGAGGGTGAAGGGCCGACAAGGTGAAAATACTACCTAGAAATTGATTTGTATTCGTCGATGCACGCCAGGCCCATAACATCTGGCAGCGCTTTGATGATGAGAGCTAGATTCAGAAGGATTCCTATGTGTTCGACCCGGTTCTTCATGAGCTTGAGGTCCCTACTAATGAGGTCGACTGTGATGGCCCCAGTGTTTCCCTTCAAAATGGCCACATAGGTAACAAAAGATCCTATTGTGTAATATCCTAACCAATGTCAATGAACGAAACTCGCAGAACGCGTGGATCTTACCAAGGACATAAGGAGCAGGGTCATACTTCCAGCCAACCAACCTATTAACCAATTCGGCTTTTGGATCTTCTGGATTTTGTGGACTCTTCTCCTCGCCTCTAAACGGGCACTTGTCCTTGATGATGAGGGTGAAATCAGGACGGCATTTCCCCGTCTCTGTGAACCAACAGATATCGCGCCAACTGGTCGCCCCCTGAATGAGAACCTCAAGCAGGTTGCGGATGTTGCAATCCCAGAAATTGGTGTATGTAGACTCAGTACCCAGCGCACTCGAGGGCCTCTGAACGGCATTCATGAAAGGGACTGTCGATGATGGGGCTTCTGTATCGTTGACAGTAAATATACATTCCAGATCCTCTTCAGTGCACGGGTCTGTGCATAAGGTGGAAAGCATACCATTAAACATTAATCATGTGACTGGGAGCTTTTCCCAGTCTTTAAGGGGCTCCAGAAGAAATGCTCTGAGATTGTGAACTTGTGGAAGATCTGTCAGGGAATCCCTGGTTCTCCAAATTGCCACAGGATCTAGAGATTGAGTTTCGACTTCGATTTTGAGACGCCATCAAGAATTGCTTGTCAGTATGAATGGCTAACCAGGAGAATAGAATGAAGTACCCCAACACTTTTTTTTCAGTGAAAGTTCTGCACTTTCGTCATACTTCGTCCTTGGGCCTTCTGACAATGAGGACGTAAGCCTTTCAAATAAGAGCAGCTTATTTTATCAGACTCACCAATCGGTGGTACCACCACAAGGTGTAAATGTCCATCAAGAGGTTTCTGCAGCCAGATTTTCGACAGTCGCGATACGGGGCTGAGTCCCTCTGCAAAGTCATTCAGATCGCCAAGAAATTCAATATATTCTGAGAGGGTGGTTTCATTGTAGGTAGTACAATCGATAAGCCCATTGACCTGCATTACGAGAATACGAGAATAAGCGGCGACAACAATAAATTGTAATTGATCGCTCACGTTCTAGAGCATGAGGCTGGCAGCAACAGCAGTAATCTCTAGCCCCTTGTTAATTGTCCCCTTCAACTCATCAATGGTACTTGAAGAGGAAACTTTGAAGGATGTTAGAAGAGGTTTTCCCAGAACTGTACACCACAGCATAAGCGTCTCCTTGTTTTCAGCGTCCATGATGATGAAGGGAATCTTTGAGAACGTACTTTTTGGCTGTATTTAAATCTCTGCTTAAACTGGCCAAAGTCTTGGAGTTATTTCAGTACTTACATTTGTTGTTACCCAATCAATCAACTGACAGACGGGCGTCTACAGTATAGACAGGCATCTACAGTATAGACACGCTACCAGATGACAGCAGCAGTGGTTATGAACTTCTACCAAAATAAGCTGACCTTATATTATCATAAATTGGCTGAGACTAGGCTGATCTAGGTAAGAAGGGTGTAAGAAAAAGCTTCAAGACGTTTTGAGGACCCCGTGGACTTGGGGACAATAGAATCAACCAGTTCCCACTGTGGGATCTTGGCCAGTCATAATCACATTCTCTAGTGCAAGGTTGGATTTGTTCAAGGCTTCAGAGTTCG
>Ga0247742_10002068_pt1 | contig 13393 bp, 12 predicted proteins | sample UWRJL208509C2_FD_180944 | JGI IMG/M metagenome (GOLD analysis project Ga0247742, IMG submission 180944) | Plant litter microbial communities from Arlington Agricultural Research Station in Wisconsin, United States - UWRJ-L208-509C-2 | ecosystem: Environmental > Terrestrial > Plant litter >...
AATACTGCACCGGGTGGCCCCATCCGTTGGCAAATGACCAGAGCAATGAGCCGCGCATGACCGTAGAACGCAGGGAGAAGTCACGGAACATCGGCGCATTGCGCAATCTCTGGCCCTTCCTCAGGCCGCACAAGAACCTGGCCATCGGCTGGCTGTTCTTCCTCGGTATCTCGTCGGGTTCGTCGCTGCTGCTGCCGGTCGCCCTGCGCCACATCATCGACAAGGGCTTCCTCGCCTCGAACCTGGCGACCATCAACGGGACCTTCCTGGCGCTGTTCGGCCTTGCCGTGGTGCTTGCCCTCGCCACTGCCGCTCGCTACTTCTTCATCGCCCTGCTGGGCGAGCGTTCGCTCGCTGCGCTGCGCAGCGCGCTATATCGGCACGTCATCCACCTGGATGTCGGCTTCTACGAAAGCACGCGCGTGGGCGAACTCACCTCGCGCCTGGGCACCGACACCGAACTGGTGCAGACCCTGGTCGGCTCCGGCATTTCGGTCGCACTGCGCAGCACCGTGATGCTGATCGGCTCGGCCGCCGCCATGGCCTGGACCAGTCCGCGCCTGGCCGGCCTCACCGCCCTGGTGATTCCCGCCGTCATGCTGCCGATCCTCATCTTCGGCCGCCGTGTCCAGAAGCTGTCCCGTCACAGCCAGGATCGTCTCGCCGATGCCGCCGCCGTCGCCAACGAAACGCTCAACGCCGCGCAGACCGTAAAAGCCTACGCGCGTGAGCCGATCGAGAGCCGCCGCTACGCGAACGCCATCGCCCTGGCGCTGGCCACGGCGCGTCGTCGCATCGGCATGCGCTCGATGCTCACCGCCGCGGTGATTGTCCTGATCTTCGGCGCCATCACCCTCGTGCTCTGGGCAGGTGCCCGCGATGTCATCGCCGGCGAGCTCGCACCGGGTGTGCTGACCCAGTTCGTCGTCTACGCCATCTTCGCCGCCGGTTCCGTCGCCGGCCTGTCGGAGGTCTGGGGCGATGTGTTGCAGGCCGCGGGTGCGATGGAGCGTATCGGCGAGCTGTTCGCCGAGAAAGCCACCATCGCCACGCCGGACGCGCCCGACCCGCTGCCGCAGCCGGTGACCGGCGCGCTGCGCTTCGACCAGGTGGAATTCCGCTACCCGTCCCGACCCGACGTCGCCGCGCTGTCCGGCTTCGATCTGGAGATCGCCCCCGGCGAGACCGTCGCCCTCGTTGGCCCGTCAGGCGCCGGCAAAAGCACGGTCTTCAGCCTTCTGTTGCGCTTCCACGATCCGGTCGCCGGTTCGATCCGCTTCGATGGTGTCGAACTGCGCGCCCTGGCGCTGCCCGAATTGCGTGGCGCGATCGCCCTCGTGCCGCAGGAAACGGTGATCTTCGGCGGCAGCGCCGCGGACAACATCCGTTTCGGCCGCGAGGATGCCAGCGACGAGGAAGTACGCGAAGCCGCGCGCCTGGCCGAAGCCGACGGCTTCATCCAGGCCCTGCCGGAAGGCTACGACGCCATGCTCGGCGAGCGCGGCGTGCGTCTCTCCGGGGGCCAGAAGCAACGCGTCGCCATCGCCCGCGCCATCCTTCGCGACGCGCCGCTGCTCCTGCTCGACGAGGCCACCTCGGCGCTCGATGCCCAGTCGGAAGCCGCCATCCAGCACGCCCTGGAGCGACTGGAGAAGGGTCGTACCACCCTGGTCATCGCCCATCGCCTGGCCACGGTGCAGCGCGCCGACCGCATCGTCGTCATGGACGGCGGCCGGATCGTCGCCCAGGGCACGCACGAGGCCTTGCTCCGCGAAGGCGGTCTCTACGCCGAACTGGCCAGGTTGCAGTTCGTCGCCTGACCGTTTGTTTTCGCCGCGTTGACGACTCGCCGCCTACCGTGCGGCGATGGACAGCGATCTGCTTCTTCCGCGCCCCGAAGGCCTGTATTGCCCGGCGGGCGACTTCTTCATCGACCCCATGCTTCCGGTGCCGCGTGCCGTGGTCACGCATGCCCATGGCGACCACGCACGGTCGGGCAGCGAGCTGTATCACGTGGCGAGTGCCGGCCTGGGGCTGATGCGCGAACGGTTGGGGGCGACCTCGACGATCCGTGACTACGCTTACGGCGAGTCGTTCACCCTGGGCGATACGCGCCTGTCGTTGCATCCGTCCGGCCACGTGCTCGGGGCGGCGCAGCTGCGCATCGAAGGTCGCGGCCTGGTGGTTGTCGTCTCGGGCGACTACAAACGCGATCCCGACCCCACCTGCGTCCCGTTCGAGCCCGTGCCCTGCGACGTCTTCGTCACCGAGTCCACCTTCGGCCTGCCGATCTACCGCTGGCCGTCGATGGATACGGTAATCGGCGAGATGCTCGCCTGGCTGGATGAATGTGCCGAACGCGCGGTACCTGCCGTCCTGTTCTGCTATGCGCTCGGCAAGGCCCAGCGCATCCTCGCCGAGCTTGCCACGCGCACCGATCGCACCGTGCACCTGCATGGCGCGATGCTGCGACTGGTCGAGGCGTATCGCGAAGCCGGCGTACGCATGCTGCCCACGCAGCCCGTCAGCGAGTCCGCGCGCGGCAAGGACTTCGCCGGCGAACTGATCATGGCACCGCCGTCCGCGGCGGGATCGCCCTGGATGCGTCGCTTCGCGAAAGCGTCGACGGGATTCGCCTCGGGATGGATGCAGGTGCGTGGCGCACGACGTCGGCGCGGTTACGACCGCGGCTTCATCGTCTCCGATCACGCGGACTGGCCGGGCCTGCTGCAAAGCGTGCGCGACTGCGGCGCGAAGCGGATCTACGTGACTCACGGCGATGGCGAAGCGCTCATCCGCCATCTGCGCGAAACCGGCCACGATGCCCGGCCACTCCGCTCGCTGGGTGGCTCCGCGGTCGACGTGCGTGACAGCGAGGAAGGCGACTGATGCGCCGTTTCGCTGCGCTGTTCGAGGCGCTAGACCGCACCGCCTCGACCTCGGCCAAGCGCGATGCGATGGCAGCCTATTTCAGGGACGCACCGCCCCTCGACGCGGCATGGGCGGTTTATGTCCTCGGCGGCGGCAAGCTGAAGCGCACGGCGACGTCGACCGAGCTTCGTCTCGCGCTCGGGGCGGAAACCGGTTACGCCGACTGGCTGATCGACGACTGCTACGCCCATGTCGGCGATCTGGCCGAGACCGTCGCGCTGATGTTGCCCACACCGGAAGACGCCACCGACGACACGCCACTGCACGTGTGGATGGAGGCACGACTGCCATCGCTCGGCAAGCTGGAGTCCGCCGAACGCATGGCCTTGCTTCGCGAGTGGTGGCAGACGCTTCCCCGCGACCAGCTCTTCCTCGTCAACAAGCTGCTGACCGGCTCGCTGCGCGTGGGCGTGTCACACCGGCTGGTCGTGCAGGCGATCGCGCAATGGTCCTCGTTGCCCACCGATCTGATCGCCCATCGCCTGACCGGTACATGGAAGCCCGGCGCCGCCGCCTTCGAAGCCCTCGCCGGGCCCGAGCGTGCCGACGAACACGCCGGCGAACGGCCTTACCCGTTCTTTCTCGCGTCGCCCCTGGAGCACGACATCGCCAGCCTCGGCGAGCGCGAGGACTGGCTGGCCGAATGGAAGTGGGACGGGATCCGCGCGCAGCTGATGCGGCGCGACGGCGGCGTGCTGATCTGGTCGCGCGGTGAGGAACGACTCGATGGCCGATTCCCCGAACTCGAACAGACGGCGCTGAACCTGCCCGACGGCTGTGTTCTCGACGGCGAGATTCTCGCCTGGGCACCCGATGGTGATCGTCCCCTGCCCTTTGCTGCCTTGCAGAAACGCATCGGCAAGTTGAAGCCGGGACCGAAGCTGCTCGCCGACACGCCCGTGCGCCTGATGGTTTACGACCTGCTGGAGCTCGACGGTATCGATCTTCGTGAGCAACCACTGCGTGTCCGGCGGGAGGCGCTCGAACGTCTCGTCGACGGGCACGGACCGACCGTGATGCTGTCGCCCATCGTCACCGGCGGACACTGGGATGCGCTTACGGCGGTGCGGACCGAATCGCGCGAACGACAGACCGAAGGCCTGATGCTGAAGCGCCTTGACTCGCCGTACCGTGTCGGCCGCAAACGCGGCGACTGGTGGAAGTGGAAGGTCGATCCATACACGGTAGACGCCGTGCTGCTCTACGCCCAACCGGGCCACGGCCGTCGCTCGGGTCTCTTCACCGACTACACCTTCGGCGTGTGGGATGGCGACACGCTGGTGCCCGTGGCCAAGGCGTATTCCGGCCTGGACGACACCGAGATCGGCCGGCTCGACCGCTGGATCCGCGCGCACACCATCGATCGTTTCGGCCCGGTGCGGTCAGTGGAACCGACGCACGTCTTCGAGCTCGCTTTCGAAGCCATCCAGGCCTCCGGCCGCCACAAGGCCGGTGTGGCCGTGCGGTTCCCGCGCATCCTCCGCTGGCGCACCGACCTCGCGATACGCGATGCCGACAAACTCGACGACCTCCGCCGCCTGGCGACGGGCTGAGGCCCGCCTGATCGCCTGGTTCGCCGCGCAGGAGCGGCGGCCCGCGGCGTTTCAACGCGCCGCATGGCGTGCCTGGGCGGAGGGCAGGAACGGTCTCATCCACGCGCCCACCGGCACGGGCAAGACCCTCGCCGCGGCAGGCGGTCCACTCATCGACGCGTTACTGCGGCCGCAGACGGGTCTGCAACTGATCTGGATCACGCCCCTGCGATCGCTCGCTACCGACACGGCGCAGCACCTCACGGCGGCCGTCGAAGCCATGCAGCTGCCGTGGCGCGTGCTAAGGCGCACGGGCGACAGCGGCAGCGCCGAGCGCGCCAGGTTGCGCCGTGGCGCGTGCGAGCTGTTGGTCACGACACCGGAAAGCCTCGCCTTGCTGCTCAGCTATCCGGATGCGCGCGAGCGCTTCGCCAACCTGCGCGGCATCGTCGTCGACGAGTGGCACGAGCTCATCGGCAACAAGCGCGGCACCTTGCTCCAGCTCGGGCTCGCACGCCTGCACCGCTGGCTGCCAGCGCTGCGAACCTGGGGCCTGTCGGCCACGCTCGGCAACCTCGACGAAGCGCTGCACGCGCTCGCCGGTGACGGCGTACTCATCGGCGGCACCTCGCGCAAGAAGACCCATATCGACACGGCACTGCCCGACGGCGGTGAGCGTTTTCCGTGGGCCGGGCATCTCGGCCTGTCCCAGCTTCCCCGCGTGCTCGACGCCGTCCTCGCGGCACGGACCAGCCTGGTCTTCGCGAATACCCGCTCGCAAGCCGAGCTCTGGCACGAGGCCCTGGCTTCCGTATGGCCCGGACCGCCGGAGACGCTCGCGCTGCATCATGGATCGATCGATCCGAAGCTTCGTTTTGCCACGGAAGAAAACCTGCGCCTGGGCACGCTACGCTGCGTTGTCGCCACCTCGAGCCTCGATCTCGGCGTGGATTTCTCCAGCGTGGAACAGGTGCTCCAGGTCGGCAGTCCGAAGAGCATCGCGCGCCTGTTGCAGCGGGCGGGCCGAAGCGGCCACCAGCCCGGCATGCCCTCGCGCATTCTCTGCGTGCCGACCCATCTGCTCGAGCTCGCCGAAATCGCCGCGGCACGTCGCGCGCTGTCGGAGGACCACCTCGAGCCGCGCCACCCGATGCGCGGCTGTCTCGACGTCCTTGCGCAGCACCTGCTGACGATGGCGCTCGGTGGTGGCTTCACGGCGGATGACGCGTACGCGGAGATCGCCTCCTCACTCGCTTATGCGCAGCTTCCCCGCGAGCGTTTCGACGCCGTGCTCGCCTACCTGCGTACGGGTGGCACGGCGCTCGCAAGCTACCCCGAATACCAGAAGCTCGTCCTGACCGACGGCCGTTACCACGTCGACAGCGGACGCATCGCCCGCATGCACCGATTGTCGATCGGCACGATCACGTCCGATGGCAGCCTGCAGGTTCGTTACATGAAAGGCGCGCGACTGGGCACGGTCGAAGAGAGCTTCCTGTCGCGACTTCGCCCGGGCGATCGCTTCCTGTTCGCCGGACGAAACCTCGAACTCGTGCGTATCCGCGACATGACCGCCTACGTGCGCGCCGCGCCGAACCGTCGCGGCGGCGTGCCGCGCTGGATGGGCGGCAAGCTCCCGCTATCCGGCGAGCTCTCCGACGAGTTGCGCCGCACGCTGGCTGAAGGCGCACCGCGCAGTGCCGAAATGCGCACGCTCGCGCCCTTGCTGGCCATCCAGCGCAGCCGCTCGGCCGTTCCCGCACTCGACGAAACCCTCTGCGAGCGTACTCGCACGCGCGAAGGCGATTATCTGTTCCTGTTTCCGTTTGCCGGACGCCTTGCCCACGAAGGACTCGCCGCCGTGCTGGCCTACCGACTCGCTCGCCTCCATCCCGGCGATTACGGATACGCCGTCAACGACTACGGCCTGACCATCACGGCGGCGCGCATGCCGCCCCTCGACGCCGACACGATGCGGCAGCTGCTGCATCCGGCGCGCTTGCGCACCGATATTCTCGCCAGCGTCAACCTCACCGAACTGGCCCGGCGACAATTCCGCGAGATCGCGCGCGTGGCCGGACTCGTCTTCAACGGCTATCCGGCGGCTGGCAAGACGATGCGACAACTGCAGGCCTCGAGCGGCCTTCTGTTCGACGTACTGCGTCGCCACGACCCGACGCACCCGCTGCTCTGGCAAGCCGAACGTGAAGTGCTCGACCAGCAGCTCGACTACACGCGACTGCGCGCCTGCTTGTTGCGCGTCGCGCGCTCACGCCTGCTCTGGCGCGAGCCGAAGCGGCTCAGTCCCCTGGCTTTTCCGCTTTGGGTCGAACGCCTGCGTGGCGGCATCGCCACCGACGACTGGAAAAGCCGCGTCGAACGGATGCGCGCCACGCTCGAAGCGGATGCCGAGCCGTGATGACGCACGATATCGATGTCGCCGGCGAGCGGCTGACCCTGCATGCGCAACGCGCGATCTACTGGGAGGCGCGACGAACCCTGCTCGTCTCGGACGTGCACTTCGGCAAGGGCGCGGTCTTCCGTCGCGCGGGCATCGCCGTACCAAGCGGCGATACGGATGACGATCTTGCGCGACTCGATGGCCTGATCGGCGAATCCGTGCCGGAACGTCTCATCGTGCTCGGCGACCTCGTCCATGGCGCGGCCACGGAAAAGAGCGGATGGGTGGAACGTGTACGTGCGTGGCGCCGCTCCCACCCGCATCTCGACGTGCTGCTGATCGCCGGCAACCACGACCGCCACTTCGATGTGCGTTCGCTCGGTATCGAGGTCGTACCGGACCGGCTCGACGTCGCGCCTTTCGTTCTCTCGCACCATCCGTCCCCGCACGCCGGGGCATACACGCTGGCGGGCCACGTCCACCCGGGCGTTGTCGTACGCGACGGCTGGCGACGGCATCGTCTGCCCGCTTTCGTCTTCGATCACGATGTCGGTATGTTGCCCGCGTTCGGCACGCTCACCGGGCTCTTCGAGATCGCCGCCGAGCCTGGTCGCAAGATCGTCGCCGTCACGCCGGCGGGCCTTGTTCCTGTCGGCTCGCAAGGGCATCGCCGATGAATCGGCTCCTAGCGGGTTGAGCCCGGATCAACTCAACGCCGCCACCAACGCACGGACCGTGTCTTCATCGGTACGAATTTCGCCGCCACCCATGCCGAGATCGTCGGAAGGCGTTCGTCGCATCCCGGACGGCAGCCGGCGCTTGGCCGATGCATGAAACTCGCGCGCCCGCGTCACGTTACGCAAGGCGGCGACGTTATCCGGCTCGATACCCGCCCCTGGCATGACGACGATGCGACCACCCGCCTGCGCGACCAGGCGTGCGATGGACGACGCACCGGCCACGGCACTCGGCATGCCGCCCGACGTGAGCACACGCTCGAAGCCAAGCTCGATCACCGTCTCCAGGGCCGCGACGCGGTCGGACACCAGATCGAACGCACGATGGAAGGTCACTCCCATGGAGCCGGCCGCTTGCAGGAACAGCTGGCAGGCCTCGGCGTCGACCTCGCCTTCCGCCGTCAGCGCGCCGACGACGACACCATCGCAGCCGAGGTCGGCGCAGTGGGTGATGTCGTCGAGCATCGCTTCGATTTCAGCGTTCTCGTAGAGGAAGTTTCCCGACCGCGGCCGCACCAGGACGTACAGCGGAATATCCAGTCCCTCGCGGGCCAACGCGATCGTGCCATGCGATGGCGTCACACCGCCCTCGTCGAGACTTGCACACAGTTCGACACGGCCTGCCCCGCCCGCCTGTGCGGCAAACGCGGACGCGATCGAGTTCGCGGCGACTTCGAGCAGGGCCATGATCAATACGTGCTCTTGCCGGGAATCAACGTGTCCTGCTTGTTCGCATCGCACACGGCGTACGAGAAACCGGACTGGATCGCCCACGCACCGACGTTGCCTTTCTTGTCCATGGCAAGGAAGCCGACCTGGAGATCCTTCGCCTCCGGCTTGCGCCGGAGAATACGTTCGACCGCTTCGCGGCACGCATCCTCGGGCGAACGCCCCTGGCGCATGAGCTCAACGACAAGGAAGCTGCCGACGTTGCGAATCACTTCCTCACCGACACCGGTCGATGTCGCGCCGCCAATCTCGTTGTCGACGTAAAGTCCCGCGCCGATGATCGGACTGTCGCCGACGCGGCCGTGGATTTTCCAGGCCATGCCGCTCGTCGTGCAGGCGCCGGACAGATTGCCCTTGGCATCGATCGCCAGCATGCCGATGGTGTCGTGGTTGCTCGCATCGCCCGGCGTTCCGCCAGGGCCCGCGTTATAGGTCTTGACCTCGCTATTGGCCGACGGCTTGTACTTAGCGGTCTTCAGCCATTCGTGCCAGGCCTTCTCCGAATCGGGAGTCAGCAACGCTTCGCGCGGAAAACCCTGTTCGATGGCGAACTGCGTGGCGCCGTCACCGGCGAGCAAGACGTGCGGGGTGCGTTCCATGACCCGGCGCGCCACGGAGATCGGGTGAGCGATGTGCTCCATGGCCGCCACCGCGCCGCAATTGCCATGCTCGTCCATGATGCTCGCGTCCAGCGTCACCTTGCCGTCGCGATCGGGATAGCCGGCACGACCGACGCTGTGATTGCGCAGATCCGCTTCCGGGACGCGTGCACCCTGCTCCACCGCATCCAGTGCCCGGCCGCCGCCCGCCAGGACTTTCCAGGCCGCCTGGTTCGCGGCGACACCGAAGTCCCAGGTCGAACAGACGCGCGGAATCATCCCGCCCGAGGCGATCGATGGTCCACCCTTGGCGAAACCCTTAGTGGTCAGCGCCAGGCTCGAGGCGATCGTCGCCCCCTGAAGGAAACGTCTGCGGTCCATGGACAACCTTGTTCGTCGGCGCACCGTTTGCGCCCTCCCCGATGGTCGCATGCGGCACCTGTGGCGTGCCACCGCGCCGGCCCTGTTGCACGGACAGAGCCCGAGTCTGGACGGAACGCGACAACGTGGCGCCCAGAATCGTCATCATCGCCAACACCGCGAGTACGAAGAGGAGGACCGAGCCGCGGCGCGCCAGGCCTCGCCGCCTCACGATGCCTTCTCCGGCCGCGATACGACGCGGCTGTAGCGCCGGCCGTCGCGCATCGTCACCGTGATCTCGATCGCGCGCGCACGGGCCTCATGCCTTTGCTGAAAGGGTTGGCGTTCGATGAGACCGTCAGTACCCGGCAGGTCGGCGACGATATCCAGTGCCACCACGCCTTCCACGTACTTCTCGCATATCTTGTCGCAGCGCTTCAGTTCATCTGCCACGAGCCAACCGATCGAACCCGCCAGCAAGACAGGCACGTCATAGGCCTTCGCGATCGCCTTCTGCGGACAATCTCGTGCCTCGGTGCACATCCGCCACGTCGTCGCCGCTTCCAGATCGCGCACGATGGCGGCAAGCGCCGAGCGTGCCCCATCCTCGTCGCGGCTGATGACGAGATGTCGCCTCGCCGCAGCCCCTGCCGCCACGAGCGACACCGTGGCCGCCGCTGCGACGATCGCCGCCACGGCGAGACCCACCATCAACTCGACCAGGCTGAAGCCATGGCTTCTCACGGTTTGACAGGCCACACCAGGAGCTCCTGTCCCTGCCAGCGAATCCGGATCACACACGATGCGGCCATGTCGCATCGGACATCCCCATCCGCACCCGCTCCGAGCTGTTTCGACAAGGCGTCATGGAACCGCCGCATGTCGTCGCCAGCCAGCGCGACCGGGTCGCATCCGCGTACGCACGCTGGCGCCTCCGACGAGAGCGTGTAGCCACCCGCGGACACGCCCTCCGCGTTGACGCGCATGCGAGCCGCCAAATCACTGGCCGTCGCCTCCGCGGCCAGCCATCTCGACACGCGCGCATCCGTGGCCAAAGCCTGCACGAACCACGCTCCCGTCGCCGCGCTGCCGATCCCGAAAACCGACATGGCGACGAGGGATTCCACGAGGGAGGAGCCACGGCTATGCATGTGTCCACGTTCGCGCGGCGACGCACGGCTTGATGCCCGGCCTTTCCCCAGCCTTCGTCGGGCCAGATGCAGGCCTCATGAGCGCCGAGTACCAGCCTGGGGGTAAGCCGACGGCGTCGGCCGATCCAGGACAGCCTTCGAACGGCCGGGCAAGCATCCGCTATATGCACAGTTTACCTGTACAGTTTACCTGTATTCATGACAAGGTCCGGTTATGGCTACCTCATCCCCTTCGTCCGACACCCTCTCGCTGGCGTTGCTGGCTGCGGAGCTACGCATATCCGGCGGCAAGCTGGTGCGGCGGCTGCGGGAGCAATCCCATCCCGGCGACTTCACGTCGTCGCAAAAATCGGTCCTGCTTCGCCTCGATCGTGACGGGCCGGCGACTGTGTCGGCGCTGGCCCGCGCCGAGGGAGTCCGTCCCCAGTCGATGCGCATCACCGTGGCGGGACTCGAGGCCATGAAGGCCATCGCTGGCAAGCCCGACCCGACCGACGGGCGACAAACCCTCGTCGACCTCACGCCCACGTTTCGCAAGACGCTCAAGGCAAGCCGGGCGGCCAAGGAAGACTGGCTGGTCCGCGCCCTGCAGACCCAGCTGTCTCCCGCCGAACAACGCGAGCTCGCGGGCGCCGTCCGCCTGTTGCAACGACTCACCGATTTTTAAGGCCCTCGTGGCCCCTCTCAGGAATCGATATGGCCATCCCCCTGCTCTCCTGCTTCTTCGGCGGCGCCATGCTCGGCAACGCTGTACCGCACTTCGTCAGCGGCGTGATGGGCCGCCCCTTCCAGACGCCGTTCGCAAAGCCGCCGGGTCAGGGACTGTCCTCATCGACCGTGAATGTTCTATGGGGCTTCTTCAACCTCGTGATCGGCTACGTGCTCGTTTGCCGCGTCGCCGATTTCAACGGCAAGGACACGGGCGATGTCATCGCGCTCGGCCTCGGTGTTCTTGCCATCGCATTATTTGCCGCCAGGCACTTCGGTCGCTTCCATGGCGGAAACACGCCGGACCGTTCGTGACCCCGCCTGCGACAGGGATGTTCCGATCGCTGAGGCATCCGAACTACCGCATCTGGGCCGCCGGCGCCGTGGTCTCGAACATCGGCACGTGGATGCAGCGCACGACGCAGGACTGGCTGGTGCTGACCCGTCTCACCCATCACAGCGCATCCGCCGTGGGAACGGTCATGGCCCTGCAGTTCGGGCCACAGTTGCTGTTGTTGCCATGGACCGGGTTCGCGGCCGATCACTACGACCAGCGGAAGCTGTTGATAGCGACGCAGGCCACCATGGCAGCCCTCGCACTGACGCTGGGCCTGCTGACTGTCAGCGGACTCGTCCAGTTGTGGCACGTCTATGCCTTCGCCTTCCTGTTCGGCTGCGCGGCAGCGTTCGATGCTCCCGTGCGCCAGACGTTCGTGGCGGAACTGGTGGGCGACGCGGACCTGCATAACGCCGTCGCACTCAACTCGACCTCGTTCAATGCGGCGCGAATGATCGGACCGGCGGTCGCTGGGCTGGTCATCGCATCGGTCGGGATGGGCTGGGCGTTCCTGTTCAACGGGGCCAGCTTCGTCGCTGTGCTGGGTTCGCTTTTCCTGCTTCGCCTCAACGGTCACCAAGGCAGAGCGCGAGCGCATCGGACCAAAGGCAGCCTCATGGGAGGCCTGCACTATGTGTGGTCCCGACCCGACCTCAAGGCGATCCTGGTCATGCTCTTCCTGATCGGCACCTTCGGCCTGAATTTCCCGATCTTCATCTCGACCATGGCCGTCGGCGTCTTTCATACCGACGCACGCGGCTACGGCCTGCTGTCGTCGATCATGGCCATCGGTACGCTATCCGGCGCCCTTCTGGCCGCCGGCCGCGGCCGACCACGCTTTGCCTCCCTGCTCGTCGGCTCCGGTGTCTTCGGACTCGGCTGTGCACTGGCCGCCCTCGCACCCACCTACTGGCTCTTCGCCGCCGCGCTGGTGCTTATCGGCGTCGCCGCCCTGACCCTGACGAACACGACCAACAGCCTCATGCAGCTCTCCACCGAGCCCGCCATGCGCGGACGCGTGATGGCGTTGCGCGTCGGTGTCGCTCTGGGCGGAACACCCATCGGCGCCCCGATCGTCGGCTGGGTCGCCGATCACCTGGGCCCCCGTTGGGGCCTCGCCGTAGGCGCGGCATCCGGCATCGCTGCTGCCTGCGTCGCCGTCTATGCCATGACCCGGTCAAGCCGTGCGGCGCCTTCCGGGTCGCCATAGAAGAGCCGGGGCGCTCGCGGCGCGTCGCAAGAGCCGGCGAGTGCCACCCTCGGGGCCACCGACGTAACGCAAGCTTTGTGTAGGAGCCGACTGTGTCGGCGGACCCTCAGGGTTTCGTGCAAGCGAGTGAGGCCGAGTGGTGATGGGGCGAGCGGTTAGCCGCCGGCACGATGCGACGCAAGGCCTCGTTCGCGATAGCCGTGTTGAGGGTTCGCCGATGAATCGGTTCCTACAACGAGCCCGCAAGCTGCGGGCGGTGAGCTCGACCTCACGACACCTCAGTGCTCGGAAGAGCCGGCGGGTATCGCCCTCGGGGCCGGTAGCGCAGGCGAGGCGTCACACCGGAAAAAGCCCGAAGGGGGTCGGCCAGGACGGCCGACCGTTTTCGCGAGACAGGATGTCGAGTCGGAAACCGCCGGTGGGGCGCCGACCCGGCCCGTAGGGCAATCAGTAAACGGCCGCGATTCGCGGCCCTTCCTTAGCGGGTCGCCGGAGCGTGGCCCCGAGGGCGATACCCGCCGGCTCTTGCGACGCGACGCAAAAAAACCCCGCACTCACATGCGGGGTTTTTTCGAGGCAACGCTGTCGCGACGGTTAGGCCGCGATTTCGACGCCCGAAGCCTGCGCGCCCTTCGGGCCCGTCGTGACTTCGAATTTTACGCGCTGGCCTTCCTGCAGGCTGCGAAAGCCCTTGGAGT
>Ga0247742_10002069_pt1 | contig 13391 bp, 14 predicted proteins | sample UWRJL208509C2_FD_180944 | JGI IMG/M metagenome (GOLD analysis project Ga0247742, IMG submission 180944) | Plant litter microbial communities from Arlington Agricultural Research Station in Wisconsin, United States - UWRJ-L208-509C-2 | ecosystem: Environmental > Terrestrial > Plant litter >...
GACCAGCGAGACCGGGCTGCACCACACCGAAGGCACGATCTCGGTCGCGCGGCTGGGCTTGGGCACCGCGCGGGGCGATTTCACGATCAGCGTCGGCGATCAGACGCCGTCGCTCGACGCCGGGCATGGCCAGCCGGCCGATGGTCAGGGCTATGCCGCGTTCGGCCATGTCGTCGAAGGCATGGACGTGGTGGTCAAGATCCTCGACGGCCCCGTATCGCCGACCACGACGCGGCGCGGGGCGTTTCAGGGCCAAGTGCCCGAAGCGCCCGTCACGGTGGCGAGTGCGCGGCGCGTGAAGGACTGACGGCGCCGGTTGCCCTGACCGCCGCCGCCGCCTAGACCCCAGGCGAAGCATATCTGCGGGGGTGAAGGTTGGCGATCGAGCGACCAAAGGGCTGGCGGCTGTTCGTCGCGGCGCTCAGGACACGGAAATCGGCGTCGATGCTGGCGCTGGGCTTCTCCTCGGGGTTGCCGTTCGCGCTGCTGATCGGCACGCTCTTTGCTTGGCTAGGCGAGGTCGGTATCTCGCTCGCCACAATCGGCGTGCTGTCGTGGGTCGGGCTGGCGACCGCATTCAAGTTCCTGTGGTCGCCGCTGGTCGATCGGGTGCGGCTGCCGCTGCTCGGTGGCATCGGGCGGCGCAAGAGCTGGATCGTCCTGTGCCAGAGCGTCGTTATCATTGCGCTGCTCGGATTGGTGACGACGAATCCCGCTGTCGATATCAAGCACTTCGCGGCTTTTGCCTTCCTCGGTGCGGTCGCCTTCGCGACTCAGGATATCGCCATCGACGGCTGGCGGATCGACGTCGCCGACGAGACCACGCCGGTCGAGCTGCTTTCGGCGATCAACCAGCTCGGCTACCGCGTGGCGAGCATCGTCGGCGGGGCGGTCGCGCTCTACATGGCGTCGCGCATGTCGTGGCCGACCGTGTATCTCGTCATGGCTGGCGTGATGACGCTGATGCTTCTCCTCGCGCTCGCCGCGCCCGATACGCAGCGTCCCTCGAACGCGGCGGTGGATGCGCTGTCCGATGAGGGCGAAGTGAAGCCCGGCCTGCGCGCGGTTGCGCTGCTGATCGTCGGCGCGAGCTGGACCTGGGCGATCGTGTCGCTGGTAAGCTTCATGGTCTCGATGCTCGCGGAGCAGGCGCCCGGCGTGCCGAGGCCGTCACCGGCCGATTTCCTCAAATTCTACGGCCCGGCGATCGTCGTTGCGACGGTGCTGGTGCCGCTCGCGGTGGCAGGCTGGGTCAACTGGCTCAAGGCGCGCGGGCATGGCGTGCAGGCCAAGGCCGATGTCACCCACTCGGCGCTGCGCACGGCGGCGAACCATCTCTATGGTGCGCTGATCGCCCCGCTCGCCGATCTCGCCGAGCGGCTCGGCTGGGGCGTGCTGATCGTGATCGGGCTGATCCTCACCTATGCGCTGTGCTACAACGTATGGGCGTCGTTCGCCTATCCGTTCTACCTCGATTTCCTGCACTACACCAAAGACGAGGTGGCGTTCGCGTCCAAAGTGTTCGGCATCGTGATGACGATCCTCGGGACTGCGCTCGGCGGGTTCCTGTTCGTCAAGGTCGGGCGTTTCCCGACCGTGCTGGTCGGCGCGATCCTGCCGATCTTCGGCAATTTCCTCTACGCCGATCTCGCCGACGGGTCGCCGTACATCGACATGGTGCTGGGCGCGCTCCAGCTCGACCATCTCGCGGTCGCGCTCGGCAGCGATGAGCGGATGGCGCGGCTGCTGCTGGCGATCTGCTACGAGAATGTCTCGACCGGGCTCGCGCTGGCGGCGTTCGTCGCGTATCTTTCGAGCATCGTCAGCAAGAAGTTCGCGGCCGTGCAATATGCGGTGCTGTCATCGCTGACCTTCCTGATCGGCTCGCTCGGGCGCGGGCTGGCTGGCGAGATGTTCGACACGCTCGGCTATGCGACGGTGTTCCGCTATGTCGCGGCGGTCGGGCTGCTGGCGATCGTGTTCGTGCTGCTCGAATGGTGGCGCGCGTCGCGCGTCGCGCGCGCTGCCGAAGTCGGGGGCACGGGCGAGGCGGCCTGAGCGATACACGTTTTCCCTCTCATGGTCGTGTGCTGGATTGTCCGCCGCTCGGTGACTATCGAACGCCCTGATCCGTTGGCGAAGTTGTCCAGATAGGGCGGAAGCGTCCGGCTTGCCGCCCGTCCGGTGGAAGTCTCAACCCCGCCCGATCGGTTGCCCGGCATCCGCAAATGCCGCCGCAACCGCCGTCGTGCTCGCCAGTACGCCGTCCACGCAGCGCATTCCGAGCAGGTCGGCGAGCAGCAGCGCCGCCGCCGCCGGTTCGCGCTCGACGCGGGCGAGCACGGTCAGCATCGCCGCCTCGGCATGGGTGATGCGCGAGAAACAGCACGGCGCAATCGCAATCGTGACGCTGGTCTGGGTCGCGACATCGGCCATCAGCGCGCGCATCAGCATCAGCGGGCGCCGATAGGCGGTGCCGAACGCGCGCAGCATAGCGTGCGCGGCGGTCGCATCGTTGAGGCCGTGCGCGCCCATCCGGCGGAAGGCGAACAGGAACAGGCGTGCATGGTCGCACGCGGGCATCTCTTGAAGCGTCAGCGTCGTGGTCGGGGCGATCGTCATCAACTGCTCTCCTGCAACACGAGAGAGACTGACGTTTCAGCTATTGCAAGTCAATCGCAATTAGTCGGGGCGCTCGCCATTCGCGTTCAGCACGTTTCCCGCGAGATAGAGAGAGCCGAGAATCAGCACGATCGGCGGCTCGGCCGGGTCGGCGATCTGGGCGATATCAGCGAGCGCGGTGGCTACATCCTCGGCAGTGTGTGCCGCGATGCCGAGCGAACGCGCCACGCCGGCGAGCGTGGCCGGCGCGTGATGCTCGTGATCGGGCACCGGCACCGCATACACAGTGGTGGCGAGCGCGGCGAAGGGCGCGAGCAGCCCGGCGGCATCCTTGTTCGACAGCATGCCGAGCACGAGATGCACCTCGCCGCGTCCGATGCCGGGATGCGCCAGCGACTCGAGCGTCGCGGCGATCGCGCTCGCCGCCGCCGGATTGTGCCCGCCGTCGAGCCAGAGCTGGCTTCCCGGCGGGAGCAGATCGACGAGCGGGCCGGGGGCGAGTCGCTGCATTCGCGCCGGCCATGTCGTGTCGAGTGCGGCGGTGCGATAGGCTTGCGTCGGAATATCGAGCGCGCGCTGGTGGCGCAGCATCGCCGTCGCGAGCGCGAGATTGCCCGGCTGGTGTGGCCCCGCCATCCGCGGCAGCGGCAAGGTAAGCGCGCCAGCGGCATCCTCGTAACGAAGCTGGTCGCCGACGCTGTAGCGCCAGTCGCGGCCGAGCGCGATGACGGGCGCCTTGGCGTTTGCGGCTGCATGTGTGATTCGCTCTGTCGCGCCCGGCGCGTAGGCCATCGTCACCAGCGGCACGCCGGGCTTGGCGATGCCGGCCTTTTCGGCGGCGATGTCTTCGGCGGTATTTCCGAGGAACGCCTGATGATCGATGCCGAGCTGTGCGATCCCGGTAACGGCGGGCGCGGGGATGACGCTCGTTGCGTCGAGCCGACCACCCAAACCGACCTCGATGATGCACGCATCCGCCGGCGCGCGCGCGAAGGCGACGAAGGCGACGGCGGTCGTTACTTCGAAGAAGCTCGCGCCGACGCCGTCTGCTTGGTCGAGAACCTCTTCCAGCAAAGCGGCGAGCGCGTCGTCTTCGATCAGCGTGCCGGCGATACGGATGCGTTCGTTGAAGCGGACGAGATGCGGGCTGGTATAGACGTGGACGCTGAGCCCCGCCGCCTCGATTGCGGCGCGCAGGAACGCGCAGGTCGATCCCTTGCCGTTGGTGCCGGCTACATGGAACACCGGCGGCAACCGCAGATGCGGGTCGCCGAGCCGGGCGAGCAGCGCGGTGATGCGCTCCAGCCCGAGGATGTCGGCACCGGGTGACAGCGCCCACAGCCGGTCGAGTTGCGCCTGCACGGCGGGGGCGGAAGAGGTGGCGTGATCTGGCATGTGGTGACCTAAAAGCCCTCTCCCTGGACGGGAGAGGGCTTTATAGCGTTACGCCGCCGCTTTCGCGCCGAGGAAATCGACCACGCTCGCGAGCGTGGCGCGCAGATCCTTGCGGTGTTTGACCATGTCGAGCATGCCGTGTTCGAGCAGATATTCCGCGCGCTGGAAGCCCTCGGGCAGCTTCTCGCGGATGGTCTGTTCGATCACGCGCTGGCCGGCGAAGCCGATCAGTGCGCCCGGCTCGGCGATCTGCACGTCGCCGAGCATCGCGTAGCTCGCGGTCACGCCGCCGGTGGTCGGGTCGGTCAGCACTGCGATATAGGGCAGGCCGGCGTCGTGGAGCATCTGGATCGCCACGGTCGAACGCGGCATCTGCATCAGGCTGAGAATGCCCTCCTGCATGCGCGCGCCGCCAGCGGCGGTGAAAATGATGTACGGGCAGGTCTCGGCGATCGCCGCCTCGACGCCGCGCACGAACGCTTCGCCGACGGCGAGCCCCATCGATCCGCCCATGAAGGCGAAATCCTGCACACCGACGACGACCTTGAGACCTTCGATCTTGCCTTTGGCGGTGGCGAGCGCGTCGATCTCCTCGGTCGCGGCGCGCGCGGCTTTGAGGCGATCGGTATAGCGCTTGGTATCGCGGAACTTGAGCGGGTCTTCGGGCACCTTGGGGATCGGCAGCACGGTATAGCCCGGATCGAGCGTATATTCGAAGCGCAGCGCCGGCCCGATTCGTTCATGGAAATCGCAATGCGGGCAGACGTGGAGATTGTCTTCGAGTTCCTTGACGAACACCATCTGGCCGCACCCCTTGCACTTGTGCCAAAGGTTGTCGGTGCTCGTGTCCTGCTTCTTGGGGACGACGAGCGACAAAGCGTTGCGAACGTTGCTGAGCCAGCTCATGCGGCGATGTCCTGACGGGCCGACGCGACGGCGGCGGCGAGGGAGGCGATATAGGCGCGCACCGGCTCGGGTGCATCCGCGCCGTGCTGTCCGACCAGTTCGACGATCGCCGAGCCGACCACGACACCATCGGCGACGCGTGCGACGGCGGCGGCCTGTTCGGGGGTGCGGATGCCGAAGCCGACCGCGACGGGCAGATCGGTCGCGGCCTTGAGGCGGGCGACGGCGTGCTCGATCGAGGCTTGCGCGGCCTGCTGCTTGCCGGTGATGCCAGCGACCGAGACGTAATAGAGGAAGCCCGACGCGCCATCGAGCACCTGCGGCAATCGCGCCGCATCGGTGGTGGGGGTGGCGAGGCGGATCAGGTCGATCCCGGCGGCGCGCAGCGCCGGGCCGAGTTCGGCATCTTCCTCTGGCGGGATATCGACGCAGATCACGCCGCTCACCCCCGCATCGGCGGCCATGCGTGCGAACCATTCGGGGCCGCGCACCGTCATCGGATTGGCATAGCCCATCAGCACCAGCGGCACGCCTGGATGGCGGTGGCGGAAGGCCTTGGCGATGGCGAACACGTCGGCGGTCTTGGTGCCGGCGGCGAAACTGCGCAGGTTCGCCGACTGGATCGCCGCGCCGTCCGCCATCGGATCGGTGAAGGGCATGCCGAGTTCGATCACGTCCGCCCCGCCCGCGACGATCGCGTCGAGGATGGCGGGCGTGGCGGCGGGCGAGGGGTCGCCGGCCGTGACGAACGCAACGAGCGCGGGGCGGCCTTGCGCGAAGGCGGCGGAGAGGATGGTCATCGACGCCCCCGTGACTGTGAGACGATCTGCGAGACGGCACCGACGATGGCGCCGGTCGCGAGCGCTTCACCGAGGCGCGGCGCGCGCAGGCCCCAGTTGGCGAAGCCCAGCCCATACTGGCTGATTTCGTGAACGAGCGCGGCGGTGATCGCGCCGACGACGATCCCGGTAAGAAGGCTTCTGACGCTGATCATATCGCCACCCCCAGCGCTTCCGCGACGGTGAAGATATCCTTGTCGCCTCGCCCGCACAGATTGGCGAGGATGATCTGGTCCTGCCGCATCTCGCGCGCACGCTTCGCGACGGCAGCGATGGCGTGGCTCGGTTCGAGCGCGGGGATGATGCCTTCGGTGCGGCACAGCAACTGGAATGCGTCGAGCGCGTCGGTGTCGGTCGCCGAGGTATATTCGACGCGGCCGATCGAGTGCAGCCAGCTATGCTCCGGCCCGATGCCCGGATAGTCGAGCCCTGCCGAGATCGAATGCGCCTCGGTGATCTGGCCGTCCTCGTCCTGCAACAGATAGGTCTTGTTGCCGTGGAGGATGCCGGGCGCGCCACCGGCGAGGCTGGCGGCATGCTCCTTGTCGAGCCCGCGCCCAGCCGCCTCGACGCCGAGCATCATCACGTCGCCGTCATCGAGGAACGGGTGGAACAGCCCGATCGCGTTCGATCCGCCGCCGATTGCCGCAACCAGCAGATCGGGCAGGCGGTCGATCCGCGCCAGCATCTGCGCGCGCGCTTCCTTGCCGATCACGCTCTGGAAATCGCGGACCAGCTCCGGGTAGGGGTGCGGGCCGGCGGCGGTGCCGATGATGTAGAACGTGTCGTGGACGTTGGCGACCCAGTCGCGCAGTCCCTCGTTCATCGCGTCCTTGAGGGATGCCGAGCCGGTCGTGACCGGCCGCACTTCGGCGCCGAGCAGCTTCATGCGGAACACGTTGGGCGCTTGCCGGGCGATGTCCTTGGCGCCCATGTAGATGACGCAGGGCAGGCCGAAGCGCGCGCAGACGGTCGCGGTGGCGACGCCGTGCTGGCCAGCGCCGGTCTCGGCGATGATGCGCGTCTTGCCCATCCGCATCGCCAGCAGAATCTGGCCGATGCAATTGTTGATCTTGTGCGCGCCGGTGTGGTTGAGTTCGTCGCGCTTGAACCAGACTTGCGCGCCATACCCTTCCGGCGCGGACTCGCGCAGTGCTTCGGTCAGCCGCTCGGCGTAATAGAGCGGCGAGGGCCGGCCGACATAATGTTCGAGCAGATCGTCGAACTGCGCCTGAAACGCGGGATCGGCCTTGGCGGCGCGATAGGCGGTGTCGAGTTCGAGGATCAGCGGCATCAGCGTCTCGGCGACGTAGCGGCCGCCGAAATCACCGAAATGCCCGCGATCGTCGGGCTGGGTGCGGAAGGAGTTTGGGGCGTTCATAGACGCGTGGCCTTAAAGCGGGGCGAGCGCGCTGTCACGCCCCTGCCGTAGTGTTGACGTCGCCCCGGCGGAGGCCGGGGCCGATGTGTGTGGGGCACCTGACTCGCGTAAAACGCAGCGGCCCCGGCCTTCGCCGGGGCGACGGGAGTTCACGACGGGGGTCAGGCGGTTTTGATCGCTTCCAGAAACGCTCTGATCTTGGCGACATCCTTCACGCCCGGCGCGCTTTCCACGCCCGAGGAGACATCGACCAGAGTCGCGCCGGTGCGGGTGATCGCCTCGCGCACGTTGGCCGGATCGAGTCCGCCCGACAGCGCCCAGGGCAGCGGATGGCGGAAGCCGTCGAGCAGGCTCCAGTCGAACCGCACGCCCATGCCGCCGGGCAGCGCCGCGCCGGGTGGGGTCTTGGCGTCGTAGAGGATACGGTCGGCCGCGCCGGCGAACGTCGCGGCGGCGGCGAGGTCGAGGCGGGTTCGCACCGCGACGGCGGCCCAGACGTCGCGCCCGGTCTTGGCGCGGATCGCGGCGGCGCGGGCGGGGCTGGTGTTGTGGAGCTGAAGCGCGTCGAGCTGCCCGGCATCGACCGCTGATTCGATCAACGCGTCGTCGGGATCGACGAACACGCCGACTCGCGCGACATGCGCCGGTACGCGCGCCGCGAGCTGCGCCGCCAGTTCGCGTGAAAGATTGCGCGGCGAGGGTGCGAAGAACACGAAGCCGACATGGCTCGCCCCGCCGGCGATGGCGGCGTCGAGCGTGGCCGGCGTGGACAGGCCGCAGATCTTGGCGGTGGTAGGCATGTCCAACCCATTCCCGACTTTGCCGACGCTGTCCATCCTCGTCCCTGCGCGCTCAAGAATTCTGTTCCCCTATCGTTCCGTTTTGGTTAGCATGCCTGCATGGCAAAACCCCAGAAGCGCTACGTCTGCCAATCCTGTGGCTCGGTGTCGCATCGCTGGGCCGGGCAGTGCGGCGATTGCAGCGAATGGAACACGCTCGTCGAGGAAGCGGGCGGGGTGGTGACGCCGTTTCAGGCCAAGCACAATCTGCAAGGCGGCGGGCGGTTCATCATGCTGTCTGGCCTCGACGCCGATGTCGAACTGCCGGAACGGATGGCGAGCGGCATCGCCGAGTTCGATCGCGCGCTCGGCGGCGGCTTCGTCGAAGGGTCGGCGACTCTGATCGGCGGCGATCCCGGCATCGGCAAGTCGACCCTGCTGCTCCAGGCGGCGGCGAAGATGGCGCTTGCCGGCAAGAGCGTCGCTTATGTCTCGGGCGAGGAAGCGGCCGATCAGGTCCGGCTGCGTGCGCGGCGGCTCGGGCTCGGCACTGCGCCGGTGCAACTCGCCTCGGCCACCTCGACGCGCGATATCCTGACGACGCTCTCGCAGGGCACGCCGCCCGATCTGCTGGTGATCGATTCGATCCAGACGATGCATTCCGACCTGATCGAAGGCGCGCCCGGCACGGTCAGCCAGGTGCGCGCCTCGGCGCAGGAACTGATCCGCTTCGCCAAGGAACGCGGCACTGCCGTCGTGCTGGTCGGCCATGTCACCAAGGACGGCAGCATCGCCGGCCCGCGCGTGCTCGAACATATGGTCGATACCGTGCTGAGCTTCGAGGGCGAACGTAGCCACCAGTACCGCATCCTGCGCGCGATCAAGAACCGCTTCGGCGGCACCGACGAGATCGGCGTGTTCGCAATGGTGGCGGAAGGGCTTACCGAGATTTCCAACCCCTCGGCGCTGTTCCTCACCCAGCGCGACGAGGGCGTGACCGGCACCACCGTCTTCCCCGCGCTGGAAGGCACGCGCCCGGTGCTGGTCGAGATTCAGGCGCTGGTCGTCCGCCTCGCCAGTGGCGCGACGCCGCGGCGCGCGGTGGTCGGCTGGGACAGCGGTCGGCTGGCGATGATCCTCGCCGTGCTGGAGGCGCGCTGCGGCCTCAGTTTCTCGGCGTGCGAAGTCTATCTCAACATCGCCGGTGGCTACCGCGTCGCCGATCCCGCCGCCGATCTCGCGGTCGCGGCGGCGCTGGTATCGGCGCTGTCCGAACGGCCCGTGCCGGTCGATGCCGTCGTCTTCGGCGAGGTCGCGCTGTCGGGCGAGGTTCGTCCGGTCGCGCACGGACCACTGCGCATGAAGGAAGCCGCCAAGCTCGGCTTCGAACGCGCGCTGGTGCCGGCGGCGAGCACAAGCGAGAAGACCACGCTGTCGCTCACCGGCTTCCGCACGCTCGGCCAGTTGGTCGAGCATATGCTTGGGCGATAACCCGTGGCGAGTTGCATGTCTGACACACTCGACACGCACCGTCCCGGCATCGTAAGCGCGCCGGAATGGGACTGACCGCGCTCGACATCATCGTTCTTCTCTCGATCGGCGCTGCGGCTCTGCTCGGGCTGGTGCGCGGGTTCGTGACCGAGGTGTTGTCGCTGTTCGCCTGGGTGGCGATCGTGTTCGCGCTCAAGCTGTTCCATGTGCCCGTCGCGCACGCGCTGACCGGCATCGTCGGCACGGTGACCGGCGCGGCGGTGCTGGCGTTCGCGATCCTCGCGGGCGTCACCTATTTCGGCGGGCGGCTGGTCGCGCGGTCGATCGGCGGGCGAATCCGCGATTCGGTGGTCGGCCCGCTCGATCGTGCGCTCGGCTTCGGCTTCGGCGCGCTTAAAGGTTTGATCCTGACGAGCCTCGGTTTTCTGCTCGTCGTGCTGATGACCGACACCGTGCATGGCGGCCCCGCGCACCGGCCCGCATGGCTGACCACCTCGAAGACGTATCCGTTGCTCAACACGACCAGCGCGGGCATCGCCGATTTCGTCGATCGCCGCCGCAAGGGGCTGCCGGTGTTCGATCAAATCCCGCCGTTGACGCGCGACGCGACGGAGAACCGCACCGATTGATGCCGTTCGCTTCTGGTAAGGACGTAGCGACCATGACCACGACCAACCCCAATATCCTCATCGTCGGTGCCTCGCGTGGCCTCGGCCTCGGCATTGCCGGCGAATATCTGGCACGCGGATGGGACGTCATCGGCACCGTCCGCGCGGGTGCGCGCGCACCGCTGCACGATCTCGCCGATGCGCATCCCGGCCGAGTCACGATCGAGACGCTCGATATCACCGCACCCGACCAGATCGCCGCGCTGCGCGAGCGCCTGTCGGGCCGCACGCTCGACACGCTGTTCGTCAACGCCGGCACCACCACGCACGATCCGCTGGTCGGGATCGGCACGGTCGATACGGACGAGTTCAACCGCGTGCTGGTGACGAACACACTGAGCCCGATGCGCGTCGTCGAGGCGTTCGCCGATCTCGTGCCCGCGACCGGCCTGATCGGCGTGATGACATCGGGGCAGGGGAGCATCGCCAACAACAAGAACGGGCGCGGCGACGTTTATCGCGCAAGCAAGGCGGCGCTGAACATGCTGATGCAGGGCTTCGCGGCGCGGCATCCCGACCGCGCGGCGCTGCTGCTCGCACCCGGCTGGATCAAGACCGCGCTCGGCGGCCCTGACGCGCCGTTCACGCTGGAAGAGAGCGTGCCGATCCTGGTCGATCTGCTGCTGTTCGCGCGCGGCACACCGGGCTTGCGCTATCGCGACCGCTTCGGCGCGGACGTGCCTTGGTGAACGAGTTCCGTTTCGCGCCCGATACTGAATCGCGGTATATGCCATCGTGCGGGGTGACGGACGGCGGGTTGGGTCTTACATCGGTCGCATGACAGCGCCGCTCTACAACACCGAAATTCTCCGCCTCGCCGCGACCATTCCCTATCAGGAGCGGCTCGCCGAACCGATGGCATCGTCCGAGAAGCGCTCGCCGATCTGCGGCAGCCGCGTGACGGTCGATGTCGTCACCGATGCCGAGGGCCGGGTCAGCGACGTCGGCATGCTGGTGCGGGCTTGCGCGCTTGGCCAAGCTTCGTCGTCGCTGCTGGCATCGCACGTCGTCGGCCGCTCGCCGGCCGAACTGGCGGCGGCGCGCGACGCGCTCACCGCATGGCTGGCGGGCGCAGGGCCAGTGCCCGAGTGGCCTGGTATCGACATCTTCACGCCCGCCTTGCCGCACAGTGCGCGTCACCCCTCGATCCGGCTCGCGTTCGAAGCGGCGGCGGAAGCGGCTGCGGCGGCGTCTTTGCAGCGCGCGGCATGACCGAAAGCCTGTTGATCGACGGCGCCGCGCTCGGCGGCTTCGCGCTGCTGTTCGTGCTGATCTTCCGCCGGCTCGGGCTGGGTGCGACTCTGGGCTATCTCGTCGCCGGCGCGGTGGTCGGCCCGCAGGTGCTCGGGCTGGTCGGCGATGCCGAGCAGAAGATCGGCGTTGCCGAACTCGGCATCACCTTGCTGCTGTTCATCGTCGGCCTCGAACTCAATCCCTCGCGGCTGTGGAGCCTGCGCAAGGAAATCTTCGGCCTGGGTATGCTTCAGGTCGTGATCTGCGGCCTCGCGGTGACGGGCGTTGTGTGGGCGTTCGCGGGCTTCTCGATCGCCTCCGCGCTCGCGCTCGGCCTGCCGCTGGCGCTGTCGTCGACCGCGCAGGTGCTGCCGATGCTGCAATCCGCCGGCCGGCTGCGCACCCCGTTCGGCGAGCGCGCCTTCTCGATCCTGCTGTTTCAGGATCTGTCGATCGTTCCGCTCATCACCATCGTCGCGGTGCTGTCGCGCAACCCCGCCGACGCGCATGGGCCGCCGGGCTGGCAATTGTTCCTGTATACGGTCCTCGCGATCGTCGGGCTGGTGCTCGCTGGGCGCTTCCTGATGCGACCGATGTTCCGCGCGATCGGCAATCTCGGCGAGCGCGAGATGTTCGTGTTCGCGGCGCTGTTCACCGTCGTCGCGGCGGCGGCGATCATGGAATCGCTCGGGCTGTCGACCGCGCTCGGCGCGTTCGTCGCCGGCGTGATGCTGGCCGACAGCCCGTACCGGCACGAGATCGAAAGCGATGTCGAGCCGTTCCGCTCGGTACTGCTCGGGCTGTTCTTCGTCGCGGTCGGCATGATGCTCGATCTCCACGCGATCGCCGCGCGGCCGTTTTTCGTGGTCGGCATGGCGGCGGCCCTGATCGTCACCAAGACCGCGATCATCATGGGCATCGGCCTGCTGTTCCGCATGACGTGGCGGCAGGCGTTCGCGCTCGGATTGCTGCTCAGCCAAGGCGGCGAGTTCGGCTTCGTGCTGTTCGCGCAGGCGCAGAACGCGTGGCTCATCAAGCCAGAGGCGGCGAGCCTGTTCGGCGCGATCGTCACGCTGTCGATGGCGACGACGCCGTTCCTGATGGCGCTGACCAAGCGGCTGCGCACCGAGCCGATCGTCGCCACCGGCGACCGCGAGGGGCCGCGGTCCGACGGCGCCAACGCGCTGATCGTCGGCTATGGTCGCTTCGGCCAAACGGTCGCACAGATGCTGATCGCGCAAGGGATTCCGGTCACGCTGATCGACACCGACATCGAGATGATCGACATCGCCGGCGAGTTCGGCGCCAAGGTCTATTACGGCGACGGCACCCGGCTTGATCTGCTCCGTCAGGCCGGCGCGAGCGAGGCCGAACTCATCATGTTCTGCATCGACAAGGATCAGGTGACGACCGATCTGGTCGAGGCGGTTCATACCGCTTTCCCCAAGGCCGGCATCTTCGTGCGCGCCTATGATCGGCGTTCGCTCATCAAGCTCCGCGGCAGCCCGGCGACCGTCGTGCGCGAGGTGCTCGAATCGGCGGTGAAGATGGCGCGGTTGGCGATGGCCAGCCTCGACATCGACGGCGAGGAGATCAACCGCAGCGAGGCGCATTACCGCGCGCGCGACAAGGAGCGGCTCAAGGCGCAGCTCGAAACCGGCGATTTCCGCACGCAGGAAGCGCGGATGCTGGTGCAGGATGCGCGCGAAGAATTGCGGGAGGGCGGCTGATGAACTGGCTGGTGATAGCGGCGGCGCTGTCGGGCGCGCTCGCGGTCGGCGCGGGTGCGTTCGGCGCGCACGGCGCGAGCGGGCAGGCGCAGGCGTGGCTCAAGACCGGCGGCGAATATCAACTCATCCACGCGGTTGCGGCTCTGGTGGCGGCGCAGATCGGCGCGCGCGGGCCGGGCTGGCTGTTCGTCGCCGGCGCATTCGTGTTCGCGGGGACGTTGTACCTGATGGCGCTCGGCCTGCCACGCTGGCTCGGCGCGGTGACGCCGATCGGTGGTGTGCTGCTGATCGCGGGGTGGCTGTGGCTGGCGTGGAGCGCGGCTCGGTAGGAAAGGCGAGTTCGAAGC
>Ga0247742_10002070_pt1 | contig 13389 bp, 13 predicted proteins | sample UWRJL208509C2_FD_180944 | JGI IMG/M metagenome (GOLD analysis project Ga0247742, IMG submission 180944) | Plant litter microbial communities from Arlington Agricultural Research Station in Wisconsin, United States - UWRJ-L208-509C-2 | ecosystem: Environmental > Terrestrial > Plant litter >...
AAGTAGAGCCTGCATAGTCGGCAATACTGTTGTCCACAATAAGAAGGACAGACTCAATCCAACGGCGACAGCGATGGGGATAGCAACAGTGGGGTTGAGACTCCACAGAAACTCGATGACACCAACCAGGAATAGAATGAGGGCGAGCTGAAGGAGGAGAGGAAGGGCCGTGAAGATTTGTGGTAGGTACCACCGATCGAGGGATTCAACACTGAAATGGTGAAGGGAGAGTGCGATTTGAGGTTCAAGGTCCGTATGAGGGCGTAGATGCTCGCGTAACCACTGGAGCGATATAATTCCTATGAGGACTGTGGTGAGACTGAAGATGAGACTGAGGAACCAGAGGATGTTGACCCGAATTTCGGTGGGGGTAGGAGTAAACTTGGGGGTGGTTGGGATGTCCGTTCCGTTTACCCGGCCTTCGATTTGGGCAAGGATGCGCGACAAGAGTATCTCCGATGGATCCTGTTTCAAAGCCTTGTATGATTCGATAATGAACGCCGTAACGACTGCCGAGAAGAGACCAGCCTTCAAGTAAACATGGCATCAGCTTTGGGACTCGTTGCGGAGGCCAGACTCACAAAGATCAGAAGGTTTTGAACCTCGTCTTTCCATGCCTCACATCTCACTTTCTCCTTCGCTATCCGCGGTGCCAAGAGCAGGGTGAACGGGTCTCCGTCAATCTTCGGGAGCGGATACTGGGGATTGTCGCCCAATTTCATTGGCTTGGACTGGATTCATCGGTCAGCATAGCTGTAATAGCGCTCAAGGTATCAACATGCAACGCACCTCCTTTTCGTTTTCGGCTGGACGTGGCGCTAGACCGCCCGTCCCTTGTTCTTGTATCTGAGACATGCCTTCGTGGTGGTGAGTGAGTTGGTGTTAGAAGGCAAGAACACAGGTTGTACAGTCACCTGTGTAGAACCCATCGATGGCTCCGTGGTCTTTGCAGCTCAGTATCGACAGATGATATGTTGGAATTCCCTTCTATCAGGTGTCCAATAATACCGCAAAGGGTTATAATCGGACAGAACCTGTGGCAGATGTGATTTTCCTTCTGGTCCAAGGGTAAAACGCCAGAAGATCCCCCAATTGTAACTAATTGTATACTTACCATATTGGCATAGTTGACGGGTATTAGGTGGAAACCCACAGGCATGGTATAGCAATAGTGTTTTATATCGACGCTTGACGATCTGAATCTTATCTTATCTGCCACTCGAACTGTCGACACGACTTGCTCTTCACATCGACGCACCAAATCACTCGATAACGTGGATCAAGCCAGTTTGTGGATCTCTCGCCTCGGGACGTTACCTAGGTTGATACGTCGACTCCACCTCAGCAATCAACCTTGCAACCCAGTGTTCTCTGATGCGTCTTAAGCGCATCTGCTTTGTCTCTCGGCCTCTGGCTCTCAAGCGCGAATGTCAGTATGAGCAACTATAGTGGGCCAAATGTCGCATTGCGAAGAGCTGGGCTGGATTTTTGGGAATATGGGGCTCAGGTGACGCGTCCAACCAGCGAGGACAGCTTCAAGTATGCCTTTAGGTCTTGCTACTTCCGTTTCAATCTGCAGAATGACATGGTTGGATCCTTTTCCCTTTCTAGCGCCAACCTCCTTGTTATAGCACTCACCCTTCTAAGCCTGTGATCGATCTGATCTCGCGGCGTGTTGCCTCCTCCTGCCCAAGCTACCGTATGCCTCGTTCACATTCGGTGAGCTGTCCAAAACTTTCACCCGGCGCGTTCAAAGCGCCACACATGCCTCACATCGACACCAGCTCTACCAATTCCGCCATTACATCAACTACTCTTGCCTCACATGCATCCTCATGACGTGAATTGTCGGCCTTCAGCGCCTCAGGCCTCGGCGCCTCAGCTTCTGTCTTCTTCCATTCCTCAAGCTCGGTACCTACACTGGTGCCCGTCTCTTTGACACAAGGTTATCATGTCTGGCAATCTTGGCACATACGGTGTTACTATTGAACATGAGAACCGACCACCCGAGTTCGACAACGAGAACGAAGCCAACGACCTAGCCAACGGCGCCTACCAATACCTCTTAAGGGTGAGCCAGCATGAGCTTGAGCTTATACTCCATGTTGTGCCATGTTATCCGAGAACGCTCAGCACTCAACGTGTTTCTCTAGAGTTCAAGATATTGCCCAATGACCGAATCAACAGTTTAGCTGTTGTTTAGTCGTTGGGTGTTCCAATTTTGACGCGATTGCTGGCGCCGTCGTCGAAGTAGAGCTAGTCTTGGAACACAGGTTCGTTCTCAAGCTGAACGTGCCGAGTCCAAGACCACCACGTCATTCAACTTACAAATGACACGAGCTCGAGCTCTGTATTCGCATGGAAAACGGTTGCTGGATAACCCACCGTGGCCACACGTAGCCATGACATAGACCCATCCTCGGAGTCTGGAGGACGGGTCTGTGGTAGCGAGTTCATTTTTATCGTCTGGGCGAACGACCAGTGCCGCTCTGCACCCCAACGTTCAACGCACCAAGACGCTCGCGGACGTGCACTGGACCAAGACCACCTCTTCCTACCGCCTCACCTCGCGCGGGACGATGTGGTCTCAAAACACGGATGACGCATCCAAATTCTGATATCAGGTGCTGGACTGGGCGCCAGACGCATACACCTCGGACGCGATATTCCAAGGTACCACTCTAGGAGTGGGCTTCATTGGGTATGGCGTGGAGCTAGGAGAATTCTGGGAGACCGTTTTTGGGCTTGGTTGATGCGTCCATTTTTGTGAGGACAGATCCAGGTACGTCCCTTTCGTCTACTCGCATTCCAGACTCTCAAAAATCGTCTCATGCCAACCCTGCAGATCCTAACGTTCGTCTGGCCATCCCAATGGCTCATCCCAACAGCTCAAACGGGTACTGGTCGCCATCTTATCCTTATTCATGTCTGGGCCTGCAATATGACATGCACCCTTCTCCTGCCCAAGCCACCGTAACCCTGAGACTTATCGATTATCATTCTCACCGCTTTCGTACGTTTACTCAGGTTTTCGACATACCTTTTGATGTATACTCGCAGTGGTGGTACCGCTCGGCGCTACTTTTCCCAATCGTTCGACCAGGACTGAGTCTAGGCCTCACTCTGACGTTGGCTTGATGAACCACTTGCAACGTCCACTGACTGTGACCCACTGGCGGCTTTGCAAGACGCCGTTGGTCAACGTGACGAGTTTTACGGGCCTGAAAAGGAATACCGGGATGGAGATATGTGCGACGGATGTGCCGTTCAATGGGACCACAGGATGAAGGCCCTCAGGTTTGAAATGTTCCGTGATTTATCAATTCTCTTCCCTCATGAAGGTTGACCCCAAAAACAAACAAACATAAACGTGGTAGAAAATACCTAGTGGGGGTACAGGTCAGCCTGAAGAAATTGGTGTATGTGCAGCTCGGAGATTGGGATGCATGATTGATGGGCCAAGGTATGGTTTCGAATTGGACGAGGGGTCCACATGCTACACCAAATTCCTCCGACTTCGCGTATAGGATGTAGAGTCTAAGGTAGTCCGAACGTTGACAGACTCGTTGACCAGCATCAACCGATGTCAGTGAGATGATAGATAGAAGAGTTGAAGCCTAATCTTTCGGAAGTGGAACGTTTGCTGTGGTGGCATCCAATGGTGTCGGGTCCAGTGGTGGTGCAGCGACGGATAGGATGAGCATTATACCCAGAGATAAATTTGACGTGGATTTGGTGTGTCATTCTCGTCTGAAAGTCGTAGCATGGCCACAAGAAGGTCGCAGACAGACATCGCGACATCTGGGTTTCTCGTTTTTCAAACCAATCGACCATTTTGCGATTCCCAATCGCTGCAATCCTCCTGTATTCTCGTGAGATAAGGTTCCATCGAGCTCCGAGGCCGTATACGTAGTCCAACCCTTCAAATGGTACTCCAAAGTCTATCAACGGGTCACGGTTCGAAAGGTCGAAAAAGATGATGTGAGGTGGAATGTCCAGATCGAAGCGTCGAGCAAGCCGGATGACTGAACATGGCTCCGGATAGCGATAGTCCTCGGGTTGGTCGTTGTTCCGGATGGCATAGAACGAGTTCCTCTCGTCCCATGCCTTCACAGAAGTTGGCCAATCTCGTTTAATCCTTGCTATAATTTTCTCCTTTAATGGATCAACCCTCAGCATGTCCGCGAGCTCTAAGACTCCAAAAAGTTTGAAAGCGACATCTGGATCTTCGTCTGAGAGGTGGCTATTACTAATTTGCAGAGACTGGGTGAGCGACAATGATAAGATGCGGCAGATCAAAGATTACGCACAAAGGCTCGTAGAAAAAAGACAGAAACTTTGACATGTCCGTTGGATCTCTTGGGAACTCGACCAGTGGAGCATCGTCGTAGGTATCCTCTTGACCCGTTGGCCTCGGCATTGAAATCATGTCGCTAATGACAGATGAATAGGAAGATAGGTAACGTTGGTGTATCCGAAAATAAGTGGGCGTTCCATCGGTAGCCCTGCAGCATATGGCAAGATTTCCGTCTGGAAAATAATGAGTTGGGTGGTTGTACATGGTCGTCGGCTTTTGAACTGCAGCCAAAACCTGGACGCTCTCGCTCGGAGGCGGTGCTGGCGGGAGGTTTTGTCCAAACTGAGGGACATTGTCGATGGGCGTAGGGCGCCAGCCGGTCTGATAGAGTTCGTCCGTCAGCTGGACATGCACAAGATGACCTGTACAATGCCAGATCTTAATGCCATTTTCAACACGGAGGCGAGGTGAGAGCGTCGCAGTCAACAGGAATCGACCATCAGGACACCATTCACAGTATGAGGTGTTTGGCGCTTCGATGGTGCTAACTTTGGTGAGAGTGCGTCTGTCGAATATCTCAATCTTTCCAGCAAGATTACCAAAGCCAGCCAGAGCAATGAGGCGACCCTGCGGATTGAATGAAATAAAGTTGTGGGGGGAAGGACCAAAGTCATGAAGTGTGCGAGCGCGTTGATCGAAGAGCATCGTCTTTGCAGGCATAACTACATTTTATAAGATACGCGAGTGGAATATCTAGATTTAAAGACTTACATCCGTAGACTACACCAAATTCTTTCGAGTTGGGACTCCATGCGAAGTCGTGAACCGGCCCTTGCTTGTCCAAAGCAACTCGGCAGTCAAAGTTGTCAGCAGCGCTGAGGAGGAGGAACGCGCCGGTCTCCCTGTAGTAGCTTGTGTTCGAATTATCGACTTCCGTCTGCGTGAGAAGTAAAACCTGCGTGCCGAGTGTGTTCCACTTGATCTGAACCCGATCTGCCTTGAAGAAGGACTTCTGGCAAGCAGGTAGGCTGCCAAGGGTGTTCAAGCCGTAGATCTTAATGCTGGCCGGTGCACCCTTCTTCTCCGCTACGAAAACGGCGATCGAGGGATTGAGACCAGGGCTAAGAGAGATTGTCGAGGCTCCTTCGACTTTGAGCTTATCCACAATTCCCTTGGACCACATTGATGGACGGAAGACCTGGATCTCTCCTGAGACGAACCTGATCGCGTGTGATTCAGATATGGTATACTGCAAATCCCAGCCTTCCTGCGGCTTTTGGGTGAAGGAAATCAGCTCGTCTCCGGTCGACGTGGAAAACACTCGAAGATTTCTGTGTTGAGCGCCATCATCGAGTGTCACTACAAGAAATGTAAGACGGAGGTCAAAACAAACAACAGAAAACACACACGGTCGCTCCCAGGTGGACAAGTAGGTCCCACGAGGCGAAAAGCTGAACTCGACGATGTTGCTAAGCGGAAGTTCTTGGAGGAGCTGTGCACCCTCTGCGTGGAAAATGCGAACCCTACAAGATAATCAGCACATGTCATGTGAAACACACGAGGTCGAGCGACTCACACCGAAGGTAAAGAATATGCGTAGAGTCGGCCGTCGGCACTGTAGCACTGCGTCTTCGCTGGAACATCTGGCCCATCGAATCCAGTCACTGGAGCATAGTCTGGTGTCCCATTGACGAGGCCGAGAGACTTTTGAGCACGGTCTAATGGAATCAGAGATCAGATGGATTCTTCGACAACAGGACTGCAATCGGAGAGTTCGAAAAGCACATAATGTCCGTTCTCCGTCCTCAAAGGCAGATTGACCACCCGGGCTTGTTCAAGACCGCACGTGTTTTGAGAAAGGTACTGACATGCGTATTGCTGGGAAAGCTGAGAGGCCATTTCTGAAATTCGCAAGGACAGAACTCTCGTGTGCTAGAAAAAGGGAAAGTTAAAGACTCGCTCAGCCGGTCACACTCGTGAGCTCTAGCACATCACAACGTCACCTGACACTCCAAGAGGCGGGCTCGCGAGCGGACCAGTCCGGCGGTCGTGGCTCAGTACCAAAGACAAGTCGCGCTCGGAAATGTTCATAGTCAATTCCGCCATTTCTGATGGGTTATATCTATGTATTCTTCTATTCGAACTTACTCAGAAACGTTACAAATTGCGTCACAGATAATCTTTGGTGCGCAGAAGGAATCTAATCTTATCGTAACAACGTCCGGCATCCGATAAGATCTTCCGTTAGAAATACCAACTCTAATTCTCTTCCGATAACATTGTCTTGCCATTATGCTCCGCCTCCACTCCCCATTCCACAAACAAACAAACCATCTAGCCTATTCTTTTCCTCCCCAATATCAGTTTGGTGAGCGTCCAGTTTGAATTGACACCATTGAGTTTGTGGCTCGGAGTATAGAGAAATAAAATGAAGGAAATAATGGAAGGAGAAAGCTCACTCGAATGATATGCATGGATTTTGGTGATTTTCATCCTTTAGTATTTAATATATCTTGGATTACCAAGGTCGAGGTGTATGGGTATTGATATCCTAGTCGACACGGTCGATCAGCTTCCAGTAGGCGGTCAAGTGAAGGAAGCACGGAATGACCAGAAATACAAACGAGGTAGCAGAAAGCATAGAGCGTATGAAGTAGGCCGATAGTGCAGAGCTTGACCCTTTTAAACTCCAAGAACGAAAGCAAGATGAGCTTGGTGCAAACCCGGCTGGGACACGACACCAGGAAATTGTTAACCAGAGTTTGAATCTGCACTCTAACCAGCTGGATATTGCCTCGACAAATGGCTGCCACAGCTCGCACATGGGCGTATCAAAATTTCGCAAACGTGATTCAAGATGGCCCTTAGATCTCCCACCTCATGAATGCATGAAGGCCCAAGCAACGTCCTGACGATACTACTTAAGTCGCGCGCGCTCCGAAATGGCCATTTTCCGACGGCTTATATCTATTTTTCGAAGTATTTGAATCTTCAAGGACTACATGCCACGGCCAGCGGTCAACCGATTATGGATAGCTGTTGACATAGTGACATGGTATGTAATAGGCGCTCGCAGCCTGAGTGATAACTTGAATCAGCTATAGAAGGGAATCTTATCGGTGTCCGGGCCATTCGGCACGCTCGGGTTTGTGATCCGAATCGGGAGGTATAAATTCTCGCTTGCCCCAAACTACCTCCTCCAGACTCCCGTTGCGATATCAGGATGAGGGGTCTTTGCCTTCTCGGACCCATCCACGCAAGCTTTAGTCCGAATCTAAGACGCATACGCCCGCATGGTCAAGCCCAAGAACTGGATATAAGACGAACGGTGTAGAACTGGGCCTCGGGTGACACATCCAACTTGCGAGAACAGCTTCGGTATGTCTTCAGCTCCTCTGCCCTTTCATCCACTCATACACTCTCACAGATGGCCTCCTTTTCTTCTCACTCTAATTTACCCGCCAGTCCAACTTAACGAATTCGTTTGACGTTACGGCTTTGGTTGATCTGCAGGGACGCAAGCTACTCAAATCTTCGATATCCTCCTCAGTCCGTCCATCCCGTCTCTGCCTGATCTGACGGCGTGCCACGGCAATTTTCCCTCGCTGTGAGGACCCGTAGTCGCAATTGCCGGTCTCGTACAGACAACGCCTTGAATGTATCCCGTCCCGCCCCTTTCTGATCCCGCAGCATTTCTTCTCTCTCTTCCTACCCGGGCCACCGCATACTGCCATCGCATCCTTCAAGCTATCGGACACCGTTACCCGATGCAACAAAAGCCTCATGTATGCCTCATCTCGGCGCTGCAGCCACACCAACCCCATAATCCACACGCATCCTCTTCCTTAATGGACGTGCACTGTTCATGACTACTCTAGTACGACACTGGGTACGACAGAGATCACCGAAGAAAACAGCGACTCAGCCAACATGCCTACCAACACCAGCACGAACTTGGGCATGCATTCTACACTGAACGACAGTTCCCAGAACGCTCGCCCCTCTCCCAAGTTCAAGATATCTTGACGACTCAGCATTGGCGTGTTAGAGTGTCGAGGGTTGGATGTGTCGGTTTCGGTTTCCACAGGACCGCCCGTGTCGATGTTGACGTCGAGCCAGTCTCAGAACTTGTCCTCATGCTCCAGCTGAACGTGCCGAGTCCAAGTTCAACACCGCATGTTCAACTTTCGTACGACTCGAGCCTTGCACCCCCAGAAAACACCCTGGATAACCCACTGTGGCTAGGCGCAATATGATATAGACCTACCTCCAGAGTCCGAAGGACGGATCTGTACCTGCGTCTTCATTGTTATCAACTTTCGACGTGCAAAGCCTCTCGTACACCATCCATGGACCAAGTTCCCACATCAGGCAGGACTCATGAATGACGCGTTCGGGTCAGGGTTAGGGGCATCAAGGCGAGCTCCAGTTTCAAGACCAGGCGCGATGGTTCATGTGCGACCATTCTGGGAACGGGGCGCTGGTGGTTTGAGGTTTGGCGTAGAGCTGCGAGGATCCTGGGTGTTGGGTTTGGGGTTCGGATGACGCATCCATTTTACGAGGATGAGTGCAGGTGTGTTTCCTCCGCCTTCTCCGACTTGTTTTTCAGACTCTTAGAAACACTTTACCAGAGCATCTTCTCAAACCACCCAACGCCACGGTCTGCAGGTCCCATGCTCAGCTCCATCCTTATTGTCTCCGTCTGTTCCTGAAGAAAACGTCGATGGGCATCCCTCCTTTACCTCCTCGAGCCACGATAACTCTGGGTCTTGGCCTCATAAGGCACATTCGCCGGTTTCGCACATTCAAGTACCTCAAAGCTTTCGGCACTACTCTGCGTTTACCCTCCCAATCGCCCGATCGTCTGAGTCTCACATCGTCGTGGCGGACATCTTACAATGCCTGGTCACTACAAAACCCACTGCATCTGTCGCTGGAACCCCCTTCAACGCACCATCAGTTGTCGCCCAGTGAACGTTCAATTTGGTCCTCGACACGCCAAGCATCTCGCAAAGAGTCAGCCCGTGGATCCAACTACACATCCAATTTAACATGCGCTGATGTGTCAAGTCCAACAAGGCCTCTCAAGACTTCACGCACTTGTCCACCTCCGCGAAGGTGGATAAGGCGTGTCTGCCTTCTCGGACCCGTCAACGCGAGCCCCGCTCTGACTGTCAAAATGTGTACGCTGGCAAGTCCAAGAACGGGATGCTTGCTTTTGGGACTCTGGGGCTCGCGTCCAACTTGCGAGGACAGCTTTGGTATGTCTCCAGCTCCTCTTACTGCCCTTTCATCCACTTATCCACTCTGGTAGAATGGCGTGAATGATCTCCTTCACTTTCTTAGTACAAGCTACTCAAGTATTCCTCGATATCCTCCTCGGCCTGTCTGTCCCGTCCTTGCCTGATCGGATGGCGTGTCATGGCAAATCCTCCTTGTTATTGTTGCTGCATTTCCCCCAATCCATCCTACATTTCCACCACTGTTCTGAAAATACCCAAACGATGAACTATAAACTCTCGACGTACCTCACTTGGATTGTTTGAAATTAAAAGCTGGAAGATCATCGAGTCCCGCATCTCAATATCCAAGATACGTCTCGTAATGTATCAGTTCTTTGAGTTTCTTCAGGTCTGCCGATTATCAAGATCTAGACGCATCTCGATGGCGACTATTCACTTCCTTAGAGAATTGGGAATTTGGGGCATTGATACCCGATTCGCGATAAAAACGTCTATAGATATACCCTAAGCCGAATAGTGAGCTCACTACTCACAGTAAGACTTCACCAGGCCAGTTTGCAAGATGCCCTCCATCAATCTAGTCTTTCGGACTATCTGAGGCTATGTAATAGACCTTTTTATTGACCGACACGGCATGGGTTGTGACATATATCTATTTACCTCTAACCTGCGGTCAAGTTGTCGCCTCAATTTAAGCAGCCGCTGATAGTCATTTCCTGGGCCCATGTCATTTGTCGCCGTTTTCTGAATGAGTAGTTTCTGGAGTCGTATTATGGTTATTACTATTAAAAAAAAGTCCGCAAAGGTCAATGAGACCACACACCCGTTCCATTGGATAACCATCCTCAATATTTTCTACCCTCGATGCTGGGTAGTGTATGCTCTCTTGTCTTATTCAGTGAGAACCTGGATGTAGTATATTGATAGGAAGCTGGGAGGGAGGGATCAACTGGCTCGGGAAGGATACACTCCCTGTATGGAGGTGTTGTATTACTAGCCACCCTCAAAATGTCTCTAACACGTCTATTACGAGCTCGAGATGCACCTCAGATGCAACTCATCTGGCAGCAAATATTAGTCATTCGTAGAACTTACCTCCGATTAGACGACTGATAACAGGTCGGGTATCTATTCCGTTCCGTTGTGCGGTGTCGGATTGCCAAGCCCGTGTGTGTTTTATCTTCGGCTCGGCAATCTTGGGCGGCTATTCCGATGACGTCGGTGGCCTGAAGCACGGATTGTTCGACCGCCGAGCACTTTCCGGTCTAGAGGCGGGAAAAGACGCGACTCGGTGGTATATTCCTCCCTTGATAAATGTTGTTTCAGTCACAGTAAGTCCCTTGCGTTGAATGCAAAATATGACACTTCATCATTTGCTGCTGCATTTCACCGACATTGTTTTGACCTGACAGTGTCTAAACTGCAGATCGTTACTTTGCTCTTTGATTCACCTGCAAACCACTGTAGCTCACCAATAAGTACTCAGAGTATAAAGTGTGTGAGGCTAGCGATGGTATTGACACACCAACCAGCACCAGAGTTGCAGAGCATTTCTACCTCGATTTTCAATACACCATCCATCCCATTACTTTGAAATTTTCCAGCAGTATGTATTTCTCACAAATCACCATAAAAAGATTCTTTACTAATCCGTTGCCAGAAAAAAATACCCAATTGCACCATGCTCATTTCCACTCGTACTACCTTCCGACTTCTCATTGCGCTAGCCGCGGCGACCGTAGCTTATGGGTATTCCTACAACGAAGAAGACGGCCTCAGCGCTCGAGACCTAGGGCTCTCTTACAGCGAGATCGAGTATGCCCGAAACTATGCGGACAACGGTGCTTTTGTCCTGAGTGCTCGAGACCTCGAGCAGCTAGACATCCGCGAGGAAGACATTTCCAATGTCCTCGTTATCCGTGTGCAACCTAGCACTTCGGATCCTGTGGCGATGCTTGCCTGGACAAGGAGGAAGAAGGGCCAGGCAAAGGCGCGTGTCGTCCAGAAGAAAGCTGCATTGGACCATGCGATTAGCAACGGCCACCCTAAAGATGTGATAAAAGACGCTCGCCAGGCGCATCAAGACACACTCGGAAACCTGGACACATGGCGAGCTCAGCATGCAGATTGGAAAAGTCATCCCGCCAACCAAGGACACTAATCTGCTCGATTGGGTTGATGTAACAGTATTTAGCATATTCCTCCATCAATCATGAATGCATGACCAAGTTTGCGACTTCCTCGATACCATCTTACTTTGTCTCCATGTATCTCAGGCTATCACTTTGAATTGATATACATTTTACTTTCACCGTTTCAGCGTTGGCATATATCGCATTGCCCAAATTAATTCTCCACGGACTTGTGCATCTGATGAGAATGTAGGTGCCTTTCCCTCATCTCCACGGCAGTCCTAGGCAGGCCTTTCTGAGCAACTGTGCAGTCACTATCTCTCTTTTCGGAAAATCATCACTCAGTTCTCGGTCAGGCAGGTTAATATCCAACCAAAAGGTCATGGTATTATTGCTTTGCCAACTATGTTTCAAGAAGTATCGTCGTCTGTAATCCTCTTGTCTTGTCTGGCTCCATCCAGCCAATACTTACGCTCGACTGGACTACAAATCTTGTATTTCAGTACTCTACAGGTCTACCTTGATATATATGATAAGGTTTTCTGGGTGCTCTGAGCCCTCGTATCGATCCTGACTTTTGAACTACCTAAATTTTGTTGATAAATTGTTCCAGAATGTCACCAAGAGTCAGAATTAGAGGAGATCAATGGTAGACAAAAACTTTCTCAAAACATATTCAGCCACTTTGCTTTCTAGCGTTCGACGCACCAAGTCTCTCACCCCAGCGTCTCACCCAGTAGACCAATATCGCCTCTCCACTCACCACAAGAGTGTCATATTACTAGCTACCCTTAAAACGTTTCCGATATGTCTATTACAAGCCTCGAGGTGCAACTCGCCCAGTAATCATCCTCATAACTAGGTCCAATTCTATGACCAATTAGTCGATCCAGTATGTGTTACATTATGCTATAGTGACAACTTCAAGGTATATTCTAGATTGGACATAAGTGTATCAGCCGTTCTGGTGACACCAATTTGGCCTTGTGCGCATTTGTTCACTGTGCATTCCAACTCATTCCGCCCTGCTCACATCTCAGCTTCACTGGGTAGCTTATCTAGTACGATTTCTCTGTTGGGAAATTTGCACAGTAATTTTGCTGCATTCTTCTAATTTATCGCTGAAAATACGTTGTAGTTGAGCGTGAAGCGTCTTCAGCTAGTGATCCTGACAATCGATATGTTTACCTGTGCTTTACGCACCACTGGCAGATGACGTAGGCAATTGGACAAGTCGTATCTATTCTTCTATTTGAATTCAGAAATTTTACAAAATGCCACATTTAGCAGTCAAAAAATCACGGATAAACTTTGATGAATTACATACTTTAACGAGATATGTATCTAAGCCCTCTGTCAGAATTTTGGAAAGTGCCTTACAATGACGTGGGATTGCAATGCCGACCAGCTGTCTTGTCAGATCCCTTACAATCTGATTCTTTCCCTTTAGAAGGATCGTCTGATAAGATTAGATGACAGCGCGGATTACAAGTCTAGGTGACCCTCATCATCCTCAAACGGGAATGACAAGTCGAACATATTCCCATCGATTTTGACTCATAACGTCCGTTCACCACATCCAATGCACCGTAACGCCCCTCACCAACTACCATGGCACCATTCAAAAAGAAAGGAACCCGGAAGTCGACAAAGCAAGTCAAATGCCAGCACTGCGGGATAAGTCGAGATGCGAAAGGTATGGCAAGTCACGAAAAAG
>Ga0247742_10002072_pt1 | contig 13388 bp, 15 predicted proteins | sample UWRJL208509C2_FD_180944 | JGI IMG/M metagenome (GOLD analysis project Ga0247742, IMG submission 180944) | Plant litter microbial communities from Arlington Agricultural Research Station in Wisconsin, United States - UWRJ-L208-509C-2 | ecosystem: Environmental > Terrestrial > Plant litter >...
AAGATGTGTTTTTTGGTTTCTATTCATGGATAGAAAGGCATCCCACCGAAGCCGTTCTGATCTCCTTGAACTACGAACCTGCTCCAGACCGCTCTGATGATGCCCAACTCCAAGAACAACTTTACTCGATATTGACAAGCGCGCTTGCTAAGAAATTCTGGGGCCAAACACGAGGAGAGGTGAATCACAGCATGTCTTTCTTTGTGACGTCCATCATGACCGCCTTCAGCTCGGAACCTTAGGAGAAGCTCGAGGAAAACTGACACTTATCCAGCGCTTCGATTTCCATCTCCTTCCCAGCGACCTCGCCAAACGAATCGGCATCCACCTTGATCCTCGTCACTGGACTGTTAATGGAGCAAACATTGAGCTCACATATAACTCAGAGTATAATCAAGTCGCCTACATTCAGGATAACTACAAGATTACACCTTCATCCGATGGAAATCCGACCTCGTGTCTGGACGAAAAGTTCAAAATCATCACGAGCCACTTGGAGCGAGCTGCGGATCTAAAGCTGCATCCAGACCAGCTGTACATAAGCTTCGCCAGTGCAGCCTTTCGGGTGGAGGAAGTATCATTGACACCAAGGGCAAGTTATTTTATCTTCCTTTGCAACAAAACCTATGGCTAATGATGCGCACAGGTTTATGCCCTTGGCGATACAGAGTCGGGTGCAACGGGCATAAATGAGCGACTCCTTGCATGGTTGAAAATGAATCAAGGCAAAAGGCTAGGAATAATACGTGAGCATCTTTCTCGATACCGAAAACGCCCGTTAAAACGTCGCCCCGTCAAGTGCTCGACTTCTATGATGCCGTCCCTGGGTTGGTAGAAGCCATCATTGGCAAGCTGCCCAGCGCAAAGTTTCGAATTTGGAAGGCGTTGGATATCTATTCTGCCATTGGAATTTTGGAAACGATATCTATATCCCAATAGCTGCCTCCACGAGACCCGGTACGGCGTCATAGAAATCCAACACTGTCACGGTCGTGTTTCATCAGCAACCTTGAATGAGTAGTGTGCAAGCAACATACTGATAATTCCAAAGCGTTTGCCTTGTCGATTCTTCAGCCACGGGAGGAGCCTCTGATTCATACCTAGCACATTGCCATTACCGAGAGCGAAAATCTCTGGAGTCATAGGAGGATTATCGCTGATAAACGCTGCACTCGCAAAGCTGATGTAGAGTTGATCAGGATGAAGATCCGTCAGCGTCGCATTTGAGATATGGGTTATGGTGGCATTAAATTTAGCGGAGATATAAGCATCGGCCCCGGAGCCAAGTGCTACACTCTCGGTAGCATCGTAGAAATCCTATTGTAGATATGAGTTTCAGCAGCTAGAGTATAATCAACGTTGAGATATACCTCAATATAAGCAACCTGCGATTTGGCAACATTGTAGACTAGTTCAATGGCTTTTCCGTTGTCTGTCCAATGTCCTGGATCGAGCGGGATGCCGAAACGTTTGGTCAAATCACTCGGAAGACGATCGTAGCTCCAACGCTGCAGGAGCGTGAGTTTACCGCGTGCCTCTCCAAGCGTTCCCAACTAAGACCCATGTCCGTGAGCAATACTAACGCAGTGTATTGAGATTGAGACTTACTGTTCCGTTTGTTTGCACCCAATATTTCTTTGCCAGTGGCGAATTCAAGATATTGTAGAGCTTAACATAGAGGGCTGAGTCGTCCGGCGTACCAGTCCCACCTTCATGGTTCATAGATACAAGGACCGCCTCTGTTGGGTGATTGTCGAGCCACTTGTAGAGTGCAAAGAATACGTCTTCCATCCTTGTTGTTGGGCTCAGTAGTGCCTTGGCTTTACGGAAATGGTAAACATCGGTAGGTTGATAGTACAACGATGAACATACAATGGTAAAATCCAATGGTATCGTTTCCAGGGTTGTACGCGAAGCGAAGGTCAAAAACGCGAATACCTTCGTTCAAGGATTGTACAAGTGAGTGTTCCTGGCAACGATACGTGCTTGCAGCCGGGATTCTGGTTGCATGTTTCAGCAAGGAATAGGGCAACAGTGCAGCGACACTCACGGCCCTGTATAGCGAATCAGTGAGGCCTGGGTAGCGTCGGAATAGTTCCCTGCCAGATTTTCAATAAACACCATGAAAATGCCATCTATAGACGCACAAGTAGAGCTGTCATGTGTTCCAGGGAGGTTCATGTGCACCAACTTCACGCTGTCTGGAAATCTGGCCATCCAGTCGCATGTCTTCTTCGCCTTCGAACAGCCATCATCGACGCCTATTGTAGAACTGTCACGTTTGCGCATGTCATCTATAAAGGAACGGACCTGCTATGGGAGCTGCACGCTGTAACACATCATTCAATGCCTGCTGTGCCAGATATCCTTGTGTATACGCGTCGGGAGATGCCAACGCCAATGAAAGTGGCCAGAAAGTAAACGCGGTTATAAATAGAAGGACCTCCAGAAGTGCAACCATCGTTTCAAGCCAGGTACTCGCACCGTTCAAATCGAGCTCGGTGTGTCTGGATGTGCTCGGATGTCAACGACGTTGTGGCTCGTTGTGGTCACTTTCGAAGCCGTCGAAGTTTCATAAGCACATTGAGCGAACAAGCCTAGTGTGACCGCGCAGTGTGGTTATATTTCAGACTCCGTCGGCTACAAGTAGTCGGCTTCTTTCCATCGACTTGGCGGGCGCTTGATCCTGGTGTGCGCGCCTATATAGATGTAAGGGTACAGACGAATGGTCCAGATAAGGAACCTGAAAGTTAGTTGTCGCTCGGGCTGTGGCGGAGATCCTTGAATCTCAAAACTGACTGCTTGCCTTCTTCTTTTCACGCTATGACCCATCCCGAAACCACATAAAATCCGACATCGCAACTCTCGTCTACAATATCACACATCGCCCAATCACCGATACGATTGAGAAGATACTAATATCTTTCGCCCTTCATTCAAATGGCAGTTTATGAAGCTCGTCCTTGAACCTCTACAGCAACTCTTGCAACAAAACGTGACTTATCCCACCGTTGTCATCGTAGACAGGCTATAAAAAAAGCCTAAACCACGATGAACAGACAACCTTATGCGTGCCAACTCGATAATAATTACCCAATATCTTGCGCCACTCAATCCCCCCGTCGTTAACGAGGTATATACGGCACTCGCTAGCCGCCTAGCCACACATACCTAGGTTTATTAGAACCCTGATTCTTGAGAGTTTACTGCCAATAGGTCCATTTTTCGAAGAATATTGACACTTCTGCGCCAGTACTCACCATTTCCCATGCTTATTTTTTCGAGTAGTTGGGAAATTATTTAATATACGACATCTACTCAGCGAACTATCCAAGTGATACTTTATTTCAGCAAAATCGATCAAGCGGTCGTCGAGAAACACCCGCGTGCATTCTTTTTGCGCGCCACTGTATGTCGACATTGCCCACAACGTCGCGAGCCCAGATTGTATCCATAAGAGGGAGGATGACTACCCAATTGAGCACAGCCGACAAGCCCGAGTGGAGATCAGAGCCATGTCGTTATCTCTTCTGGCAAACGCCGGACGTGACGCGTGCGCGTGAAGCTTTGAAGCCGCGGTCTAATCAACACCAGCTTGTATGGACTTCAAACTATGGGTGGGCTCAGCGCTGAACGGACTGGGTACAAAGTAAGTTGGTTACACCACAACCACAGTCAACGTGGTAGATGGTGGCATTTTTAGACGACTTGGTTCTTTCATCAATCACCGCGGCGGGTCCGATTTAGTGCGACACACGTTCCTCATGGTTGAAGGAGCTTCTCAAGGGACTTATTTACCTTTTTCTGCCTCCTTTCAGCTGCGATCCATCTTGGGTCCGGACTGGAACTGACCAAATGTCCAGGTCTGCTTTGCTACTCTATGGGTCCCTCACGCTTGCTAGTGGCAAGGCCACTCATTATCCTCCTGCGGCGACAAACATCAACAACTTGACGTTCGCGTTGCAAGGGACTGGATCCCCCGGAATCTACAACTCTTCCGTCACGCCCGACTCGATATATGGCACTTACAATTGGTGCAATATGCCCCATGTCAGACCCAGAGAATATCAGTGCGTTCATTCTGTGTATTACTCGGGATTTTTAACCTCATTCGACTGATAAACAGGGTACCATCCAAGTTGTATACCCTGCAATACGTGGAAGTTATCCAACGGCACCATAAACGCACGCCTTATGGATCCAATACCTTCTTCGAAGAGGATGTTGAGTGGTCTTGTTCCGGTTCGGGTCCAACTTTCGGAGCCACAAGGTATAGAAGACGAAAAGTTTGAGAGAATCTGTCTTCTGAGATTGCTACAGCTCTAGTGCGAATGTGGCCCCAGTTCAGTGGCAAGCGTATACGGACTCAAACAACCCGTGGTCATCTACCGTCGGTCCCGGCTTCGTGAATAGCACGTACGTTCATTGTCATCACCCATTTCAACATATCTGATACTCGTTATATACAGATGTCAGTTTCCTCAAATCACAGATGAAGGATTGAGGGATTCGTCTATTCACGGCGAGGTATGTCGAGCTTCAGAACTTTATTTGGTACATGCCTCATAATTATCCAGGATCTTCGCTCAGTCTATGCGGGTCGACTCGGACTGCAACCCTGGTTCGACCCCCAGACCACGAAAATCCGTGCGTCTTCCACGCCTATTGACTGTTAATCCACACACACACACTGACCTCCAATAAACGTAGGGGTTACCAACAATGTGATAACATCCCAGGTCGCTTCCGGCCTTCTAGCGGGCTTGTTCCCTTCTTCAAAATCCACGCCACTGGCTGCTCACATCCAATCTTCCAACTTCGACTCACTTGAGCCAAAATATCCTTGCAACAAGGCCTCTTCTATTCGTTCCGATATTACCACAGGTGATTCTGGAGCCTTGTGGCGGACCCATTTACAGGAAGCGGCTCCGATCTACGCAAAATTGGACCAGGTGTCAGGGATTCCAATCAGTGACAGCGCTGGCTGGCATACGAGTTTTGACCAGTGGGTGGAGAATCGTTCCCGAGCACGACAAGGCACTAATACTTGGTTGAAAGTTATTACGACAATCTCAGCGCGAAGCAGTGTCATGGAAAACGACTTCCGTGTAGCCTCAACGAAACTTCTGCTTGCATTTCGCAGGAAGATGTGAGTGATCCTCTACCCCGCCTCTTCCACAGTCCGTATTAATATGAACCAAACGTTGCTACAGGCAAACACAGTCTATCGGCTCGGTAATTGGGAATATTCATATCTATACCGTGACTCCCCTGCATCAGCGCAGTACGCAGCACTGAGATACGGTGCCTGGGTTCTCGAACTCAAGGCGCATCTCCAGGCCAAAGCCAAGGGTACCTCGAAGGTAAGTCCGACAAAATATGAACGCTTCTTCGCTTGACGTATCACATTCCAGATCAAATATTTCCATAACGTATGGAATCCATCTCTATCACACGCTACCTCATAACTGACCCCTTTGTGTACTAGGTCGCACATGATGGATCGATCTCCTCGTTGCTTTCATTCCTGCAGATCGACCAAATGGTTTGGCCTGGAATGTAAGCCCTTTATCTTCGGCGGCGTTTCTCATATAATACGGTTCTCACGTCGAGGTCCATGTAGGGGATCCGAGGTCGTTTTCGAACTATACACCCTCAAGTCGGATTATTTTATCCGTGTGTTGTGGGGCGGCCAACCAATGAAGACATCCACCCCACTGGGGACGCTTGATATGACCCCTCTTGAAGATTTCTTTGCTTGTACGTGAACCCTTATTCCAGAAGGAATACTTCTTGATTACTGATTTGACTGACTGGCCCTTCAAATCGAACAGACATTGACTCAATGATTGGAAGTGCTGTTGAACTATACGAATCATGTAATCAGTGACAGCATGAGGGAGCTAATAGTACAGTAATTGACAAGGTGTTCTTCATAACGTTCCTGAGGTCGAAACTGTGTATGCCACGATCACTTAGTAAAATCTGATATGCGAGTGATGTGTAGGAATTCGATGTGACATATTTTCCGCTTGCACGGTGTATCATGCTACAAGACGTAACGGATGGATTTCTAGCTATGCTCTGTATGACGACACGCTGCGCCTGACTAGAGGAGAGTTGAATATAATGTCGAGGGTGAAGTAAGGAAGACAAGTCACATGTGTGGTTCATCTGCTGTTGCTGCATTGAGTCGGCACACTGTCCTGCGAGATATTGAACTTGCATGGCTCATAAACCTAGAGGAACAGAAGAATGCGATGAAGACCATATGAACGTGCTTTGAATTACCTAGTAAGCCAATTCCGTCCGAGCTGACTGGCAGTGCACCATGTCCTGGTTCAGCGCTTCCTCTGAATCAGAGGAATTAAGCTCAAAGTTCGGGTCATTTTCCAGGGGTCCGAGTTCTGACTCTGCTTCAATTTCATCTGCAAGGACTCTCTCTGCTCCACTTTTCTCCCCTTCACCTGATGTTGCCTCTCGTCACCCTCAGGGACACCCAAACTTGACATAGAATTTATGAACAGTCCACCATCCACGATTAAGGGGATTCCATCGTGAGGCGAGAGACTCACGCATTGAAAAGCATACGACTTCATCTGGCGGCAGTTCTATTAGGCACGTTGGTGATCATGATGCCGAAAACACCTAGGGACCAGAATGAGCATGTCTCGAAAGATCGAGCGTTTGACGCGTCAATTGGTGGAGAACTAGACTGGGGGTATGTGGCATCTTTACCCCTTGAACGGTTCAAACTTGAGGCGACGGGGCCGTAAGCAAGGGTAAAGGAGGTTGTCTTGGACAGTGGTAGAAGCAGGTGTTGTGGTGACATTAAATGCGTGAAATTCATTCGGCCCCTGTCGGCTTCTCGGCTGCTGCCTGCTACTTGGCTTGGCAGGCGCTTGATTATGATGCGCGCTTAAATATGAGCGTCGAATAAACCTCTAGTTGTCATCCGCAAGTCACTTTCAATACAGATTTTACTATAGATATATTTTATCATACAACTGAAAACTGAGGTTTGTGAAACGGTGGAATCATCACTGGACTGCCCGGAGGTCCAGACCTGGGTCCACGATAAGCATTGCGTTTGCGCCAAGGAGAACATGGGTTCCAGGTAGCCTTACCGTAGTAGGCTGCGCAATGAGGCAAGCTAAAATTAAATGTGGAAGGGTGTCTTGTTGGAACCTTGGTGGTGATGAATAGCGTCCAACCTTGCTACCGAGACAAGTCGAGGGAAACTGCATTTCAACTAAGTAATCACGCACAGATGCGGCAGTCAGCTATCGCGTTCGATGAGAGGCCATTCGAAAGTTAGTTGAACCCGCTTGAAGGTTTCAGGCCCGCAATGCACTGCAAGGAATACACGTTTAGTATGGTTTTTGAACACGTGTGGACGCGTCCCGTGTGAGGCGTCAGCTCGGGCTCCTGCCACCTTCCCTCCCTCCTAGTCACACATGCAAATGCACCCCTCCCCCCTGCCATCCTAGTAAGCCATGTTTAGTGGGAGCCATTTATACATTGCGGACGGGACATATGTGCAACACAATAATTATGGGTTGGAAGGTGCATCGCCTGTTTGCTCGTTTGTGTGGACCTTGACTGATTCTAGGACCATTTTTCTTAGCTGGATTCGATATCTTATCGAGGGTAGCCGTCCCTGGTGCATTCTACGACTCTGGTCTTAGGCTTGATGTACCTGAAGATGATGAGACCCAAGTTGACATTGCAGTCCTCGAGAAAATCAGTGATTGGGCCAACCTCACAATTGAGCTCGCGGCAGTTATAATGTGGTTATACGGACCTACTGGAGCTGGAAAGTCGATCATCGCCCGGGCCATGGCAGAGATCCTTAAGTCTCGACAACAACTGCTCGCCACCTTCTTCTTTTCACGCGATGATCCATCCCGAAACCACATAAAATCTGTCATCGCAACTCTCGCCTATAAAATTACACTTTCTGTCCCCGAATCTCGTCCCTTAATCACCGCTACAATTGAGAAGGATCCTCTTATTTTCCACGGTCCATTCGAACACCAATTCAAGGAGCTCATCCTTGAACCTTTACAACAACTTTCGCTGCAAGGTGTGACATATCCCACCCTCGTCATCTTAGATGGGCTGGACGAATGTCTACACCATGAAGAGAGGACAATCCTTTTGCGTGCCATCTCAATGGCTGCCACCCAGTATCCTATGCCGCTCAAATTTCTCATCACCAGTCGACCAGAAGCCCCAATTACGAGGACCTTCAATGCCTCCCCCCGTCAACGAGCTCTCCACACAACACTGCCTATGTGAAGACTCCCTGTTCGTCAAGCCAGCATCGCCTCTGAACCGGATCACATGTTCCTTTTTTTTTTTCGACCATGGCCATCCCAATTAGTCTTCCCACGAATTTTCGAAGAGGTGAGGGCAACCTCACTTAATGTTTCGAACCCTGTACCTTAAGCCCAGCTTGACGTCAATTCCCAAGGTCACCTACCTGTAATGTAGTGAGGTAGTCGAGAATCAGATGGGCTGATAGTCTCTCGTACGCAAGTTGGTGCGAAGGGCGGCGCGAGTACAGCAGCGGTCGTCTGCCGTAGGCGTGAGAGTGAAACCGAAAGTAGATGGTGAAACGGGGTGAAGAAGTGAATGGGAGAGGAGTGAGGGGTCGATCGTCGAGCGGATACGTTCAAAAGGGGAAATAAGGCGTCAGAGAGGCGTCAGGACGTCGGTGCGTGCGTTCGTGGTTCGTTCGTTGAGTTCTCTTCGTAAGAACTTGGTTTAAATTCGTAGTTCGTCGTGCTTTGTACTGGTGAGTGAAGGTCGTGGGATTCACTGAAGCCATTCTACGATACAAGGTAGTTTTTATACCTACTCGTAGCTAGTATTCAGGGGTATAAAGTATCACAGGATAGAGGTGAAAGGGGTCCGTAAACGATAGATATAGTAGAAATATAATCCTCGTGATAAAATGAGTCGGAAAATCAGAGAAAGGTCAAAATAAAAGATCATAACCAGGAAACCAACGCGGATCGCGTCGTGAATAATGGGAAAAGATAGATAGGAATGAAAACCAGTCGATCGAGAGGGTCTGGGCTTGTAGGGGCTGCTGGATGTAGGGTTGTCGACGAGTCGGTGCGTGATGTTGATACGTACTTCCGAATTGGGGTGCCGGGCGCTAATTGAGATCAGTCGATTTCCGTGCGTAGGCAGGTAGGATACCTTACATACCTGTCAATCTTGCACCCTTCGTATATAGTTGCTGCCAGGCATGTAAACTATGTAACAGTATATTTAGAGATAGTTTATACTCGAAATTCCATGGTCGAGATTACTTAAAACCCAAGTGACGAGGAGCAAAGACAAATACTGTACCATTTCGATCAATTCCGAGTCGGCCGGGGGTGTGTGCCCTGTGAAGCGCTGGCCGAAATTTTCACCCCGGCCAAGGTGAGCGCTCTCGCCTTGGCATTCTTCCTACCCTCCTCGTCTTATATCTTCTGCTTCTACCGTCCCCTCGATTACTCCTTAAACACGACGCTCACATAAAATAATCATTTATTAAAAACTTACCGCATTTTATTACCAGCCTTAATGAGCTTAGATGTACATTTGCCATATTCCACTTGCTAAAATGGCTCTCAATCGTCGAAGGAATGGCATCTGGCTGGAAGATCACCATTCAAGAATAACCTGTAAATAAGTAACTCGATTTTGAGCAGTCTATATGCATTTCGGTGTTCATAGTCCATTTCTACAACCTGAAAGCGAGGTAAGCTGGCCGGCGTTCTGGTCAAGGTAAGTATTGGGACTCCCAAGAAAGGCAGTAAAGTCGGGTCCCTAAGACCCATTACCCACGGTAGTGTCGGCTTCTTGGCTGCCGCGCAGGCTACTTGGCTTGGCGGGCGGGCGCTTGATCATGGTGTGCGCTAAATGTAAGAAACTTGTATCTCCCGTCCTTTACCATCGATGATCCGACTCATAAAATTGCAGTGGTGAACTATCTTGAAATAAGCGAAGCGGCCGACGAATCAATAAAGGAAAAAAGGGGGTATATCCGAGTTGGGTCTCGCGTGTAGCTACGGTACGAGTAGAACTTAAGTACTCGAAAGGTGAGTTAAGCTAACTAAATAAGGGATATTAAATATCATATAGCGGCGCATTGCGCACGCTCGCATCCGATATCCAAACAAATTATTATCGGAATGCCTGGGACCTCGCCCATGAGCCTGAGAACGTAGGCTGTGCAACATTGAATGAGAGGACATTTGAACCCTTCCTTGACAATGTCAGTTTCCATGTAGACTTGCAGGGCAGCTTGATGAATGATCTTCCTTATCACGTTCCTTCCTTCCAACCACCCATGTCAATCCAGTCCGCGCCACCGCCCTCCTCGCAAGCTATGTTTAGTGGGAGCCATTTATACATCGCGAATGGGACTTATACCCAACAGCATAATAGTTACGGGTTAGCCGTTGGACAAGGTGTGCCGCATCTTACTTGTTTGGTGGACATTGACTGACGCTTGGTCCATTTTCTGAGCTGGATTCGATATTTTATCAAAGGCGGCCGTCCCTAGCGCGTTCTACGACTCTATTCTCGAAGTCGATATAACCCAATATGACGAGAACACCCAATTTGATGTCACAGTCCCCGAAAAGATCAGTGACTGGGTTAACCTCATAATCGAGCTCACGGCGGTTATAATGTGGTTATACGGGACTGCAGGAGCTGGAAAGTCAGCTATGGCTCGAGCCATGGCAGAGCTCCTTGAATCTCGAGAGCAACTACTCGCCACCTTCTTCTTTTCGCGCTCTGATCCATCCCGGAACCACATAAAATCCATTATCGCAACCCTCGCATACAACATTACACTTTCCGTCCCCGACTCTCGTCCCTTGATCGCCGCTACGATTGAGAGGGATCCTCATATATTTCACCGTCCATTCGTATGTCAACTCAAGAAGCTCGTTTTTGAACCTCTGCAGCAACTCTCACTGCAAGGTGTATCATGTCCCACTGTTGTCATCATAGATGGCCTGGACGAATGCCTAAACCATGATGAGCGGAAGATCCTTTTGCGTGCCATCTCAATAGCCACTGCCCAGTATTCTGCGCCACTCAAATTCGTCATCACCAGTCGACCGGAAGTCTCGATTGCAAGGATATTTAATGCCACCCCAGTTAATGAGGTGTGTACGCAACATTCACTAGACAACGAACCCGACTCGATACGGGACATGCCATACTTTACTATTTCGACCAAGTGTTCACGGAGTGTGACCTGTGATCTAAGGTGTTCCCTGGGACAGGTGTTCATTGCCGATAAAGTCGTTCAAATATGGCAACTTTTCCAGCGAGCTGGCGAAAATTCTGGGGTTCTAGATTGTTTTGGCCGCAACTGTGGACGTGATCTATAACACATCCATACAGCATATTTATATATTTTAAATAAATTGTTATAAATCGCTTGTAGATGTTGAAAACGAAGCGCGTCGCTCCAGTCAGACGCTTCCCATCTGAAAATGAACCCTGAGTATTTGAGTGGTCATTCGAAGGAGGTAAGTCACCAGCGATTAACTATTCAAGTAGTGGGAACTTACACTCTTCCCCATTATCTAGTATTTCACATACTCTGGAGCGCTCGAGGCGATACACCTCTACCAGAAATTTTATTACTGAGAGTACTTAGGCAGAAAGTTGTAGAATGAGGCGAAGTGTCAACGGGCGCTTAATTTCTGTCCATACATGTTGCACCAACAATATTGCCTACTCTGACCTGCAAGATATACAGATAAACAGCACAAGTAGTAATTATATAAGATTACTATTAAATTTTATAGAAGCCTATACGGCACTCTTTTACATCAAAATGTATATATCTGCATAGTGTGAGGTGGTCGCTCAGTGTCCCCATCATTCGCGAATATATGTGGTGGGTGGGTGAAGGGCCCAATGTCTCTCTGCAGAGACAATAAGGTCACTGAAGCATGAGGAAATTCTTGTCATGACGAGCATCACAGGCAAGACAATGAGCGTACTGGAGAAAGAGGCATTGAAACCTCTTTTCCCATTGCTGCCAGTATTTTCCCAGGTGCAACTCGATGATAAAAGTTATTCCAGAAACGAGAATGAAATATACTGCTGGTGCGTGGACCGTTTGTGAGTGAAGAGGCCCTTGCATTGCTCCATAGACTTGCGAAGATATCGTTTAATTCGAAATTTCTTCGCCTGTACGTGACATTTAGGCATTGACTCAGTAGTAGTAATTGGTAGTGCCGATAAACGATATGAATCGTGTAACCAGTAACAAAGGACTAATAGTACAGTAAAGAGAAATCCGTCATGAAGCAGTCCTTGAGAAAATGTGTATGGTACGGTCACTTGTTGAGATATGTTGCTGGCGAGTAGGAATTCGATGAGACAGATTTTCCAGTTCTACGATCCACCATGCCAGAAGGCGTGACTGAAGAATTTCTAGCCATGCTTTGCATGACGACACGATGTGCCTAAGTAAAGCGGGGTTGAGCACTTATAATGTCAAGGGTGAACTAAGGAGGGTCAATCACCTGCGAGTGGCTCATTTGTTGTTGCTGCATCATAGGTGCTGGAGCAGACATGAGATATTGAGCTTGGACGCGTGGCTCTGCAACCTAGAAGAATATACGAGTAAGATATATGAAGGTCATAGGAACACATTATGAATTACCTCATGAACCATTTCTCTAGCGTTTTGGAGACGACTGGCACCGAACCAAGTATTCACATTAGCAGCCGCTGTCGCACTCGGTGTATAGACATCTTCAACGACGACCGAGTTGATCTTGATCCCCTTCGCTTTGATGAAGTCTTGCAGATTACCCACAACGGCCTCAACAGGTTTATCATTGTTGTAGACATCGTCCAAGATGACTTGCTCGAATTCGCCGATGAGCTTCTCGGTCTCGATCGTCTCGATGGCGGTACCAACGATGAAATCGCCGAGCTTATCTGCCATTAAGAGAGGGAACATGCGTCCGCTGGTGATCTGCGTCAGGGCTGTATAAAAGTCAATGGCATGTTTCCACCGACTGAGTCCCGGCTCGCAAGCGATCACGGACTGCGAAAGTATATTAGAGTGATACTTTGAAGGATAAGAGATTTATTTACTAGTGTAATCCCCTTCTCCGACATCTGTCGAGCAAGTTCAAGAGGGTCGTTTTCTAGATTAAGTTGTAACCAAAGATCGTGCAGTCGAAGATGGTAGACTCACGATCAGGAGACTCGGAGAAGCCATCGCCAACCTCACCTAAACCATGAGGTGGCGCATCCGTGATCAAAACGACCATTTTGACTGCGTTCTCTGCCCATTCCATTTCCAATGCAGCAGCAATCGCAGCAGTCTGCGCCTCGGGACCATC
>Ga0247742_10002073_pt1 | contig 13387 bp, 10 predicted proteins | sample UWRJL208509C2_FD_180944 | JGI IMG/M metagenome (GOLD analysis project Ga0247742, IMG submission 180944) | Plant litter microbial communities from Arlington Agricultural Research Station in Wisconsin, United States - UWRJ-L208-509C-2 | ecosystem: Environmental > Terrestrial > Plant litter >...
ACTAATTACATAGGTTCACAATTAAATCCTTTAAAAATAAAATAAGAAATATCTGATTAAACGTTAAACGGAAAAGAATTTTATCTTTATTTGTAACTGCAAATTGGTTCCCCAAACAAAAACGCCATTTCTATGTATATCCTTATAAATCTAGTCTTTCTCATAACGGGTTGCATTGGCATTATAACCACTCTAATTGTCAGTTTGAAGTGCAAAACTAATGCGATGGTAAATAAGTATTTAATTATCGCTTATGGCTTGTCTGGCTTCCGCTTTTTGTTACAGGGAATCTCTTCTTTTCTGACCAACCAGACTTTAACCAATACGCTTTCATTTTCCCATGTAGTCATCCTGATAATTATGCCTTGTACCTATTTATACTTCAAGGAATTAGTTATAGAAAAGGAAAATGAGAAAGGTTACAAAAATTTAGTTCACCTAATAGCTCCCTTATTACTTTTTACAATACATGTCCTAAAAATATATACAGATAAAATTTTTCATTTTGAAATCAATCTATTCTTCTTCACCTTATTATTTATAACGTTTTTATTCTATGTCTACCTGGGTTACAAATTATTACAAAGACAAATATGGAAGTGGAAGGCAAGCATGACAATCACCAAAAAGCAGAACAAAGTAATCCGAAATTGGACCTTATTTCTTTTTACTGGTGTGCTTATAATTTTAATTAAAGGAGGTGCAACTATTTATTCTAATGACTTTACCTCTGGCGCCAATCTGAATTTTTTACTTATCAGTTCAATAGTCTGGCTAGTTTTTTTCATTGCAACATTACTAACCCCCGAAATTCTTTATGGATATGATTTAGTATCTATAAAAACAGACGAGGTAAAAACAGACGAGGTAAAAAAACATGAAATTATTCTGGAGACTGTTTGGCAGTTAAATAATAATCCTGAAATAGTCAATGCTAAAGACCTAAAAACAAAAGAGATAATCACAAAGCATTTGGAAAACTATATCCAGCAAATAGAAACCCTTTCTCTTTCTTCCAGTACTTTCCGATTGCCGGGACTAACACAGGAAGATCTTGCAAAAAAGATCAATATTCCATCAAGTCACATATCTTATCTTTTTAAATACCACTCTTCTATTTCTTTTTCAGATTATAAAAAAACAATCCGTATTAAGGATGCAATCCATTTAATAAAATCAGATTACCTGCAAACCAATACTATGGACTCTTTATCAAAAGAAATTGGTTTTTCTTCCTATACTCCATTTTACAATAGTTTTAAAAGCGTAATGGGTATAGCCCCACATGAATATTGCAGGAGTTTAGAAATTACTGATGCTATAGATTTATCTACTTTAATAATAGAAAATAAAGCATCTTGAGGAGATTATGATTTCCCTGGCTTACTGCCCATGTAAAAAGTCAGCTTTCCTCCGTTGGTAATATCACTATGCCTGATTATATGAGTTGTAATTGCTTTTCCATTTAGCACTACTTTCTGAACATAGACGTTCTTATCACTTTGGTTGACCGCTTCTACAGTAAAAGTCTTTCCATTCTCAAGTTGTAATACTGCTGATTTTACTGCAGGACTGCCTAAAGAATATTCATCTGAACCAGGTGCAACCGGATAGAATCCCAATGATGAAAAGATATACCAGGCACTCATTTGTCCGCAGTCATCATTACCTCCAAGACCATCGGGCGCATTTTTATACTGCATTTTTAAAATCATACGTACCCTTGACTGGGTTTTCCATGGCTGGTCGGTCCAGTTGTACAGATAAGCCACATGATGGGCCGGTTCGTTACCGTGTACATAACCACCAATAATCCCTTCTCTGGTTATGTCTTCTGTCTCGGCAAAGAACTCATCCGGCAGGTGCATCGTAAACAATGTATCCAGACGGTCTGCAAACTTTTTCTTACCGCCCATTTTCTCTACCAGCAGCGCCGGGTTCTGCGGTACGAAGAAACTATAATTCCAGGAATTCCCTTCAATGAATCCCTGATCATGCGTACTCAATACATCAGGATTTTGCTGAAAGCTCCCATCTTCCATTTTTGCCCGCATGAAGCCCGATTGTGCATCAAAATTATTCTGCCAGTTCCCAGAGCGTTTACTATATTCGGCATAGACTTCGGGTTTATTTAATTTCTTTGCCAACTGGGCGATACACCAATCATCATAGGCATACTCCAGTGTATTAGAAATGGAAGTGCCGCTTTTTTCAGCAGGGATATATCCTTTATCTATATACTGCCCTATTCCTTCATAATCCCGATGGTTTGAAGTTGCAATACAGGCTGCCAATGCAGCTTCCGCATCTCCGTTATAAACTCCTTTGATGATAGCATCAGTAACCACAGAAACACTATGATAACCACTCATACACCAGTTGTCATTGGCATAATGCGACCATATGGGGAGCATTTTTAAAACGCTCTGGTCATAATGTGCCATCATCGATTTTACCATATCGTTATTTCGTGTCGGCTGTATGATATTGAACAATGGATGCAGTGCTCTATAAGTATCCCAAAGTGAGAAAGTTGTATAATTAGTAAATCCATCTGCTTTATGGATATCCTGGTCGAGCCCTTTGTACTGTCCGTTTATATCCTCATAAGTTGTCGGGTTAATAAACGTATGGTACATGGATGTATAAAAATTGGCTTTGTCATCTTCTGAAGCGGTAATACTGATTTTATTCAGTTCTGTATTCCAGTCAGCCTGCGCTTTTTTCTTTATCTGCTCGAAGTTCCAGCCTGGTATTTCAGCACGCATATTTTCGAGTGCATTCTGCTGGCTTACCGGCGAAAGTGCAAATTTGATCTGTATTTTTTCCTGGTCTGCAGTTGTAAAATCAAAATACATCCGAATTTGTTTACCTGCTATTTCAGGAAAGTTTTTATTCTGGTCAAACTTCCTCCAGAAGCCCCTATAAACCTGTTTGGTTTCGAAGTTCTTTTGCCCATATTCCTTGAATGGTTTTGAGAATGACATTGCAAAGTATACCGTTCTGGTCCTTGCCCAACCGTTAGTTTGGCGATAACCTGTAATCAATGTATCATTGACAACCCGAATATAAGTCCATACGTTTTTCTCCTGGTAATTATAGACCCCTGCCATTAAGTCCAGTATGATATGCGACTGGTCTGATTTCGGAAATGTATATTGGTGCATCCCTACCCTCTTTGTGGCGGTCATTTCAGCCAGTATATTGTCGTCGTCAAGTTTTACTTTATAATAACCAGCTTCAGCCGTTTCATTTTGATGTGAAAATGCGGAGCGGAAACCATTTTTGGGATTAGCTGCTGTTCCCGGGTTTAGCTGCAATTTCCCCTGAGTTGGCATAATCAGGAAATCTCCAAGATCGGAATGTCCGGTACCACTGAAGTGAGTATGGCTAAACCCTACTATCGTTTTATCCTCATATTTATAACCCGCACAATATTGATAAACATCTCCATTGTATTTGCCATTCATTTCATAAGAAATGGTGTCGGTATCAGGACTAAGCTGTACGGATCCAAAAGGTACTATAGCTCCCGGATAGGTATGTCCCATTTTTTGGGTTCCGATAATGGGTTTTACATATTTAACGAGATCTTGTTGTGCATTTGAAATAAAGGAAATAAATAACAGGGAATATAGTGGCAGATTTCTCATTGTAGGGTTGGTTGTTTTCAAAGGACTAATATAATATATATTGATTAGAATCCAAATTGGCTTTGGATTACTTAATTTTTAATGTGCTGTAACGTTCCTTTGAAGTGTTTTGGGATTCCGTTGAAATGTTTTGGCGTTCCTTTGAAGCATTCTGGCGTTCCGTAAAATATTCTGGCGTTCCGTTGATACGTTTGGGTATTCCGTAGATCAGTTGGAGCGTTCCGTAGACCCGTTGGACCCTCCTACTGATCATCTGAGTATTTCCGCAAACTAAATTACTGAACACTACTAACTGACTACTGAACACTCCAAGATCCCTACAATTATCAGCATCTTAATTAACAATAAGCGTGGATAAGGGATAAAATGTTGTTATATTTACATTATAACTAATTCTGATTCTACTATGGAGATTGTGTTACTCGTATTCGTTTTCGCTTTTCTGATTTATATGAAAAGCCAAAACAGCTCCCGTTTTGATGATCTTGACAACAAATTCAAAGCGCTGCATCGCAGGCTTGACCAAATGAGTTCTCTGCAAGGAACACAAGAAAAAACTGCCGAAAAACCAATCGAAAGAACTGTTGTAAAACCTGTAGAAAGGACAGTGGCACCTGAGAACATTGTACCTCCGCCAATAATTACACCTCCTATCATACCTCCGGTTATTACCGAGGAAATTATTCCTGTTACTGAAAAACCAAAAGCGGTGATCATAACCAGTACTGAAGACACAGGGCAACCTAAAGAGAAAGTTGTTTTTTCTATGGAACCTAATGATATGCCTAAACCGGTACAGTCTAAGCCCATACAACAACAACGACCACCCTATGTTCCAAAAAAATCATGGTGGGATAACTTTAAAGAACAGAATCCGGATCTTGAAAAATTTATCGGTGAGAACCTGATTAATAAAATCGGTGTATTGATATTAGTTTTAGGAATAAGCTATTTTGTAAAATTTGCTATAGACAAAGATTGGATTAATGAGCCTGCACGTGTAGGTATAGGTGTATTATGTGGTGCACTTGTTATGGGATTTGCGCACAAACTCAGGAAGAATTATGCTGCCTTTAGCTCGGTACTTGTCGCAGGTGCAGTTGCTATATTTTATTTTACTATAGCAATCGCTTTCCATGACTATCATCTCTTCTCACAAACAGTTGCTTTTATAATTATGGTTGTGATCACTGCTTTCAGCTCGATGATTTCGCTGTCTTATAATCGTAAGGAACTGGCTGTACTTTCACTGATTGGTGGATTTGCCGTACCGTTTATGGTCAGTACAGGCTCGGGCAATTATGTAGTATTATTTACTTATATCATCATATTAAATATCGGGATCCTTGCCATCGCATACAACCGAAAATGGAATATTGTTACTATACTATCTTACATTTTTACCGTAATTCTTTATGGAGTATGGCTTACTGCGGATATTGCAGAGAAGGAATCCCATCCTACTGGAGCACTTGCATTTGGTTTTGCTTTTTACTTTATATTCATAGTGATGACACTGATCAACAATATCAGGACCAAGGGCGCTTTATCTGCTATTGAACTCACGATATTGACCAGTAATACTTTTCTCTTCTATGCGGCGGGTATGGCCATACTCGAGTATTCGCATCCACAATACAAAGGATTATTTACTGCTGTTCTCGCAGTGCTGAATTTAATTTATGCATGGTTCCTGTATAAAAAATTCGGATTGGACAAAACAGCTGTTTATTTGCTTATCGGACTTACGCTCACCTTTATTACTCTTGCCGTACCTGTACAGTTTGAAGGTAATAATATTACGTTATTCTGGTCTGTTGAGGCTGTATTATTAATGTGGCTTGCAAAAAAATCAAATATTACAAGTTACCGCTTTGGTTCTGTTGTAGTAACTATCCTTATGCTGATCAGCTTGTTTATGGATTGGGGCATTATTTATAACGGCACTGCTGTTTTGGATATAATGATCAATCCTGTTTTTATTACAGGGATCTTTGCCTTACTTTCAATGATTTCTATCTACTACCTGTTGAGGAAAGAAACAGAGAATCATAAGCAATTCGGACTTACATTTAATCCGCAGAAATACGGGAAATTCATTGGTGTAATAGCTATAATCGTTGGTTATTTCGTTGGATTATTCGAAGTCTCATATCAAGCGGCCGACTATGTTTTCGGATCCAATTCGGCTATGGCTTTTTCTATAGTGTATCATCTGTTGTATACGACAGTACTTTGTTATTTCTTCTTTAAAAACAAAACCGGCTTTACAGTTAAGATAGCTGCTATCATTACGATTATAAATGTGGTGCTGTTTACAACAGCATTCTCTAACCTTGCTTTCTATGAACATTTAAAATACATCAGTACCGGGGCACATCAGCGGATTGCGTTTTACCTGCATTATGTTTCACTGGTTACCGTAATTTATTCGTGTATCCAATTGTATAAAGCAAATAAGAAAAATACGATTTTAGAATTATTCCACATGTCTATTTTTACTTGGGCAGCAGCTTTCTTTATCGTGTACATATGCAGTACAGAATTGATGCTGCACGGGCTTGTGCTTTCCAATATACCAGTAACACAGCAGGATATCTATAACAGCAAACTTTATAAAGACCTGAGCTATGAAGGACTGCCACATATCAGAGAATCTCTTGCCATTGAGAATATTTCCTATGTAAGAAACCAGATTATCCGAACAGGTTTTCCTGTATTATGGGGAATTCTCGCATTCATATTCTTAATTGCCGGTATAAAAAGACAGGATAAGTCATTACGAATTATTGCATTGGCATTATTGGGTATTACTATTGTAAAACTATTTCTGTTTGATATCAGGAATGCATCTGAAACCGGAAAAATAATAGCGTTTATATTATTAGGTGTATTAATCCTTATTATTTCGTTTGTTTACCAAAAAATTAAAGTCCTGGTTCTCGAGGACAAAACTGACATTACCGATGAAACTGAATAAATTTTTGCCTCTGTTATTGCTGGCACAGTTGTCTATAGGGCAAGTACTTACTACCGGAAAAATTGAAGGCGTTAAACAGAACGGACTTCATAAGATTGTTGTCGTTCCCGAAATCAGATCCTTTTCTCAGGGACAGTTACAGGATTTCAGGATTTTTGACAGCAAACACAATGAAGTGCCTTATTATATCGCTGAAGATAAAAAAGGTGATAACTCTTTGACTTTCGAAGCATTCGAAATACTTTCAAAAACAGTAGTACCACATAAGAGTACTTCTATTGTTTTTGCTAATCCAGGTAAAGTCATTAGTGAAGTAACTCTTTCGGTAGCAAATGCAGATGTTAGTAAAAACTATAGCATCAGTGGTAGTGACGACCAGAAAGAATGGTTTGGCCTGATTAATAAAGCACAGTTGGCCGATTTGGAAAATACCACGGAAACCAGTGACTATAAACAGCTGACACTCCCGTTATCTGCTTATCGCTTCCTGAAAATAGATATTGATGACAAAAAAACTTTACCGATTAATGTCTTGAAAATAGGCAAACTAGTCAGCAAAACAGATTCGGCTTCCTTTTTAGATCTCAATCCAAAAAGTACTGCTATTTCACAAATCAAAAATGAAAAGAAAACGCTTATCCATGTTACTTTTGATACTCCGCAGGTTATCGACAGGATCAGTTTCAATATAAGTGCCCCTTCTTTTTACAAAAGACAGGTACGGATTTATAAGAAACTGGAACGAAAAGTCAGGAAGAGAACAGAAATTTACGAACAGGAACTCGCTGTTTTTGAATTAAACTCAGACAGGACTAATAGTTATGAAGACCTCGGTTTATTTGAAAAGGACTTTTTTATATCTATAGAAAACAGGGATAATCCTCCATTGAGCCTTGACAAAATTAGATTCAGCCAGATCCCTGTATTTGCTGTTGCAGATTTAAAGGCCAATGAAAAATATACTATCAGCACAGGAAACAATAATCTTATTGCACCTGACTATGATTTATCCTATTTTAAAAACCGGACCAGTACTCATTTACCTGAAGCCAGTATTACAATGATCCAACATCCGCAACCTGACAGTAAGATCACCATACAGGATTCTTTCTGGCAGCAATCGTGGTTCCTCTGGGCCTGCATCTGCGTGGCCGGTATTGTTATATTATATTTTGCAATAAGCCTGATAAAGGACATGAATTAAATTAGGAGTAAAAAGATTAATTCCTACTTTTGCGCTAACAAAAACAATCAATATCATTTATATGCTCATTATAGGAATTGCAGGAGGGACAGGAAGTGGAAAAACGACCGTGGTACACCAGATTATGAATGAATTACCACAAACCGAAGTAGGTATCATATCCCAGGACTCTTACTATAAGGAAAATAACCACCTCTCTTTTGACGAACGTTCATTAATCAATTTTGATCATCCGAGAGCTATTGATTTTGAACTTCTGGTAGAACACCTAAAGGCACTGAAGGCAGGAGAAAATATTGAACAGCCGATGTATTCGTTTGTGACCCATAACCGGACCGATGACACTATTTTAACGCATCCGAGAAAGGTTATGATTGTTGAAGGGATCCTGATACTGGCCAATCCTCAATTACGCGAATTATTTGATATTAAAATCTTCGTTCATGCAGATTCAGACGAAAGATTAATACGCAGGCTTAAGCGTGATATTGCAGAACGGGGCCGTGATATGGAAGAAGTCCTTAACCGCTATCAGACCACACTAAAACCTATGCACGAGCAATTTATAGAACCTACTAAGGCTTTTGCTGATATTATTATTCCAAATGACAAATATAACACAGTCGCTATAGATGTTGTAAGAGCAGTAATAAACCAGAGAATCTTATAAATTTTTGTATTTTTAATGTATTAATATAAAAGGAGCTTCTGGCTACTTTCATTATGAAAAACCCTTTTAAAAAGACGCTGGACAAAAATCCTATACTTCGTTTCCTGAGTAACAGGTATGTCATTGTCTTGCTTTTTTTTACAGCCTGGATGCTTTTTCTGGATAACTATTCCTATCTGGAACATCGGGTGTTAAATAAAGAAATTGAGGAACTCGAAGATAACAAGAAATATTACCAGGACGAGATAGAAAAAGACAAGCTGAATATTAAAACGCTTAAAAATCCTGACCAGATCGAGAAATATGCCCGTGAAAAATACTATATGAAACGTGATAGCGAAGACATATATATAATCGAATTTGAGGGTGATACAGTAAAGAAAGGATTTTAGGAATCTTTACTGCTGCTATATCTAATGCAGTTGTTTTAGAGGAAAAAAGGTGTAATAATGAACTTTTTTGAGTAAATTTCGTGCCATTAGAAATCAGTTGTTACTGCCGAACCGGTATGTGCTGCATAAGGTTATTTTAAATAAATTATCCCAAACGTGACGAACGACAACCCACAACTATTCAAGGACTTCGATCCGGTATCTTCCAAACAATGGAAACAACAGATACAATTTGAACTTAAAGGAGCAGATTACAATGATACTCTTGTATGGAATTCACCTGAAGATATTAAGGTAAAACCCTTTTATCATAAGGATGAATCTTTATACCAGTTGGCCATATCCGATAAACCGGATGGCTTTCTGATATGCCAGAATATATTTGTTTACGATCTTGAAAAATCGGTGGAAAGAGCGGTGGAAAGCATTAGCCGTGGTGCAGAAAGCATTCGCTTTACAATAGCAGATGAGCATACAAATGTAGTGAGCCTATTGGAAAAACTTCCTTTAGAGAAGATTACTATTTACTTTAATCTCGAATTTATTTCAATCGATTTCGTAAAACAGATAGATACAATTGCCGGCTTGAGAAATGCAACTATTTATTGTACACTGGATCCGGTAGGTCATCTTGCCAGAGAAGGGAACTGGTTTACTACTGCTGAAAAGGACAATTTCAAAGTTTTGGATATATTATCCAAAGAGACCCAAAATATTTCTATTATAAGTATTGACAGTACATTATATCAAAATGCGGGAGCTAATATGGTACAGCAGCTCGCTTATAGTATGGCGCATGCCAATGAATACCTTAACCGGATCCAGATTATAAAACAACCTATTGTTTTTCAGGTTGCTGTTGGAACTAATTACTTTTTTGAGATCGCCAAGCTTCGTGCCTTTAGAATCCTTTTTGCTGCTGTTGCTAAAGAGTATGGCATATCTGAAAAGTGTCACTTATTCGTCACTCCTACAAAACGCAATAAAACCTTATACGATTATAATGTCAATATGTTGAGAACTACGACCGAATGTATGTCGGCTGTACTAGGAGGAGCGGATGCTATTGCCAATCTTCCTTACGATGCATTATATCATAAAGACAACGAGTTTGGTGACAGGATTGCACGCAACCAATTATTGGTTTTAAAACATGAAAGTTATTTTGACAAAGTAAATAACCCTGCTGATGGCAGTTATTATATCGAAAGCCTGACCCAGCAACTGGCTGAGAAAGCACTGATTTTATTTAAAGATATTGAAGCAAATGGTGGGTTTCTTGTACAACTTGGAGAAGGCATAATCAAGAGAAAAATCACTGAAAGTGCTGATAAAGAACAGGAATTGTTTAATACCGGTAAAGAAGTTTTACTTGGAACCAATAAGTATCCCAATAAAGAGGACCGTATGAGCCATGATCTCGAATTGTTCCCTTTTGTAAAGGTGAAAGCACGAAAAACATTGTTGACACCAATTATAGAAAAACGCCTGTCAGAAAAGACGGAACAGGACAGACTGGAAACCGAAAAATAAATACATGAAAAATATTATTTACATCCTGCTACTGTTCTTTTCTTTTACTGTATTTTCTCAGCACAGGGCTATTGAGATTACCAATATTGAATCAGGAAAAACAAAAGTTTACGAAGAAAACCAACGTATTAAAATACGTACCCTTGACGGTAAAAAACATGTAGGCGCAGTTACTTTTACTGATAATGAAACTATTGTAGTTGATAACCAATCTATCAAGATTGACAGCCTTCAAAGTATCAAAAGCCAACCAAAAGTAATGGGGACAGTAAAAACAATAGTTCTTTTTACCGGACTTGCTGTTGTTGCTACCTCACTTGTGGTTGCCAGCGGAGGCGGGAATGCTGCCTTCTTACTTTTTACTATTGGCGGTGGTGTCACTATAGGTGCTGGAGTACTTGAAGCTCTGAATACTAATAATTCGGACAGGAAATGGACTTTTAAAATTATTGAAAAATAATGCGTAAAGAATTAGGACATATTACTTTAGAAAAAAAAGAGGAGACAGATACTAGCACGCAGCAAAAAGCAGCTAACGCCTCTTCATTAGAAAAATTCACAACTGCTGAAGGAATTGAATTGAAATCCAATTATTCAGCACAGGATATAGCTAATCTGGAGCATCTGGATTTTGGTGCAGGGTTTGCCCCAAATTTACGAGGACCGTATGCAACGATGTATGTACGCCGACCATGGACAGTACGGCAATATGCCGGTTTTTCTACTGCGGAAGAAAGTAATGCTTTTTACAGAAGGAATCTGGCCGCAGGCCAAAAAGGACTGTCCGTTGCTTTTGATCTTGCCACACATAGAGGCTATGATTCCGACCATGAACGTGTCGTTGGTGATGTTGGTAAAGCAGGAGTAGCAATAGACTCTGTAGAAGACATGAAAGTATTGTTTGACCAGATTCCACTTGATGAGATGTCGGTTTCTATGACAATGAACGGTGCCGTATTACCTATTATGGCATTTTACATAGTTGCAGCTGAAGAACAAGGAGTATTACCTGAATTACTTTCCGGAACGATACAGAATGATATCTTAAAGGAATTTATGGTACGTAATACGTATATCTACCCACCTACGCCTTCCATGAAAATCATAGCAGATATCTTTGATTTTACAAGTAAGAAAATGCCTAAGTTTAACTCCATATCCATTTCCGGATATCATATGCAGGAGGCAGGTGCTACGGCAGATATTGAACTCGCCTATACACTTGCTGATGGTCTTGAATATATCAGGACAGGACTGGCAGCTGGTATGAAAATCGACGAGTTTGCCCCGCGCCTTTCCTTTTTCTGGGCTATAGGCATGAACCATTTCATGGAAATCGCCAAAATGCGTGCAGGAAGAATGATCTGGGCAAAACTATTGAAACAGTTTAATCCAAAAGACGAAAAATCACTTGCATTAAGAACCCACTGTCAGACTTCTGGCTGGAGCCTGACAGAGCAGGATCCGTTTAATAATGTTGCCCGTACGTGTATAGAGGCGGCGGCCGCGGCTTTTGGCGGTACACAATCGTTACATACAAATGCTTTAGATGAGGCCATTGCTTTACCAACAGACTTTTCTGCAAGGATTGCAAGAAATACACAGATCTTCTTACAAGAGGAAACCAAGATCACCAAAACTGTTGACCCTTGGGCCGGTAGTTATTATGTAGAAAGCCTTACGGCACAGATTACAGAAAAAGCCTGGGCACTTATAGAAGAAGTGGAAGAACTCGGCGGAATGACAAAAGCCATAGAAGCCGGGATTCCTAAACTAAGAATTGAAGAAGCCGCAGCACGAAAACAGGCACGGATAGACAGCAGTCAGGATATCATTGTCGGCGTAAACAAATACAGGCTTGAGAAAGAAGATCCTTTACATATCCTTGATGTAGATAATCAAATGGTACGTAAACAACAGGTAGAAAGACTTGGACAAATCAAAGTATCAAGAGATAATGAAAAAGTAAAAAAAACACTCGACAAACTAATTGCCGCAGCCAAAACAGGTGAAGGTAACTTATTGGAAATAGCTGTTGAAGCTGCAAGATACAGAACCACTTTAGGTGAGATCAGTGATGCTTTGGAGACAGTTTTCGGAAGGTATAAAGCACAAATTAAATCATTTAGTGGTGTGTACAGCAAAGAGATAAAAAACGATGAAAGTTTTGCGAAGGCAAAACAATTGGCCGATATTTTTGCCAAACAAGATGGCCGTCGTCCAAGGATAATGATAGCAAAAATGGGGCAGGATGGCCATGATCGTGGCGCTAAGGTTGTAGCCACAGGTTATGCTGATGTTGGTTTTGACGTTGACATAGGTCCGTTATTCCAGACACCAGCTGAAGCTGCCAAGCAGGCAGTAGAAAATGACGTTCATATTCTAGGAGTTTCCTCACTTGCCGCAGGCCATAAAACATTGGTTCCGCAGGTAATTGAAGAATTAAAGAACTATGGTCGTGAAGATATCATGGTAATAGTAGGAGGTGTTATTCCCGCACAGGATTACCAATTTTTATTTGATGCAGGTGCTGTGGCCGTCTTTGGTCCTGGAACAAAAATCAGTGAAGCGGCGATAAAAATCCTAGAGATATTGATAGACGAAGAATAGCGTATTTTAAAAACAACATCCTTATTTGGAAAATTATTCGAAAAAAGTATATTTGCAATGCAGATTCGGGATGTAGAGCAGCCTGGTAGCTTACTAGCATGGGGTGCTAGGGGTCGCTGGTTCGAATCCAGTCATCCCGACGAATTAAACGTTCATTTTTATATTAAAAGAGGCTACCCTGTAGGAATAGCCTCTTTCACATTTAATAATATCATTTTTTAGGTTTCTAGTTTTTAATCTTTATCCCCAAAATTGATACGCTTTAGCTTTTGTCTTTCTGATTTATACTTTTTTGGCTCTGGCTGTTTTTTAAAATCAGATCCGGTAAAAGTCCGTACCGGATTT
>Ga0247742_10002074_pt1 | contig 13386 bp, 12 predicted proteins | sample UWRJL208509C2_FD_180944 | JGI IMG/M metagenome (GOLD analysis project Ga0247742, IMG submission 180944) | Plant litter microbial communities from Arlington Agricultural Research Station in Wisconsin, United States - UWRJ-L208-509C-2 | ecosystem: Environmental > Terrestrial > Plant litter >...
GACGGCGGTGCGGGATTTACGCGCCACCAGCACCACTTCGCTGACCAGGATGCCGGCGTTGGCGATCAACGAACGGCCTGGCTCGAGGATAATTTCCGGCAGGTCGTCGCCGAAGTCTTCCTTGAGGAAACGGATGATTTCTTCCGCGTAAGTTTCCAGGCTGTTGGTGCGGGTGATGTAGTTGGCCGGGAAGCCGCCACCCATGTTGATTAGCTTCAGGTGGATGCCGTCTTCTTCCTTCAGGCGTTCGAAGATCACTTTGACCTTGGCGATCGCCGCGTCCCAGACGCTGATGTCGCGCTGTTGCGAGCCGACGTGGAACGAGATGCCGTAAGGCACCAGGCCCAGGTCACGGGCCAGGATCAGCAGGTCCATGGCCATGTCGGTCTGGCAGCCGAACTTGCGCGACAACGGCCAGTCAGCGGTGGTCGAGCCTTCGGTGAGGATGCGCACGTAGACCTTCGAACCCGGCGCAGCCTTGGCGATGTTGCGCAGATCGGCTTCGGAGTCGGTAGAGAATAGACGCACGCCCTTCTCGTAGAAGTAGCGGATGTCCTTGGATTTCTTGATGGTGTTGCCGTAGCTGATACGGTCGGGGCTGACGCCGCGGTCCATCACTTTGTCCAGCTCATAGATCGACGCGATGTCGAAGCTAGAGCCTTTTTCTTTGAGCAGGTCGATGATCTCGACGGCCGGGTTGGCCTTGACCGCGTAATAGACTTTGGCGAACTCGAAACCGGCGCGCAGGTCGTCATAGGCCTGGCTGATCATCGCGGTATCGATCACTACGAATGGGGTTTCTTGGGTGTCGGCGAACGCCTTCAATTTGTTGAAGGTATCGCGCGCGTAATAGTCTTCGACGTTGATCGACATGCTGGGGCTCCTAATGGCAAACGGGTAAAAACAATGGGTGCAAATGAACGTCCTCCGTATCCCCACTTTGGTTCGCCTACTTCCCAAGGCATTGCCGCCGAAAGCAAAAAGGCCACCCTGGGCTGCGCCTCGGGGGACCTTGCTGTCTCGTCGTCAGTACTTGAGCCGGATGGATCGTTTCCAGCATGGACGTTCGGCGCGAACTTTAGGGCGTGAGGGGCTTGAGATCAACAAAAAATGTCGCGTTTTTGCACGCATCCGTCGTGCGGTGGTGTCCTTCACCTGATGTAACCGACTCACATGACAGGCTGATGTTCCCTCGCGGATGAATTTTCTGTCGGCTCATCAGCTTGCATATCGGAATAACCTTGCTGTTTTTAACTTCGACAAGGTATTGAGTTCATCACTAAACCTGTTAGTTCTTACAGGTGTCGATGGCGTCGAAAGTCATTAAAGTGAATCTGGCGTTATTGTCTTTATCGTGAATATTTGTTCCTTTGCTGGCTGAGAGCGAAGTTGTAATTAGTTGGGCTGATATTAAGTTCGGCGGTAGAGGCCTGGGCGATTGTTAATTGTTAGCTATTGCAGGTGGAGAATCGAATTGAGAAAAATAGCTGCCCTACTGATTGCGTTAGTTATCGCCGGATGCGTGACTAGTCCGCCAGTCGATAAGCCCGGTATCGGAGCGACAGCGGACTCCGGCCCGGTCACCGTTCAACACCTCACCGAGCGCTACAATAATAAGGCCACGATGTGCCGTAATAGCGCGTCGGCCCCGGCGTTTCTGTGCGCGGGTATATTGATACGAGGTTCAAGTTTTTTACCGATCGATCGGTCTGGGAGCCAAATCCAGCCTCGAATGGCGTTTCATTTTCATATTTGAGGGGCGACGCTAAATTCAGAAAGTTAGCCTATAGCTATGACGCAGGGTTTATTTTTTATCCGATTTTTAATGCGCCTGCCGACAAGATAGATCCAGAAATCCTCTGCTTTTTTCCTGTTGATGGAGCCACTAATGAACGGCCTGATCAACAAGGCTGCGGACAGGCGCCCGGTATTATTGGAAGCCGGCCCTGCCAGTCTCAAGGCATCAACACGGCCGCGCAATATGTCGCCCACTTCAATGCCTCGCCTTCAAAGTATCATCATTTATGCGGGTTCGATGTGCGTGACGATTTGAATGCTGGTGCGACTACAGCTTTCAATGAGGGGATAAAGGCTGAGGGGCTCGTAGGCTCATTCGCATTCAACACGCAGAATGAAATAAGGATGGCCAAATGGGCTCAAGACATAGGCTCTACATTGCCCATTGAAGCCTTTTTCTACATTAACGATACGGGGATGGTCAGTGCGCAGTATTACCAGCGGGACTTCAAAACGAGAACGGGCATCTGGGTGCCCATGATTAAACTTACGCTGCCGCAAACGACCGCTGCCGATGCAGTGTTCCAGTTCATCAGCGCTGATCAAGCTATTTCCTCCTGATCAACTCTGAAGTTTTGCTTTCACAGGAAGTCATCCTATGAGCGAGTTGTAAATTCGCTCTTGTGGAGATTTAGATAATGAAAAAAATAACGGCCTTGTTAATGGCCTTGGTTTTATCCGGGTGCGCCACTTATCCGCCGGGTGATTCGCCAGTGGGCGGCACAAGGGTTGACTCGGGCCCGGATACCGTTCGACACCTCACCGCTCGTTACCACGACAAAGCGACGATGTGCAGTAATAGTCCGTCGGCCCCGGCATTCCTTTGCTCGGGTGTACTGATACGCGGTACAAAGTATTCCACTGAGTATCACGTCTGGAATCCGAACCCAGCGGGTAATGGGGTTTCATTTTCATATTTAAGGGCTGACGCGAAATATGACAACTTAGCGTTTGACTACAATACAGGGTTTATTTTTTATCCGATTTTCCATGCGCCTTCCAGTAAGTTTGATCCGGAGATCCTGTGTTTTTTTCCGGTTGACGGAGCAGCGAGTTATCGTCCCGATCAAGGTTGCGGGCAAACACCAGGGATCATTGGCAGCAGGGAGTGTCAGGCTCAAGGTATCAATACCGCCGCGCAATATGTCGCGCACTTCAATGCTTCGCCCACGAAGTATCAATACTTATGTGGGTTCAACGTGCGTGACGAGTTGAATGCCGCTGCAACGACGGCGTTCAACGAAGGTATAAAGGCTGAGGGTTTGGTAGGGACATTCGCATTCAAGACGCAGAATGAAATCCGGATGGCGATGTGGGCGCAGAATCTTGGCACCACAGTACCCCTGGAAGCCTTTTTCTACCTCAATGATGCAGGCAAGGTGGGTGCGCAATACAACCAGCAGGACTTCAAGACGCAAACCGGGATCTGGGTGCCCATGATCAAGCTCACGCTACCAGCGACACCCGCTGCCGATGCGGTGTTCCAGTTCATTGCCGCCGATCAGGCCATTTCCTCCTGATAGAGCAGCCGGGCCGTTCTCCCGCCGGAGAGCGGCCCGGATCCATGCACCGTCAGGCCAACGCAGTCTCGGCCGGCGACACGATGCTGGTCTTGCCGCCACGGGATTTGCCGGAACTCAGATACTCGGCAATTGATTCCTGAGTGACCTCACCGAGGAACACCCGCTCGGCATCCATCACCGGCAGCCACGAGCGGTTGAACTCGTACATCCGCGACAGCAGGATGCGCAAGTGCTCGTCATACGCCGCCGTGGCGTTGAACTCACGCAAGTACTGCGCGCAGGTGCCGGTCTGACGGTGCAGGTCGCGACGTCGTACATAACCCAGCGCTTTGTTCTCACCGTCAGTGACGACGACATAACGACGGTCGTGCTCATCCATCAACTCCAGCGCCTCGGCCACCGGGGTTTCCGGGCTTACCGACGGCGCGTTGTCCGCCGCGTCTTCGGCTTTTACCAACAGCAGGCGCTTGAGCGTGCTGTCCTGGCCGACGAAGCTGCTGACGAAGTCATCCGCCGGGTGGGCGAGCAGGGTGTCCGGATGGTCGATCTGCAACAGCTTGCCGGCGCGGAAGATCGCAATCTTGTCGCCCAGCTTGATGGCTTCGTCGATGTCATGGCTGACCATGATCACGGTCTTGTTCAGCGCTCGTTGCATCTCGAAAAACTCGTTCTGGATCATCTCGCGGTTGATCGGGTCGACCGCGCCGAACGGTTCGTCCATCAACAACAGCGGCGCATCCGCCGCCAGCGCGCGGATCACGCCGATCCGCTGTTGCTGACCACCGGACAATTCCCGTGGATAACGGTGCAGGTACTGCTTGGGTTCGAGCTTGATCATGCTCATCAACTCGCGAGCGCGGTCGTGGCATTTCTGTTTGTCCCAGCCGAGCAAGCGCGGAACGATGGTGATGTTTTCCTCGATGGTCATGTTCGGGAACAGGCCAATCTGCTGGATCACATAACCGATGTTACGGCGCAGGGTCACTTCGTCGAGGTCGGTGGTGTCTTCGCCGTTGATCAGGATCTTGCCCGAAGTCGGCTTGATCAGGCGGTTGATCATTTTTAGCGTGGTGCTTTTGCCGCAACCCGATGGCCCGAGGAACACGCAAATCTCGCCTTCATTGACGGTCAGGCTCACCGAGTCCACGGCTTTCACATCTTTGCCGTTGCTTTGGAAGGTCTTGCTGAGGTTTTGAAGTTCGATCATTTGAGTAATCCTTTTGGAGTCAGCGAACGTTGCAGCCATTGCAGAAGCAGGTCGGCGAAGATGGCCAAGACACTGACCAGCACCGCGCCGACAATCAGCATCGACATGTCGCTGCGGCTGATGGAAGCGAGGATAAGCACACCGAGGCCGCCGGCGCCGATGGTGGCGGCGATGGTCATCACGCCGATGTTCATCACCACGGCGGTGCGCACGCCGGCGAGGATCACCGGTACGGCAATCGGTAACTCGACCATGCGCAGGCGCTGGCCGAAGGTCATGCCAATGCCACGGGCGGCTTCGCGAATGCCGGGTTCGACACCGGTCAGCGCCAGGTAGGTGTTACGCATGATCGGCAGCAGCGAATAGAGAAACACTGCGGTGATGGCCGGCATCGGGCCCAGGCCCTGGCCGAACTTGGAGTAGAACGGCAACAGCAGGCCGAACAGGGCAATCGACGGCACGGTCAGCAGCACCGTGGCGCTGGCTTGCAACGGGCCGGCGAGCGCCGGGAACCGTGTCATCAATACGCCCAGCGGCACGCCGACGACAATCGCCAGGGTTACGGCGATGCCCACCAGGGTGATGTGCTGCCAGGTCAGGTGCAGCACCTGTGGCCAGTCGAGGTGGGAAAAGGCGTTCAAGAATTCCATGGCTTTTCCTCCCTTAATTCAGTGGATGTTGGCGCAGGAAATCAGCGGCAACGGATGACGGGCTTTCATGGTCGACATCGACCCGCGCGTTGAGCTGGCGCATGGTTTCGTCATCGAACAATTGCGCCAGCGGTTTCAACTCATCGGCGAGCTTCGGGTGCGCATCGAGAAAAGCCTGACGTACCACTGGTGCGGCGGTGTAGTCCGGGAAGTAGTGCAAATCGTCTTCCAGCAGCTTCAACTTAAAGGCGTTCAAGCGTCCGTCGGTGGTGTAGACGAGGCCGGCAAACACCTGGCCGTTACGCAGGGCGGTGTAGACCAGGCCCGCGTCCATCTGCCGGATGTTGTTGCGCGTCAGGTTCATGCCGTACAGCTTGACCATGCCGTCCAGACCGTCGGAGCGGTTGGCGAATTCGGTGTCCAGCGCCACCAGGTGATTGGTCTTGGCTTCGGCCTGCAACACGCTGTTGAGCTGGCTGATGGTGTTGATCTGCGGATACTCGTCAGCGACGTTTTTCGGCAGCGCCAACGCGTAGGTGTTGCTGAACTTCGATGGAGTCAGCCAGACCAGGCCTTTTTTCGCGTCGAGCTCTTTGACTCGGGCGTAGGACTGGGCGCTGTCGAGTTTTTCCGTGACGTGGTTATAAGCCACCAGCGACACCCCGGTGTATTCCCAGAGCATGTCCAGTTGCCCGCTTTCGTGGGCGCTGCGAGCCAGGTTGCTGCCCAGGCCACCGGTGACTTGCACCTCGTAGCCTTTGGTGCGCAGGTATTGCGCGGTGATTTCCGCCAGCAGGGTTTGCTCGGTGAACACCCGGGCGCCAATGCGGATCACGGGTTTGTCAGCAGCTTGGGCCACGCCTGCACACAGCAGCACGCAACCCAGGATCAGGGAGGTCAATTTCATCGGTATTCCTTTTATCAACGGCTCAGGCCACGTTCCAGCCACAGGCGACTGGCAAGCGTCACCAGGCCGTCGAGCAGCAACGCCAGCAGCGCCGTGCAGGCTGCGCCGAGGATCAGTTGCGGCTGATTGTTCAGGGCAATGCCGGGGAAAATCAGGCTGCCCAGGCTGTTGGCGCCGATCAGGAACGCCAGCGGCGCGGTCCCGACGTTGATCGCCAGCGCCACTCGCACACCGCCGATGATGATCGGCACCGCGTTCGGCAGTTCGACCCGCCACAGCACCTGGCGCGGGGTCATGCCGATGCCGACGGCGGCTTCCTTGAGTGAGCCCTGGACGTTTTTCAGCCCTTCATAGGTGTTGCGCACGATGGGCAGCAAAGAGGCGAGGAACAGGGCGAAGATCGCCGGGCCACTGCCGATGCCGAGAATGCCCAGGGCGATGGCCAGTACGGCCAGGGGCGGCACGGTGTTGCCGATGTTGAAGACTTGCATGAAGCGTTCGGCGCGGCCGACCATGCTCGGGCGACTGAGGAAAATGCCGGCAGGAATGCCCACGATCAGGGCGGCGAGCATGGAAGCGAGGACGAGGATCAGGTGCGCTTGCAGGTAAAACAGTAAATCGTCGCGGTAGTGTTCGATCGTATTGATGCCGATCCAATGGACCAGCAGGGCCAGGAGCGCGACTACCACCGCACCTCCTATCAGCCCTTTGCCATAGCGAATAGCCACAGGCGGACTCCTTTTGTTCAGTCGGCGGACTCCATCCCGTGTGGCAGGCCATTCCTGGCTGCCGGGACGAGCATTCGCGAGAAGCAGCCGTTCATGCTGGTGTTGCCGCATGAGACAAGCCATAAGCGCAGCCACGTCAGGCTAACTTGCTGATTTTTCAGCCCCTGACGACAGGTCGTAACAAGTCGTAACGGGGGAGTGGACGTCTCCACGCTTCAAAAGGTTCCCACCTGAAGCAGCATTTGGCCACCCTTGATGTACTCAACGGTACGGTTTGGCGTTCACTTTGGGCTATAATCGCCGCCCTTTTTTGAATCACCTGCCAGGCGATTTCCCATGACCAAACAGGCCGCCGAAGTCGCGAAACGCCGCACTTTCGCCATTATTTCCCACCCCGATGCCGGTAAACCACCATCACCGAAAAGCTCTTGCTGATGGGCAAGGCGATCGCGGTGGCCGGCACGGTGAAATCCCGTAAATCCGACCGCCATGCCACCTCCGACTGGATGGAAATGGAAAAACAACGGGGTATCTCGATTACCACGTCGGTCATGCAATTCCCGTATCGCGAGCACATGATCAACCTGCTCGACACCCCGGGCCACGAAGACTTCTCCGAAGATACTTACCGCACCCTGACAGCGGTGGACTCGGCGCTGATGGTCCTCGACGGCGGTAAGGGCGTAGAACCACGGACCATCGCGCTGATGGACGTTTGCCGTCTGCGGGATACGCCGATCGTCAGCTTCATCAACAAGCTCGACCGGGACATCCGCGACCCGATCGAACTGCTCGACGAAATCGAAGCGGTCCTGAAGATCAAGGCAGCGCCGATCACCTGGCCGATCGGTTGCTACCGCGACTTCAAAGGCGTGTATCACCTCGCCGACGACTACATCATCGTCTACACCGCCGGTCACGGTCATGAGCGCACCGAGGTGAAAATCATCGAGAAGCTCGACTCCGATGAAGCCCGTGCGCATTTGGGTGATGAGTACGACCGCTTCGTCGATCAACTGGAACTGGTGCAGGGCGCCTGCCACGAGTTCAATCAGCAGGAATTCCTCGACGGCCAACTGACGCCGGTGTTCTTCGGTACCGCGCTGGGTAACTTCGGCGTCGATCACGTGCTCGACGCAGTGGTCAACTGGGCCCCGAAACCGCTGGCGCGTGTCGCCAACGAGCGCACCGTGGAACCGGTGGAAGAGAAATTCGCCGGCTTCGTGTTCAAGATCCAGGCGAACATGGACCCGAAACACCGCGACCGCATCGCCTTCATGCGCATCTGCTCCGGCAAGTACGAAAAAGGCATGAAGATGCGCCACGTGCGCACCGGCAAGGACGTGCGCATTGGCGACGCCCTGACCTTCTTCTCCTCCGAGCGTGAGCAACTGGAAGAAGCCTTCGCCGGCGACATCATCGGCTTGCACAACCACGGCACGATCCAGATCGGCGACACCTTCACCGAAGGCGAAGCCCTGGGCTTCACCGGCATCCCGCACTTCGCCCCGGAACTGTTCCGCCGTGTGCGTCTGCGCGACCCGCTGAAATCCAAGCAACTGCGCCAGGGCTTGCAGCAACTGGCGGAGGAGGGCGCGACCCAAGTGTTCTTCCCCGAGCGCAGCAACGACATCATCCTCGGCGCCGTCGGTGTGCTGCAGTTCGACGTCGTCGCCAGCCGCTTGAAAGAGGAATACAAGGTCGAGTGCTCCTACGAGCCGATCACCGTGTACTCCGCGCGCTGGATCGATTGCGACGATAAGAAGAAGCTCGAAGAGTTCAAGGTCAAGGCCGTGGAAAACCTCGCCATCGACGGCGGCGGCCACCTCACCTACCTGGCCCCGACCCGAGTCAACCTGGCGCTGATGGAAGAACGCTGGCCGGACGTGAAATTCCGCGCGACGCGCGAACATCACTAAGCGTTGATTGGCGACATCCGAAACCCCGTTGCGAGAGCTGCGGGGTTTTTTTTGCGTTCAATTAAAGCGTAGTGATCCTTGGCCCAGCTTCGCGTTAAGACATTTGATCGACGATCAGCACCGAACCCGTTCGCTTAGAAATAAAAAGGAGCTTTCAGCAGTTCAAATCGGATGCGTCCTACATTTGGTTTTTTAGCGCGCCTGTACTGTCTTGTTGCCAGGGACCTCAAGGGAAAAAAAGGACGCGCATGGCCCGGAACAACATCCCCCAAGTTAGAAATCCGCCTTCAGGTGATGGGCATCACGTCACCTACCGCCCGATGAACGACACCGAATTGGTCGAGCGCGACGCCCGGCAAAAGGCCTATGAGCAAATGCTGCTTCGACAGCAGGCGTACGAAGACGCGAAATTTGCCCACCCGGTAACGAGTAAGCCGCTTGTCAGCCAAGGCTACGTGTTCGCGAAGAGTTGCAACCTCCCAAACGGCGTCATCAATTACACCAACCCGGCGGGTTTTATCCCGGTTGAGAAGCTAGCTGACTACGGCAAATTCTCGTTGCTGGGGGGGCGTGAAAAAGACGCGGATGGAAACGTCTTTCTCAAAAGGATCGGTGGCAGCGCAATACCTTTTGAAATCGGATCGTTAGCCTTAAGCCGCGCAGGCACGATAGCCGGCTCCGGAGTCGCCGGCATGGAGGTTGCCGGAACGGCAAGTGTCGGTGTGGGAGCTCGTGCATTGGTAGGGTTGGTCGCGTTGCTCTGGCCATCGAGCTTGGGTGATAGCAGTCTGTACACAGAGGCGCAGCTCAAGACTCTTAAGGAGGGTCGCACACGCATTCGCTTGCATGTCGAGCAGCAAGCCGATGGGACTTTGAAGGGATATGGGTACAACACGCAGAAGAGAAGCGACTGGGAAATGGTTCCCGTCGTGCGATTCGTGGCTCAAGGTTCCCAGCAAGTGGCGGACTTCGGGGAAGGCATGACGTTGATATGGACCCCCGCCGTTGATCCTTCCAGTACATCAGGAGTCCCTCCGCTTGAAGCAGCTCCTCACATGCCTCAAATATGGATTTATCCGCCTACCGAACGGGCAGATAACATTATCGTCAGTCCGATCTACCCGCCTGAATATAAGGACTTCATTCTGGTTTTTCCGGCAGACACGGGTATTCAGCCGTTGTATGTCGTGGTTTCTAAGTCCGAGGGTTGGGGGGGCATTAGGTACCACAGACCGCCGTTAACGTTACCTGCTTTTCCAGATGCCCTCCCGGTCAAATCCAAGAGCAATGTCCAAGGAGGCGGTGGAAAGCGTAGTCGGTGGAAAGACCGTAAAGGCACTATTTATGAGTGGGACAGCCAGCATGGGGCTGTTGAAATGTATGACAAGCAAGGAAAGCATCTGGGTGAATTCAACCCAGAGACAGGCATACAAACCAAACCCGGAAAACCCGGTAGAACAACCCCGAAATAAATGAAGAGGCTCTGTATGTTTTTATGGATTAGTGGTTTTTTGAAAGGTGACGATGAGGATGATTCTTTGAAGTTCAATCTCAACGTAGCGCGCGAACATGAGGCGGCAGTCATGGATACGATAGGTTGGAAAAGCCTCGATGAAAGTGCAGATGGAGAATGGCTGTTGACGGGGGCGCAAACTCAACAACTCAATCAGATTCTCGGCGAGGAGCTACCGAAGGACTTGGACCTGTTTATAAGCGTGCGGGATTAGGCGCTCCTCCCTCAACAGTGGTTTGGCAGGCCAATCTCTTCTTTGAACTGCGCTAAAAACATCTTTAAACGCTCGTGGCGGATGAGTGCCTGACGTTGTCCTTCGCGGGTCTGGAAACGTTCAGCCAGATGCAGCAGTTTGGTGTGGAAGTGGTCAAGGCAGAAGCGCTTGTCGTCGTAGGCACGTTCCTTGGCTTCCGGATCTTGGGGATCATACAGTGGGCGGCCCAGGCGCCCACCGACGTAGAACATTCGTGCGACACCGAGCATTCCGAGGGCGTCGAGAAGATCAGCATCCTGGAGGATTTTCGCTTCCACAGAAGTCGGAATGATATTGGCGGAAAAACTATGGGCTTCGATGGCATGGCTGACAGCCGCAATTTTCTTGGCGGGCCAGGCGATGCTTGTTAACACGCTGGTTGCTTTCTGCGCCGCTAACTGTGATGCCTGTGAACGTAGCGGAGAGTCTTTTTCTACCGTCACGCAATCGTGCAGTAGCACCGAGGCCAACAACACCTGAAGATCGCCTCCTTCTTGCGCATGAATCACACGCACGTTGTGCCAGACCCTTTGCAGATGCGACAGGTCATGAGCGCCATCTTCCGAAGGTTCCAGTGCATAAGGCAGCAGCGAATCAGCGAGTGGTTGCAGCGGTGCGAATACGGTGGAAATCATCTTATCTCCCTTGGGTGAAACGCCTTGTATAGGAAGTTCTGCTGCGCGTACGGCGTCAATCCCGCGAGGATCCGTTGTGGCCTGCAAGACGTGCTGAGTTTACCCAGACCTGTTGTAGGAGCGAGCCTGCTCGCGAAAGCAGTCGTTCATTCAACGTAGGTGTCGACTGACCTGACGCCTTCGCGAGCAGGCTCGCTCCCACAGTTGTTGTGGTGTTCGACACTTCCACAATCGATCTCCAGCACTAGACGCTTTAGGTCTACCCCTTATTCCAAACCAATCTCCCCGACAAGGGCATTTCTGCCCGTTCGTTAGCGTCCTATGTGGTGAACCCGGCTGATCGTTACTAGATTTCTAGCAGCGCCACGGCAGTCGGGGCAGTCGCCGTCAAGGCACCCATGGTTCACCCTCGAAAGGATGGAATCGGCTATGAGCATTGTTCAACGCGCGGTGTTGTTGCTGAAGGTTTTGGTGATGCTGACGATCGGCTTGTCGGCGACGGTCAGGGCCGATTGTCCGGCGCATGATAAACAAGCGTCGAGCGGGCATGTAGCGGATGGCGGGCTGATGCTGGCCAAGTCCGAAGCGGAGCCCGGTGATCAGGATCAGGGTGGCAGCAAGGATGACGACGACTCCATCACCGACGAGCCGGACACCGATGATGACGATGACGACGACACCTCATCAACCTGAATCCCGGACAAAAGAAAACCCCTCCCCCCGGACTGATGCGCAATCCTGGGGGAGGGGTTTGGTTAAGCGGTGAAGCTTGGGTATTGCACTGACTGTGGGAGCGAGCAGGCTCGCTCCCACATTTTTATGCCGCGCCGCTGAGGAATTGCTCGGCGTAGTGGCAAGCGACCTGGCGGTTGTCGAGTGGGCGCAGGGCCGGCTCTTCAGTGCTGCAACGCTCGGTCGCGTACGGGCAGCGCTTGTGGAAAGCGCAGCCAGCAGGCGGGTTCAGCGGGTTGGGCAACTCGCCGACGATCTTGATTTTCGGTTTGTTCGGGTCCGGGTGAATGGTCGGGGTGGCCGACAGCAACGCCTGGGTGTACGGGTGCAGCGGACGTTCGTAGATGTCGTTCTTCGGGCCCATTTCCACCGGGCGACCGAGGTACATCACCATCACGTCATCGGCGACGTGCTGCACCACCGCCAGGTTGTGCGAGATGAACACGTAGGCGGTGTTGAACTCTTGTTGCAAATCCATGAACAGGTTCAGCACCTGGGCCTGGATCGACACGTCGAGGGCCGAGGTCGGTTCGTCCGCCACCAGCACTTTCGGCTGCAGCATCATGGCGCGGGCGAGGGCGATCCGCTGGCGCTGACCGCCGGAGAACATGTGCGGATAACGCTGGTAGTGCTCAGGACGCAAGCCCACCTGCTTCATCATCGCCTGGACTTTCTCGCGGCGTTCGGCCGCCGACAGGCTGGTGTTGATCAGCAGCGGCTCGCCGAGCTGGTCACCGACTTTCTGCCGTGGGTTCAACGAGGCGTACGGGCTCTGGAACACCATCTGCACGTCTTTGCGCAATTGCTTGCGCTGTGCCTTGTCGGCGCCGGCGACTTCCTGGCCGGCGATTTTCAAGGAACCCGAGGACGGCTCTTCAATCAGCGTCAACGCCCGGGCCAGGGTGGATTTGCCGCACCCCGATTCGCCAACGACGGCGAGGGTCTTGCCGGCTTCCAGTTCAAACGACACACCGTTGAGGGCGCGCACGGTCGCATGACCCTTGAACAGGCCACGGGACACTTCGTAGTGACGGGTCAGGTCGCGGGCGGTAAGTACGACGGCCATTACGCCACCTCCTGGTTCAGCGGGTAGAAGCAGCGGGCGAGGCTGTTGCTTTTCGGATCAAGGGCTGGACGCTGCGCGCGGCAGCTGTCCTGCACGTACGGGCAGCGCGGCGACAGCAGGCAACCCTGTGGACGGTCATAACGACCCGGGACGATGCCCGGCAAAGTCGACAGACGTGAGGCACCAAGGCTGTGCTCCGGAATCGCCTTGAGCAGCGCTTCGCTGTACGGGTGTGCCGGAATGTCGAACAGTTGCGGCACTTGCCCCACTTCCACCGCTTGGCCGGCGTACATCACGCACACGCGCTGGGCGGTCTCGGCCACGACCGCGAGGTCGTGGGTGATCAGCACCAGGCCCATGTTCTGCTCTTTCTGCAGGGCCAGCAGCAGGTCCATGATCTGCGCTTGAATCGTCACGTCCAACGCGGTGGTCGGTTCGTCGGCGATCAGCAGTTTC
>Ga0247742_10002077_pt1 | contig 13365 bp, 14 predicted proteins | sample UWRJL208509C2_FD_180944 | JGI IMG/M metagenome (GOLD analysis project Ga0247742, IMG submission 180944) | Plant litter microbial communities from Arlington Agricultural Research Station in Wisconsin, United States - UWRJ-L208-509C-2 | ecosystem: Environmental > Terrestrial > Plant litter >...
CAGTCGGATATCTCAGAGTGGAAGGCTTGTGGAGAACGATGCGAGAAACACGGTTTTTTCGTATGACGCCGTCACGTGTGGACTTGACAGGGGTCGCTCGACTTGACGCGCGCCGAATACTTCCCCACCCGCGACGCGACGACGTCATCTCGTACGATTGTCGGCCGGGATGGGGGACTTAAGCCCAAGACGAACGTTCACGCCGACTGTCACCCCTAAAGCCCAGCCTCTCCTCTTCGAAGCCAACCAAAAATAAACGGCCCACATCACCATCGCCATCGCTGAAACAACCGTCCCTATCGCAAGGTCACATCGCCGATCCGTCCAACTTGCATGAGAAGGGCTGCACTCCCAGTCGGTGAAGGTGGGATGGATACTCGGTGTAGTAGTAGAAAATAGAGCGGAGGAAGGCCAGTTGGTTCATCCAGTGCGTTCAACTAGTGGAGATACAGGCCGAGGAACTACGACTTGGGAACTGGGACGTTTTCTTCGTTCCGTGGCACCTGCCCGCTGTAGTAGAGATCTTGGCTATGTTGATCTGTCCATCCGACGTCTTCCGCTCTTGGCGTCAAAGTTGGGGCCTTGCTGGTTGAAGTCGCTATCTTGGAGTAGGTGAGGAAGATGTTGCTGGCGGCCACTTTCTGGGAGGCAGATAATCTGCTGAGAGGCATCGATTGCTGGTCTTGACGGCCAAATGAGGTTTGAGGTAAATCTGCATGCGGCGCTGTCGACGTCGATGGACCTAAGATCTCGTGGCCGTATATATTTGAGTGACAAGCCTCAACGGAAGCGTGAAACGCGATTTTCGGTGTGAAAAAGCAACTTCCAAGGCGTCGGACGAGACCAAGGCGAAGTAATCTGTTGATCGTGTTGGTTATGTGCTTCGCTTGGCGGAAGAGTCCTAAATGAACACCAGCGGTAGGTAGAAGAGTGTTGAGGGCGATGGCACCCGCATGGGTGGGCGTTGGATACGGATCTCTGCGGGAGTCTAAGAGGTTGGCTTGTCAGTATATAGGGAAGGCCAGATATAGAGGACGAAGAACATACTGTTTGAGTGGTACAACAATCCGGATACGGACTCTTCCTACTCCATTCTCGATAATCGGACCAGTATCATCCTCTTTGTCACCAGACTGAGGCAAATGTACGCATTGTTGATTGGATGCAGTGTGGACGTTTTCAAGGTAGTTTCCTAAAGGAAGGCGCGTGCAAGACTGAGTGGTCGAGTTGTCATCGAGGGCGAAGGGAGACATCAGGGCAGTGAGTAGAAGAGGGTGTTAGATCCGGATTCGTGTACACGGAGGTCTAATAGGTGGCATGTTAATACATGGAAAAGATCAGACACATAGGTTGAAGAACACACCATTTGAGTTACTCAGAAGAACTGGCCTTCTGTATTTGATGCTCAATAGTCGGACTACCGGCAACCTCTTTGTAAGCGGACCTTGAGGGGGATATATCCATCATGCCCGACCTTCGAAAGGTAGTCGTGTGCAGTGTCAAGTTGCTGGAGGAGATGCCGATCAAGTTGAGTCGTTGGCTTCAGCGAGGGCGAAGGGAATAGAGACCACTTTTGAGAGGCAGTCGTTTGGAGTGTGCGACTCGTGCTGGTTCGAGGATAGGCAAGACAGACGATGGCGACGTCGGTCACGGATAGAGTACGGAGATGTATACTACAGTATACGGCCAAGAGTCGGCGTGTTACGAGTTCCCTTTAGGGACTCGTTCTTTTCAACGTTTGAAGAATCAAACGCGACCGTTTCCTTTTTCCCCACGGTCACGTCTCGAGGTATTTTGTAGTCTTTTAATTCAAAGCCTACACCTAGTATTGGCCGTGGGATCTGCACTAATCTGACTGTGAGAACTCCTGCTTTGGAGAGATATCCCATCTAACGCGAGTCGTTGTCTCTTTTCACACGGTCAGCACCTCATGATCAAGGCCTCATATATTAGTGCTGCGAGGAGTGAACCGCACAGGTTCACGACGAGCAGCCCACAGATTAAGTATTTGGTAAATTAGTTTTCATTTTTTAAGTACGTTCACGGCTAGAACTCGTACCTGCCACGCGCATGCGATGGCAATTAGCACAAGTATGGTAATTGGCTCCGAAAAGAGGAGGGTTGTCAACGGCGCAGACGCAAGTCGCGGGAAACGGGATTGCGGTCCGGAAGACCCACCTCTTTCTGACGACCACTTTAGTCAACCTCAGTCCTGCTTTTCAATGTGGAAGTTTCGACCACATCCACAACGCCAATGTCGAGGGGAGTGTGAAGGCATCACCTGAGCTGCTGGGCCGGCCTCGAAATATGCCCTTGGCTCTACTCCCAACACATATACATGTCCTCCGATTCCTCCCTCTCCGGTCTCCTCTTCGCCACCATACCTAAAGTCTACCACCATCGCTTGGCCTCACTCCGTATCAACATTTCAAAGAAGCAGGTCAAACCGCATACTCTGCTCCCCGTGTCGCATTGCCCACGGTCGTCTGTTCATTCCATGTCGGCCAGACTCCGCAGTACTGAAGAATACGTCCTTTTGCAACTACTGCGTGGACACAGGTGTCGCAGCCTTCAAGAAACCCGACAGGCTTTTATAGCCCCAAGCACCCTGATACTCCGCTCTCCATCAACTCCGAGAAGGCGCCCTCAAAGGACAATCCTGCCTTGGAAACGCTCTGAAGGTCGGCTCATATCAAGGAGACCTACACTTCTGCGTCAGAATGTCAATCGACAGTCGGGAGTGCGCTAGCCGCGTAGATGTGCTCTAGGTGTGTATATGTGCCATACTAAAGGAGTATTAGCGAATTTGATTACCCTTACGCAGGAGGACATTAGGAGGACCAGAGCCATGTTTCAGAAAATCTCTGGCGTTCCAACCGTAGCTCGTTCGTGCGTCCTATTTTACCCAACCCAAAAAGACGAAGACATCGTTGGACATCGTTCTTTGGACTGGTTCGAAGGTATGTCCACGTTTTCATATCCTTGATTTCCTTGGAGGGTTGGGCTTTTCGCCCCATCTTCCGCTCCTTTCCATTGCTCTCACTCTTTCTTGATCTCTTCCCCTGAAAATAAACGCTGATCTCATCTTCTTTCAACAGCTGTACACCATGAACGATGTGAATAAACCATTGTTCGCTGCTGATCTGTCAACGGCACCTCAGGCCGTAGCAAGGCTCCGATGGGCGTCAAGCTATATGCTCGCGAGATCGTTTTGCTTGGATCCGCGATGAGTGCTGTAAGCACTGTTTCCTAAATTCCGATACTCTTGTCCGTGTCAGAGTGCTGTTACTCTTCTTTTATGAGTCAAAATTATCACAAATATTTGGTGCTGACGGCCTACAATTTTTAGGACCACAGGCTAGACGACCGAAACCCTAAAGACATGCATTACCTTCGGGCAAATGGAAATTGGCGTGCCGCGGCGAACCGGAGCGTGCAAGCGCGCTTTGTTTACACATGCTTATGAGCGTGCAAAGTTGCCTCTGGCCAGCGATTCTGAGTGATTCGCTGGTGCCTACCATCATGTTATCCAGGTCCTACATTTCCGTACCACCAAGAATGTTTATACACTATCTTCTAGTCCCTCATATCTATGTCGAGCAGAGGCTTTGGGATTGAGGTTGACCGTCATTCAGTGAGTTCAGGTGAGAGCCACTTCCTATTAACATTCTCCAAACCTTCGCACTGAACTTCCGGTTATTCTCGTAGACGTCAAGCAAATTTATTCCCCACCTGCCGCAATATGAGTTTCTTGAAGCCCAGGAATTCTGATGAGGGGAGCATTGACCTCGTTCAAGATGTAGTGTGTGCCGTACTAGTAAGATTACTTACCTTCGGCTGCCCAGATGCCCATCGACGATGACATGCTCGTCAAGCGTACCATCATCTCGTCGCCTTCGTCCTCGGGCGTTCATACCGACTCTACATCCCTTACGCTTTAATAGCCGAAATGAAGTCGATTTCGTTCGTTCTAGTCGGGTTGGAGCCCAGGACACTGGTGGACGACAGCGGACGAGGAGAGGATGACGCGTTGACGCATCCGCGCTGGATGATAGTTACCATGTCCGAGAACATCGAACAACAGCTGGAAGTCTGTTCAACTGCTATTGCGATTCGGATCTTGCGGGTTCTGTGCGTGTCTGGGACTGGACAAGCGTTTGGAGCGGAGGATGTGGCGGCTGGAGAGCAGGTGTCAGATGTGGCCTCGAGATCCTTGTGTGGGCCTGGGTTGAACCCGAAGCTGGTTGGGGGACTGGTGTTAATGTTGTGCAGTGGTATGTTGTCGTTTTATTTTTGAGCGTTGGTGTCGACGAGGATTATACCCTCAAGTGGATTTTTTATAGACGTGACATTCCGTGAGCGCGTTTTTACATCCCTCTCATCTCTCGTCGTCACCAGTTTCCTTTTACCCTACTGTTGGATCGTGATGCTGACCAATATTTGTATATCATATAGCTCTCATCAAGATACTCACTCGCATGAAACACCGCTATCCGAAATTGGTTTATCATGAATGCCAAGGCAACTTTGCAGGAGCAACCTCCTTTGCCCGTAGGTCTTCCAACTCAAGCTCATCCCCATCACCTATTGATTTCGCCTCTGCACACCCAGATACGCAGACCAAGATAAGGCCCCGTCCAACATCAACGCCAACGCCAACGCCAACGCCAACGAGGAAGAAACCGGCCCTTAACGAATGCCTGGAGGAAACGCAAACTTGTGTGTGCGTTGGTGGATGTACGAGCGAGCGCCGGGGTGAATTTGAGGTATACAAAAAGATAAAGTCCATAGTTATTGCGTTGCGGAGAGCGTAGAGGAGGATTTCTATCATACATATGTTCTGGGTCAGGGTAATCGCACTCGAGATGAACCAGGGCAAGTTCAACGCAGCAAGCGTCTGGGTAGATGAGATGCACTATGTTTGAATACATTTTGCGGCCATGATACTAAATGACTACCCGACTCTACTCTACCTCCATTCCATCCATACCGTCCACAACAACCCTTCCCCTTAATGACATAGTTCTAATAGGTCGATATTGAGAGAGATACTCTGCGATAGATTTCTTTGCTTCCTTTGTTTCCTGTGGGTATGCGGTGCAGAAAGTGCTGAATATGCATATCGGTATGTGTACCATAGGTCATGGTTAGATGCATACTCTGACCGGTAGCGGAAGAAGCAGAGGGGAACTCGCACGCTCTCGAGCTCCCTGTCCGCCAGCTCAATGTACTCGCAGGGACGCTCTGGATAATCGCCCCACCATATGGAATGAAGATCTTGCTTATCCAATAAGCAGTGTCCGCTTGAATGGTGGTGTCGTCTTTTCCGAAAACGCGAAAGAGATGGTCGTATCTTCAATCTCGCGAAATACCTTGGCTTCAAAAGGGGGTTCGATGACTTTTGACTCTCGACAGAGTGGCCGCAGGACTGGAGATAACGTAGACAAGATATGGCTATCTCCTGGCATATTCGGGGAACCCGTGGGGCCAAGACGGATGCCAGTACTGGATGTACTCCTGATTTTAACTCAATCTCTGGTATGGAGATACAAGCGAGATCATCCAGATTATGGTATCGTTGTGGATGGGCTATCGGGGCAAAAACCAAAGGGTTTTCCCACCAAATCTCTGGGAATGAGCGATGTGAATCCCATCCCTTGTAACCAAGAGCGAGACGAGCACCAAAACCTAGGCAATGCTGCTCATAGAGCTCTAGGATTGCTAGGACATATTGCTCAAAGAGCCCTAGATGGTGACTATAGAGCGCGTTTCTGTTCTCGAATGCCTTGATTTGATGTCAGCCAAATCAGAGGCACCGCTCATACTGGAGTGAACGTACTGATTTTTGCAGATAATCGATGACATATGGGTAATTGTACAAAATATTCCTGGCAAGATGCACACCTCTGCTGCTCTGGAAAGATGGAGCAGGCAAGGACATCTGTTGGAGCCATTCCTCTAGCTCGTGCGTAGGATTTGCTCGTACTATTGAAGAATGGAATAACTCAAGCACAGTGTCTGTCTCAAATGTGTAATATTAGAATAGTTTTGAGGACCTCTCTCCCAGCTAAGAAATAGGCGGTATAAGATATCAGACTCACACTGAAGGCCGCCGGTCTGGACATTGCCATGGCGAATGTCAAGATAACTGCCCCAAATGGCTAGATCAGTGTGGATGGCTGCAAGGTTGAATGGGAGGCCCGAGGACCGAGTGGGATCTGATAAGAAATCGAAGAGAGAAGCGTGAAGAAGCGTGAAGGACACGAAGTTGAATGTCGTCACCCTTGTATTCTTCTAGAGCACGCTGTATGTCTCCGGGATGTAAACAAAGAATTTTTTCCATGTTGCCTGCAGCTGTTAATTCAGAGGGGAAATAGCGGCGGCCCCATGGGGAAGCTTATGCTTGGTGACACGGAGGACGCTCTCTTGACTTGGGTTCCATATGTGCATTTCGGCCTGTAAAACTCGGTGAGCTTGTACCGTTGTGCACAAGTAAATGTTCAAATTGGCTCCTCATGTACTTCGTAGTAATAAAGCTAGAGTCGAAAATCTATGCTGTGAATGGAGCAGATCAAGGAGAGACGATGGACATATCGTTTGGCCGTCTTGAAGCAGATGGTTAGAGCTTGCTGGTCAGAATTGACGAGAATGATCAAGTAATAGAATAGCATTTTGATGCCTCAAAGAGACTTCTGTAGGCATTGAATACAAATTACGAAGTGTGAACCGGTAACCGAAGACATATATGACCAAGTTCACCCACGAGAGATCGTCAATAACCGCCCAGACGCTCCCAGGGGTTTCTACAAGTGTCGTTGACCATTTGTTGTTCCGATCGACACAGGAAGGGTATCTGTGGACCGCCAAACGAGAATCTTCCATAGATGAGAGTCTCGCGGACATCGACGCTGCTCTCGTCCTCGCGGCCGCTCCACGTCAGTAAGCATGACTCTAACCGAACGACCGACTCGAGCCAACCAGTTTGAGGGACAAAGACGATGCTATGAGTGTTCCCTATCAGACAAGCCCATCACGCTTATATGAAGCCTCCAGAGATTATGAGGATCGCCTCGAAGCGGAGGTGTCATGGATAGGGAGTTCACATGTATGCCTAGTGGGTGCTAGAACATCTGTGCACATTGTGCTCGGTGACGCTGGCCACAAAGAGAGAATCCCAGAAATGCATCGAACGTGGCGACAAAGGTAAACTGGAGCATATGGTCCATGAGCCACTACCCCTTCAGCATCCGCGCATGATTACCAACGTGTAGGAAAGGCGAGAGTCCAAGCGACTATCTTCACTACGACCACACAGACCCAGCGAGTAAGATAGGCGTGGCGCGTGTAAATATATGCGCTATTGAAACTTCCTTATCGCTGACTATTCCAGAAGGCAATTCATCAACAGTGGATCTTAAATGAACGAGAAGTCACGATGATGCTTACCTCAAAGGTGACCTGCACGTCAATGCAGCAAACTGTGGCTATTCGAGCCCACAGCCAGAGCCAGAATCAAAGCCCAAATGCGCAGAGTTGAACCTGAGACGATGTTGACAGCTCCATACGTCCCACATATAAATTCCTCGTACTGACGGAGAACTATTTGTTCATACTGTTGCCGTCTGCCTTTTGATGTGGGCCGAAGGCAAATGGGAAGCGTTCACGAAATTTGCCTCAAAACCCTTTTCGGTGCAGGGGTTGGTCGGCCCAGCGGGTGTTCAAGTAATGCTCGGGGGCGAGACACAGGTGAGGAACTAACTTGGGCTGGACTTGGGCTGGACTTCATCGTGGATCGAGGGTTGGCGGAGAATGTTTCCTCCATCGAAAGTTGCTCTGAAACCTCCGACGGCTATTGACGACCGTATACGGCGCCATCGACGTTGATGAATCTTAGGTCTTGTGGCCAGATCTCGTTAAGTGGTATAGTAATTGAAGCTTAGTGGGAGCGCGAAAACCGAATTTTCGTCGTTGAGGGTAATTGCCAACGCGTCGAGCAAGGCTGAAGTCCCAAAGCACCTGACGATCGTGGTTATGTCCTCTGCTTGGCAGATGAGATGCGTGAATGAGCGCCTGCGACTGGTAGAAGAATATCGAAACCGATGGCATTGGTATGGCAAGGCGTTGGATACGTATCTGTGCAGGTCTATAAGATCGGCTTATTAGTACAGATGAGACACGTATGATAGGGAACATACAGCTGGACTAGACAGCAACGTAGTTGCAGCCATCTAGTACTCGGTTCTCGAAAGATGCGCCACCGAAGTTCTCTTTGTCACCGGACTGAGACGATGATATGCACCGTCGGCTAACGTTGTACCAGGATGCAGTCCAGATATTTAGGAAGCCGTCGTCGAAGGGCAGGTATGCGGGACCAAGGCAATGGCCAGAAGTGGATTGAGGCGGACGCGAGCCACGTGAATGGGTGTTGGATCTGATTTACGTGCAGAAAGATCTAATAGCGGCACGTCAATGCATATAAAAGATTAGACACATAGATTGAAGAACATACCGTTTGAGTTACCCAGAGGAACACAGCCTTCTGCACTCGGTTCTCAATAGTCGGACCAGCGAGCAACTCTTCATGAGCGGTCATTGGGAAGGATATAAGCATCGTCGCATAATGCTCTGAGGTAGACGACTGCAGTGCCGAGTTGCTGGAGACGCCGATCGAAGCGAGTCATCGGCTTCGGGGAGGGCGAAGAGAGCCATGATCAGTAATTTGGAGGGGTCTTGCGTGTGCAATTTGTGCGGATTCGAGGAAAGACAGAAGCTGAAGACAGTGATGTTGGCCACAGTTAGAGTACGGAGGTGAGGATTTTCAGATTAGCTCTGAAATGGGGAGGAGGGGTATTGACCTACCTTGGCCTATGCGTCAAGACATCCAGCAGCCAGGACAACTGCAATCGGGCATCACAGAGTGGAAGAAGATGGAGAGTTCAACGTTCAACTTCAAGTCGGGAACGCGAGTCCGATGTACGCTAAAAAAAGTTTTGCACTATCACATCACTTCAAGGCCACAATTTACAGATCTTCTTGTACCAAGGGATGCACGAGCACACTAAGATTATATGTGCTAAATTTTATGGCCAATGAATGTAATCTCGTTGCACAATTCGCTATTTACTCGTCCGGAGGCAAAAACGGCCAAAACGGCTCACCTGTACACCGGTAATTCAATTACATTTGGTCACAATTGTTTACAAATAAGTTAATAGTATTTGTAATACTTCCTTTTAAGGTTATCCGACTGCATCTCCTTTGGATAATGGACCTCGTTTGTCTCAACGCCCATTGCACCAACCGCCTCGAAATTCGGCACAGTCATTTCATCAGCAAACCCTGATGTTGCTATGCAGGCGTTACGGAGTACTCCATAGTCGCATAGGCTTGTAGCAAGGGTTCTGGGGTACGTAGCAACCTGCCACGTGTACATAGCACTCCAGAGGTTGCGCCAGCTGCTATGGGCTGCTATGGAGCTCTATAGACCCTAAACACACTGCTATAGAGCGTTGCCCAATTCTAATAAATGTAATTATCGAATACTAATGCAGATGAATCATAACACAAGAATTGTGATATAGAAACATAAGATGTATTGTTCGATAACTACAACAGGGCTATGTATACTTAAAACTAAGCTAATATGATAGAATTACACTCCCGGTCCAACAGATGGAGCACCGACAACATATTTATGACGACGTGACGGATCATCCTTGATGTTCACGATACAGGAGGCACGTTGCAGGCACTGGCATTGAGTCTTGGAACCTGGCATTGGCATTCACAACGTCAGTGCAGAGCGAATCAAGAAGAGCGGGAATGACTTTACAAGGCGCGATAAACAGTAATCGACAGTCGATCGAAAGAAGGCGTCCGGTCAACTTTGAGTGGTGTGGTGGCAGTTGTGGGCCAATGTTGTCATTCGTTATACGTTGGTGGTTGGAGTTGGCGTGGCAGTGGTTGGGATGAGTCATTAACGTTCGCGACATGTTGAGGTGGTACGTACCGTCTGTAGCATCCGCGGTCCCAGAGAATACATCACCTCGCGACGAAGGACGTGAACCAAGCGATGCGCTCAGTCCACACTATTTACGGAGGCGGAAAGTTCCCCAACCCAGTGCGAGAGCACCGGTATGAGGCTGGCTAGTAGGAAACAGCTCAGCTTTATTTGCTACGGAAGAGGCATATACTTACCTGGTGCGCACCATCGCCCAACCCTCGAACCCATAACCCAACAGAAAGTCGGAGACCAGGTAGTGGAGCGTCGTCGTCGTGGGTGGTGAGGGAGAAACAATGTGTGGGAGATGCAACAAGTTGCCGTTTCGAGTCATCAACCAGCCACGTGTCTGTTTAGGGCAGGTCGTGTGAACTCGTAAACATGGATTTGGGTGCTGAGTGCGTAGAGTGCGTGCGTGCAATGACTGGCACAGCCCCCTTCTCCGGTGCTATGTGGTCTTTGGCGTATCCTACAGGTTGCTACACCACTATGGCAGACTATGGCTCGAAGAGGGGGGTCTATGGCTTAGGTGACGTTGGCTATGATCCGCTATAGCCGGAAATCTGATTTTGCTGATGTTGACCATATTACTTCTATGTATATTATAGATTCAGAGTTTTAAGATCAAGAACTGCCTTTAAAATACTCAAAATACCGCTTTTTTAAATTTGACCAAACTAGGTATTTGGAGAACAACAAACCACCAGACACCTTTTATCGTGATCTGAGGTGATTCATAAATGCGAATAGGATGTATTGACACGGAGTAACCATAATTTTTACAGTGCGTTGCGCAGGTGTTGAAAAAATAGCTACTGTACAAGTGAGCGGTGGTGTACAAGTGACCGGTCAAATACTGTAGGTGCCAGGTCCCGCAAACGGATTGTAACGCTCAAGTAGCTGGCAACAGCCGTGATGGTATTACGTACATAAGTGCACAGACCAGTGCCGACAACAACACCATGTCGGTTGTCGCTGCTCAAGGGGCTCCAGCCGGAAAAATCCGAGACACCCACTCCCCCCTTGGTGTACCCGACTGGTGTCAACAGTCCGCCTGCCTTACTTAGATAGCGCACCTCGATTTGGATGACCCTGACGACCTGTGCGCGAACAGTCCACGACAAACAGTCTCCCACAAGGCGCGTAGTTTCGAAATTCAGCAGCACAAGTACATGAGTTGTCCCTCTCTGTTCGCTTGGAGAAAATATTATAGTATATCCCTCTAACTTGAACATTCAAAGAGAACCCTGCGGGCCGCGAGGAATTTATGGTTTGCTGGACTTCGTGTGAATTCACGTTCGAATGTTTTGTCGTCTGTGGTACTATAGTGCGCCATTTACAATTGACTCGGAATTGAGCCCCTGCAACTAAGGAGCACTGGAGTCGGAGCACTCGACGAACTGCGCCTCGGTATGAGGAAAAGCAGCGAGGTTCTTGCTGGTGCAAGGGTCAAGGCTTTCAGGTATTTTGCCAATCTCCTCGCTTGACGTGATGTAATCGGCAGGTAAACTAACTCTCTGAGGATTGTGCGTGTCTTAGGGAGTAGTTATAACTAAAGGTGCTTTAAGTATCTTTTGGTAGGAAAATGGTCAAGCCTGAGGGTGAGGGTGCTTGTGCTTGTGCTTGTGCTTGATTAAACGATGCATAGAAAGCAAAATTCGATAGATGATAGATAAAATAAGGGTTGAGGAGATTATGATTCAAGCTCTGTTGTTACGATGCTTGAAAGGATGGCGCGTCAAGGCCCAGGCGCATCCCATATTGCCAAATCAAGGTGTACCTTCCGCATAAGGCAGGCGGACTGTTGACACCAGTCGGGTACACCAAGGGGGGAGTGGGTGTCTCGGATTTTTCCGGCTGGAGCCCCTTGTCGCTGCTGTTCCGCTTCACATTTGCGTCAGCTTCATAAGCTTGTGAGGTCAAACTTCATTACTGCTCTTCTTTTCACCCGCTGAAAACCAACACCGATCCCTCGCGTTAAGCCTTTCGTGGTATCAAGGTCTTCCCAACTATTGTGTCCGACTGCCAACCACCAGCACACCATGCACGCAATTTCGAGCGAGAAGAAGGGCCCCGGAAGCTCATAGCTATGTCAGGATCCGAAGTAGACTCTACAAAGCCCCACTAGCCTCTTGGACTTCGGCTTGCACTGAACACTGTTTACCGCCCTCTGCCTCAGTCACCACTTCGGTCTCTTCTCTGGTCCGCCCTGACGATTTGGGAAGATCACTACTGAGCTCGGAATCCGTTCGGATACACACTTCTACAGTTTTTTTTGATGGGTCTTAGGAGTTCGATTGACTCAAACACGAGTGGTAAGTGCATCATTGCTGAGGAGCTTCACATATATTGACTTGACATCTTCTAGGTCATCGAGGATCATCAAAGCTTCAGAAACCGAGTGGACTTGCTCAGGAAGAGGAGGGATGATGTCCGAAAGCGCGAGCAGTTGCTCCTGGCCTACTCTGCCGAACTTGTTGAGATGTCGAGAGGCATCGATCCGATGGCTTCAATGCGGTTGATTGAACAGATTCGACATTCAAAGAGTTACTGCATCCAATGAACAAAACACTGTACAGTGTCTCAGTGCGACCGTTGGTGGTGTCGTCCCTTCTCGTAGATCTGGAAAATGTTTGTCCTACTAATTGCTTCACTGACTTTCTGCTGACAACTACCCCAAAGCAGAGCCATTCCATCCTATTTCATTACATGACCATAAAAGAGAATAATGTCAGCAGCAAATGCTATTGTTTTATTTCTATTTTACCTTTCGGGGACTCGTTCATGACGCACAGTATGCGACGGCCCAACCAACAAGTCTGTATAGTAGGCGCTGCTGCTCGCTGCTGACATGGTTAATCAGGCCGGCAGAAAGACGTAGCTGAGGGAGAGCATACTTAATGCATGATGCATGACATTCACACCCGGCCAACTCGAATTGCCAGCACCAGTGCGAGTGAACGCCTTAGGCAGGCCTCAGGCTTCACCTCAGTCCTTATCGGACTCTTCTCCACCTGCGCGTCTTTCTCTTGCGGTCCAGATACCCTCGCATATGAGTCACCTCGTCGTCACTTGCCGATTTTTGGTGCATCTGCGAAGTCACAGAACCCATGTACAACTCTCATTGCACACCCTCCCCGTGGTTCTTATAGGCGCCTAATGCTGACAGCGCCTTCAGATTGGCTCATTTCTGCACCACGCTGACATATGTATACAGATAGCTATGGGTAAAGGGTTCGGAAAGTATCTCGGGCTATGTGAGTACTCGTTTTGCTGAAGCTAAGAATAAGCTGACAAGCGTCTAGATAGTACTCGATCCAGAGCTTCCATGAAAGCACACAAAAGCACAAAAGTCGATATGTCCA
>Ga0247742_10002078_pt1 | contig 13356 bp, 17 predicted proteins | sample UWRJL208509C2_FD_180944 | JGI IMG/M metagenome (GOLD analysis project Ga0247742, IMG submission 180944) | Plant litter microbial communities from Arlington Agricultural Research Station in Wisconsin, United States - UWRJ-L208-509C-2 | ecosystem: Environmental > Terrestrial > Plant litter >...
AACAAAACGATGGCAAATTTTGAATTCTTTCGACATTTACCCCGCGAAAAGATCCTAGTAACATAATGTATTATTTCGTAGTATTTTCACAATACCGCGCTGGATGTGATGGATAATTGCCCGCAGTGTGGATACTGGAACTGCTGGAACATATGAGGTGGAATATGACGTGAACGCGACATATAGAACAGTCTTTTTTTAGATGACCTATTCAGAAGGTTTAACTATTTGGATGAGTCTCTCCAATGACGACCGGGACGAACGTGCAGATGTAGCGGGTGGAAAAGCAGACTGTGAGTGACACACTGAGAGAGTGTCGTTGACTGTAGGCTCACCTGGAGGAGACAGTGAGTGCACAAAAGAGAGAGGATCAAACTCCTATCCTCTCTCGGACCATTTCCTGTCTCCCCCAAACGACCTCCATCACTCCTCCAATATCTGGATACGGGGTGATACGGAAGTCAGGTGTCCCCCGGACCGCTCCACCAGTGTCGGTAAAGAGCGGTCTGCACACAGCGAGGTCCCTTGGCGTCGTACATTGGACTTGAGTAAAGAAGTCTTTAAACTCGACCAATCTCGGCAAAGTCCTGCCGGCCCGCTCCATAGTTGTGGTCATCTGGCGTCTCAAACAATCAACTAGGAAACTGTCACATTCATTGATCACAATGATAGAGAATCTAAGCGAGAGCAATTCTATGAATACTAGATACTTTCTTAAGTCCACCAAAGGTACCCAAATTCGCAGCCGATCTGAAATCGTCCTTGTATGTGAGACCACCGTCGACAACGGCTTCCGAGTCGACAATAAGTTGATTGGGGACGTCCGTCCATCTCACAGAGTAGAGTTTGTAACCTTCACTCGGGTTCTTGAGCAAGGGATCAGCTTTCAGCTGGAGAGTGGCATTCCATGGCATCGCAGTGGATATAATATTTCCCGACCCAAACATTTTCACGGAAGTGGGTGTTTCTTCTTGTCGAACCTGGCCAAAAAAAATTGTCAACAAATCCCTAAAATAAGAACCTGTACTCACACCGGCGACGAGAAAGACTTCAGCGTTGGGGGAGTATTTCTGGGTGCTTAGATATGGGTTGAAAATAACTACATCCTGAGGCAGAACATATCCCTTGCCGTCATTATCGTACTTCACCATATTCGTCCCATTCCCGTTGTAATCATCCACCTCAAACCAGAACTTCGACACAGATTGGTTCGCGTAGATGGGAACCGCAAACTCATAACCTTGCATGACCAACGACATTCTGTTAGCAAGCGGACTCCCACTCCTCGGTAACAACTTGAACTCGGTGGCTACCGTAGCCATGTTTTGTGCGCAGTCAGCAAATTCGCCTCGCTTGTCGCACCAAAAGAGCTTTACCGACATAGGTTTAGTAGTATTTGAATTAGGAGGAAGTGTGAGCTGAAATAAGATCAGGCATGTGAATAGACTAAGGCTAGTATAAACGTACTCGAAAGTCGACATTGAACAGAAGTTGGTCCTCGATGATTATGTTCGCAAATCGAACTTTAGCGGGCAAATGCTTTATCTCTTCCGTTAAACGCACGCTCCGAGGCACGGTATCGATCATCCTTGTGAAAAGCGAGTTGCAGGTTGTGGAAAAGGCCATTTCGGAATTTAGGCTAGTAGGAAGCTGCAGTCAGAATTCTGTGAGATCAGAAAAACAACGAACCTCCTCATAGTGGCATTCCCGTCACTCTCAAAGATACGTAGATCGGAAAAGCGGGTCTTATTTAGTCCGTTCACCAAAGGGTTCTTCGTCGTGCCATCCAAATACTGAGATATACTGCTCAAAATTATCAGATAACATAATTTACAAGTTGAAATATGAGCAGCTCACACAGCATGATCAAACTTATCTGTCCCATCGAAAAACCCAAAAACATCCCTTGCTGGTGCTGGTTGGACAATATCCGGGAAATCAGGACTTCTCACACCACCTAATGTATGCCCACAAGCCACCAACGCGATCATCTCCGTTCTGTTAAATCCTTGAAGGCGGAACTTCTCGATGTGCATTTCAAGATCTTGTTCAGGCTCTGGAACACCTGGTGGACCTGCTGATAGTGCGTCAACTCGGCCTCCTCGGAAGGCGATTGGGGCACCACCGCAAGCGGCAACCGACCATAAGACGCCCATAGCAATGATATCGGCGTCTGAAATTTGACGAAATCGTTGTTAGACATTGCGGTCAACGGAAATTGGTTCGACTTACATGACACATATCGCGTCATCCCAGCGACGAAGTCTGACAAGAGTGTTCTTCTTAATCCATCGCCAACGTTCTGTATCACTGAGAATCGGATGATGTTGGAAAATTATGAAATACACACCTCTGCTCTGTCAAGTTCGAACCTGATTGAGGCGTCCAAACCCCCCGTCCCGCTGTCCACATCATGCGTTGCCATATCGTGGTATGCCTTGAGTGGTGAAAACTCGAGCATCAGAATTGCGACATTCGAATCCGACAGGTAGCACTTACAGCACGTATCCATTCAGCAGCAACGGGCGACGACGGATTAGAATCGTTCCTTTGTCTGCATCCAGTGGAGAGACTTGCCAATCCGACGGTATTCGGGGCGCTTCCCTCAAATAAGGTGGCTTCAAGTGCGTCATATTGGGGGGATGGCCATTCGTATGCAGTTGAATGATCAAGGAATAGAGTTACCAGGGCGAATAGAGACCAAGCTGATGAACACCTGCAGACGACGGTCATTACAGAAGGCCAGTGCTGGAAAGCAGTGGACGAGTGGTATGAGGGAGGTGTACAAGGAAAAGGCCAGACTTCTGTGTCTGGTCGACATTTATACACTTCCCTAGAGCTATGATGTTACTGAAACAAGGAAAGCGGGCGCCGCAGTAGGCCAGCAACCGTACATACGTTGCAGAAATATCCGTCGAATTATTGATTCCGCTGGCTCGAGAGACGCAATTTAGACTACGAATAACCATCGAGCCACAATGCGGATCTATCTCTATGCCGCAGTATCGAGACGCAGTTGGCGGTGCGGGGAGATGGGGTCCTTGGACATGAAGATTCGAGGGGACTGGTTGTCAATGTAAGTAGACTGATGACCAGACCTCGAATACACGTGGCACATGACACCCGTGTGCACCACTACAGTACACTGTACAGTCTGAATACCACTCAAGTACCACTGCACAAATCACACGCTAGTTACGGTATTCTAGAATTATCGAGTTGTGAATTTTTTTTCTCAGTCTTTAAAACAACCAAAACCATCTCCTGGAAATCTCCTGGAGCTTTAAGATCACTTCTACGTTTCAACTCGTGGGTACTTTCTCACGACTTGAATATGCGTTCTTTTGAAAGTTCGCCGAACAAAGTATACACGGGAAACGCTATTCAAGCGCTCTAGTGACACAGTTCTACAGACAACCACACTGACACCAGAATTTTGGTAATAGGCACTCTTTGCATCTATGAATTATAAACAAAATAAAGTACGTCTTTTATGTTTCTATGAATTACACGTGTGATTCTGAACAAGAAGTATAATAATAAAGTCGTTCGAAGGTAGGCATCGGCGAGTAAATAGATACAAGTATTGGTTCCTTCGTAGACCCTAGAACCCAGGCCGTTTGGGCTCGATACCAGCCTCCAAGTTAGTGGTCTTCTTCTCCTTGGGTTCGTGAAGGCAGTAAGCATTGTCCGTTAGTCCATTCAACGGCAATTCCTTGAGGAGAAGGACAGAGAGAAGACCAAGACCTGAAATGCCGATCATTGTTTTCCAAACGACGCTCATGCTCGACGCAAAGGCAACACGGAACTCTGTTTGCAGGGGTTCGGGAAGCGTTGAAATGAGGGGGATGGCGGCGATCGCGTCTCTGGCGAATTCGGGGAACTGCTCGAGTAGGGAAGCTGGCGCCTTCTTCTTCAGCTGATTCTGGAGGATTGTGCTGCCGATGGTGAGACCCCAAGTCTAGTAGAAACTCGTGTTAGAGACGGATCGTTGGAATGATAGACGAATGCTCACCTGGGCAAATGCACGAAGGAATGCGAAGAATCCAAGAGCAGCAGCAGTCCGAGAGACATGGAGCGGCGCGAGAATAGGAAATATAGTACCACCAAACTGCAATGTAATCCATCCATGTTACTGAAGCCTTTCAGTACGACGAGGTGTTAACTTACGATCATACCAGTTCCCGCGGCAGCGACAATTTGGTATCCAACCCATTGGCCCGTCGTACTATCAGCCTTGAGGAGCGACAAGAGGCCAAAACCAATGATAATCAATATCCATCCGAGAAAGTTGGCCGGCCGATATTTGTTCTGGACTTGTACCATGACTCTAGATGTATCTGTCAATGAAAAATATAACATCGAAGGACGTCGACATACCCGCAAAACAATGCGAAAGGTGCAATGACCAAGGCAGTGGCCAACAGATCTACCCCGGACCTGACGGGAGAGGCCAGCAAACTTGCTTGGAAAAAGATAGGCATGTAGTCTAAGTAGAAAATGGGTCAGATCTGTATCGAGAAGAATTTCACGAATACATACAGGTAACGGAGATACTGGTGATTCCGTGAACCAACGTCCCTATGAAACTAATGATTCATGAGATTGAGTAAGACCTGATCAAGTCAAGTAAAACCCACCCTCCAAAGCTCGTACGATTTGAGAGAACCTCGAACGGAATGGTTGGCTCTTTTGATACCTTGGCGTCGTATAAGAGGAAACCAGCTATTGTGACCAAACCGATAATAAGGGGTGCCAGAACTTGAGAAGATGCCCAAGAATAACGGCCACCACCAAATGTAAGACCGACAACGGCGAGAGTGGTACCAGCAATGACGACGAAATTTCCGCTGTGGGAATAAATTAGTTTGAAACGAAGCAGAGACGTCAATGGAAGGCTCACATCCAGTCGATGCGTTTAATCTTGGAGCCGATGGACCCCTCCGGACTGCGTACGCGAAGGAAAAGGAGAACGAGAACAAATGCCACAGCCGAGAGCGGCAAGTTCAGGTCTACAGATGTAATTGGAATGATGTTGTCGAGGAAAAAATCGGTGTGCGCACAGAATAACCACCTCCAAGAAGCCTTCTCCGCAAGGGATCCTCCCTAAACATTTTGGGATCAGCTAATGAAATAACGGGAGCCGAGAACCACGCACGATGGGGGGACCAACACCGGATGCGAAAGACCATGTAAGTCCGAGAATACCTTGGTACAACCCACGCTCCGCTAAGGAGACGAGGTCGGACACAATGATCTCACAAAGGTTGGTGATTCCTCCACCTCCAATACCCTGGATAGCTGCGTAGATGGTCATTTCATATTCAGGAAGAGTAAGAGACCACTCACTGCGTGCAGCAATCAGCATAGTCATGTTCTGTGCTGCTCCAGCCAAAGCACTTCCTAGAGCAAATAAGCCAATCGACCCCAACATGACCGGCCTGCGTCCAAAAATATCTGCGAAACGACCACTGAGTGGCAAGATGGCCGTACTTGAAAGTGCGTATGCCGAACCAACCCAGACGTAGCTTTCGCCGCCATTCAGTTCGTTGGTGATGGTTGGAAGAGCGGTACCAACAGCTGTCAGGTCGAGGGCGGATAAGAAAATGGACACGATGACGGCCGTAAAAGTAAGCCAGAAGGCGATGCCTTTTCTTGTCTTAGATGGTGGTTGGTCCAACATGAGGTTTGGGTATGTCTCCTCTGGCGTGGCTCTGGTCGGATAGGGAGATAGGAACTACTGAGCATGGAAAGGACCTCAATCGCGTAGCGGTCTATTTTGACTGTTGGCTTCATGCTGAAGGATTGTGGTCTAAAGATGGAACCGAGTCAGCGCAGTCGTCGAGGGATGTGCAGATTGTTTCTAAGCATGGGGTGTGCAAGACTTTCCCTCGAGTATATCGGCGCCGATAATGAAAGCAGCCTGAATAATTCATCACCGAGGCGTTGAGGGTTAGGGTACACGGATGTCACAACCCAAATGAATTATGTGACGGTCACAATTGGCTCTCCGATTTCCGTGCTTCCACCTGTAACCTTGTGTCTCTTTGGGTTTTGGTGATTATTCTGTACGAGTGGTGCGTCACTCATGTATCAATGTGAGCGCTTGATGTCAGTGCCGAAATCGAAAGTACCTCTGTTGGGTCCTATTGGATGAATCTCTATTAATAGAACACGAATGCAGTAGCTGCCACATACTACCCCGAATTCAACGTTCCCCAATCCTACCGCTTATGTATACGGCAATCAAGTTAATAAGCACATTTACGTGAATGAAAAGAGCCTGGCTTCAGCGCTTCGGTGCTGGTATCCACACGAGAATGGTTGCTTGTATAAACACCGTTCATGCATTCCCCCAAGCCACCATCACCTCCGGATTGTCTCGAACAACGATTTCACGGATTACCTCAAGACATTGTATCTACAGACTCAGCGTCTAACCGTCCGTAAGCAACTGCCACTCTTCATCATCTACCAACATCCTACCAGTCAGATCCGGTGTCCTTACCCATGCATCCACTTCGCCTCTTATCACAAACCACTCATATTTACCTACGTCAGCTTCTATATTGAGGGAAAACATTTCAGCACAGATGCTGGCGACTGCACCTTCCAAAGCTGGAAATAAATCCCACATTAGTAAAGTTCTATTTATAGTTCTATTTATAGACACGCTAGCTTGCTTAGGCCTTTCGCATCTGTAATTAGTAAAATATATACAGCACGTACTCCCTTTCGGAAATATTGGTGTATATTAAGTATCTGGAGTGGACCGTTAAGGGTGATTAGAATGGTGCCACCGTACAGCATTTCGGCTGACAACATTTTCAAATATGCGGCAAGATCTCAGGAAACAATGTATTTGGATCAATGCAGGAAAGCAAGAGGCACCATATTCTGGGTCATATTGAATTCTTACGTTTCTGAGTACATTTAAGGTTATTTTGGTATACTTTTAGACGGGGTCTGGTGGAATGTTTTGCCTGAGGTTTAACACGCGTTAATTGACTCATGGGTGCCAGCATAAGTGTTGGGCCTCCAAATTGTGATGAGGCGCTAGTCAACCCGTTACTCATCGTAGATGATATCAAAATCGCAGTTACCCTTATAAAAGGTTAATTGCAGTCGTCCCATCAACAAAAGGTAATTGTTTTGCGCGTGATTACCAGGATCGATGACTCGGCGTCTTTGAAATTACTCGAGCCCAAATTAAGTACTGTACTGGAACAGATGAAAGTGTGCATCGATACTCACAAATTTTTATCCGTGCTATTGGCTCATTTTTCTACCCTCTCAAAGCCTTTGAGAGGTTAGAAAAAATGAGCCAGCAGCGCGGACCAAAGGTCGGGCCTTCAGGGTCGTGGGACGATGACGTAAGAATCGCTTCTAACTTTCCGAGTCACCAAGCCAGAGCACCTATTCAGAACCGTTACTTATTGCCAAACGGCGCCTCTCGTAGACGTCTTGAGCTCTAATATTGAGCACAAACAGGTCGCTAAAGGAGGTGCCATTCGGCTTAAAAGACTTGGCACCGAACCTCAATGGCATCATTCGGTCTTTCGAGTCTTGCCCAAGCAACCACGTCGATTAAAGGAAATACTTACTGGAGTCTCATCTGACTGACTCTCTAGTGACAACCTGCTACTGCATCTGGCCATAGCCCCTAGGACTAAAGTGCTGACTCTTGTAGCAGCTTTCGGCGGAGTGAACATGCGGAGTTCGTCTCGAAACTAACCGAACCCCTGCTCCCGCTACCTGGGTCCTCGTTGGATGCTGAATGGACGATACCCATGGCACGCTTGGCCCTGAAAGAATTATGTGGTAGGCAAACAATATGACCCACACCCACTGTCCTCTGGGGTTGACTTCGTGGAGAAACGTCATAAGGCCCAATCTGATCTCGACAATCATTGAATGATCTGGCTATCCCTTCTTCAGCCCGACGCGCAGGTCCTTCGCAAAACCTTGGCATGTCGGGGCACCGACACCTATCTCAATGACCCATAGCAGGGGACCGGCCGTCCTTCGGCCATGTTTTACTCGGTCAAATTTAGGGCAACATGGACGAAACCTCTTCCTCCCCGTGCTCGGGGAGAGCAACGGAAGCCCTTGTACTCATTACATCTCCGACTGCGACTCCTTGCTTGCTCTTTGATACCTATCAAACTGGTATATAGCTGGTATATAGAGGAACCTCTTGACCTAACCTGTTTCCGTGTCATCGACATGCAGACTCGTGCAAACTCCTTCACCCGCCTGGCGCTCAGAGTTCGTAAAGTGGTAATAGCAGCCCTTCGGGAAGCTGTGTACCTGGGCTCCTTCCGGTTTTACTGTCGAGTGATTTTATTGACGATCGTCTTGATCAATGGAAGGAGTTTTCCTCTGTTGTGGCATAGTAAGTTTATTGCAACTCATCTTGGCAATGGCGTCTAATTTTTGATGTAGTCCGAGTCTTGAGGCACTTCATTGGGCGTAGCATTCGGTATCATACAGCGCGTTTCACACCAAAAATGCTACAGCGTCCGGAGATGGCTCTAAATCCTTTCGAAACCATCTCCGAGTACAAAGGCTGGGCAGGGCCTGATGACTGCGATTTTCTCTTTCATCTTTCAAATTCGTCGTATGCGAAGGTGAGTACACCAGCTCATGAGCTCCGGCCACTCGTAGTGACTCTTGGGAAACCCGTAGAACTTGGACGTTGCGCGATCTAAACTGTGCTCAAACGCACTTGCACCTTTCTTCCAAGAGGGAGGTTTTGCTCCTTTAGCCGGCAAGTTCATTAGTCGTTATTTTTCAAGTTCACTCTGACCTCAAATTTTAGCTGCGGACTACTCATTTGTATCCGAGGTCCCAATTCTGTCGTCTTACCAAATTCGCTCGAGGATTGCATCTTGGGACAACAAATGGGTGCGTCGCTTCTTTCAATCAACTACAAATCTCGTTGAATGTCAATGATTTCAGCTCTATCTCTTGTCGGAATTTGTCACTTACCCTCGCCCATATCACTCATCATCTATGCGCCACTTGACCGAGGACCTCTCTGCTGTTTCTCTGGACCTAGCTGTGAAAGAAAAACCTCGAGCATCCATTCGGTCAGATGGGAGTGTTCTACACTGCGTGGCTGTTTCGGTCTACTGCTTCAAGATGGGTCGTATAACGGTACCACCAAAAGTCGTGCTATCGACCTGTGGTTTCGGGGCCGATTTGTCAAAGATGTCCAGAATCAAAGAGATGAAAGAGGCGGGAAATGTCCAGCAGTTTTTAGAAGGTGGTTGGAAGTCTACTTCTGCGCAGTGGGATTTGCCCGAGTTTGAAACAGAGCGGGTCGAAGGACTTGAGTGGTGCCGGAAGCTCAGTCAAGGGGGTGGTAGCGCCATCGATACGCTAAACAGGCTTAGATGAATGACCTATATTCCGAGGCAGTATGCTTTTATAATCGTAGATATAAAATTAATATCCATAGTGTACGCATTCATAGAGAAAATTTGCTGGATATCCTATAGATAAAGAACTTGTCCTACGCTCTTTGAAGTATCCTTTCACCTACAGACTGTGTGATACGTGTGGCTGTAGCCTTTTCCCCTTTATTTTACATATAAAGACTCCCTATATAGCGGTGTTGAGGATATGTATTCAGCTTGTTATCCGACTTCTGGCAGATATATATATGAGAAAATCCCGGTATCTTTTTGCATATCCTAAATAGTCAGAGTTCCGGGGGATACAAATAAAAATGTCCTTTTATCGCCTTGAGATTTTTGGTGGCAGTTTTTCCTCCGATTTCGGGCTCCTGGAAATGAGTTTTTACACCCTCGCAGAAAATTAAGACTATGCAGATAGCGAAATTCGTGTGTTTATATTCAGGCCCTTACCTTTCTCGTGAGCGATTCATATGGTTTTCAATGGAAGGTCTTCTATATTGAATCTCACCTTACACCCCAATATCCCCTCTATACGACATTCCCTGAGCTCTGTGGTCGCCTCCTCGAATCTGACACCGCACCGTTCGAGAATGGAGTATATAAGTGCCCATCTCGATCTTCTGAATTCGTGCTTTCGGGGCTCAAGTTCTCACTCGTGAATTTTCTGCCGATTAGTACAAAAACGCTCATCAATTCTTGGAGACCACAAACGGTGATGTGGATTCGGAATAACCGTGCTGTTTACTTTCACCATCTTCCTGCATTGAAAAAAAGATTGATGGTTACTAATTCTGAAAAGTGGACCGCCAGAGCGAAGCGAGGCGAGTGGCTTGTTATGTACAACGAGATCCATAGTTTGTATTTCTTTGGCCAATTATCGATTATCTCTCAGTACATACATTTTTCCAGGCCAAGTAGCATCTCATTGCAGTATCTCCAACTGAAAATAGAAGTACGTGCCATAAGATCATCCTAGTACACCGCTTCGAATTCGCATATACCGATTGATTTGAATAGTATTCCTACTTCCCACTTCGCGTTGACACTCGACACTCCGCTACGTTCAAATTTAGAGGGAGATGGTGCCTAGCCAGTAAGCAGATGAGCAGCAATCAATGCATGATTTTTCAAGACTTTACGACGGTCTTTGTCTCAATTATATCCCCAGAATTTTATCTGCTTAATTTTGGAGCCTGTTTCCTCCCATTTACGACGAAGCTTGCTTTCTATGACTGATCCTGCTCCAAAATCTGTTTATTTAGTTCCAAATATAAACATGGTTAATTCCTGAGCTTGAAGGACTTTGTCTCTGTCGATTCCTAGATAGCTGTACCAGCTCCTCTCCACCTCCGCGTGCGAATGTCACTGATGGGTTATATAGCGGACCTTCCCATTGATATATTGAACCTCAGGCTTGTACCCATATGGTTCTAAGGTGATATCACGGGTGGCTGTGCTTGGCACATCGGTATTCCCCGAACTTGTGCTTGTCATGGTTCAAACCAAACGGTCATGCACTTAGCCAGTCTCTCATACATGGCCATGAACGGCATGTTTTCAACTCTAACCTGGCCGTTTAAACATGACCCCTGCCCTCCCAAATCATGATACCTAGCTACACTGAATACACCTCCCTGGTATCTTATCTCCCGAATGAATGGGCAGGCACCTACATGAGATAACACCTGGGCAACAGATATATTCAACCTCACCCGAGAGCTTAAGAACTACGAAGAACTTCTTCCAGATGTTGGGCAAATTTTTAACCTCCTTGGCATACCTTCTCTCAATTACGGGTTTGTGCGGGCTTTCTTGTCAATGGCTTATCGGTCTTGTCCCATGTGCGCTGCAACATATTGGACCCATTCGTCCACTAATTCGCCCGTATCTGCAGATCCTATACAGCTATGTGGTTCCCGCCTTAAAGTAAAGATTGGATTTGGTATTATACCAGCCTCCTTGCTTGTGCTCGTACCCATTGCATGGACCCTACACCAGAATACGGGAGGACTCGAAGCCCTCTGGGATCTCTCAAGGACGAGAAGGTCGATCACAAAGAACGGATAGATGTTGCCAATATCGCACCCTCTATTAAGGGGGAGCGAAGCTATGACACCAAGATCAGTCTGAGTGCAACAGACGTTGGTGAAGTCTTCGCTGACGGACCACGACTCATCGACCTAGATGAGAATGGGAAAGAGAGGCCTATAGGTGAATGCCCCCATCTTGCGAGCTGTTTTTTTTACTAACGTCCACACAGATACGGATACAGACTACTCTACCCGCCTGATTTCGCTCGACGATGATCCGACTCTGCCTATATTTACGTTCAGAATGTGGTTTCTGTCATTGGGCCTTTCATGTTTCGGTGCTGTTCTTGGCCAAATTTTTGTATGGTTACTTCTTCGATTTTCTCAAAGACGGCAATATTGAATGATGTTGGCCAGTACTTTCGTCCTCAGACTGTTTCTGTCAGCCAACTCTTCCTGCAGGTACGTCATGACCACAGAGATCTTCAAATAAGAAAATTTTACCGTGAAACCGGTTAGATTATATCCTATATTATGGGAAAGGCAAGTCGCCTCAAACTTGACGATGATGTCGTTTGACCGTTTCAAAGGCAATGGAAGAGATTATCCCCGGCCCATTCGAGAACGCAAGAGTCAGGACTTCCGACACTCGTTTCTGGAGGTAAATCTCATATCATCATCTCCTTGACACCGAGTGGTGAATTCGGTACCCCTTTTAGGTTCATGAACCCAGGGCCATTCAGTACGCCTTTCTCTTCTTTTTCCTTGCGGAATGGTGAAGGGGAAAATTTCACTAGACCTCAAAGAACACGTTGCAATCACTATCATGGCTTCCACGGCCTCTGATTCTGCCCTCGCCATAAGCATCTTCGCAGCTCAGGATCTCTACTACAATGTCAGACCGAACGCGGCCGTTGGAGTTTTCACGTGAGTACACCACTTCGCCATCTCAACATCAGCTAACGCATGTCGAAACATCTATTAGACTTATTGGATCTCAATTAATTGGCTATGGTACAGCCGGTATGCACTAATATTTGTTTACACCATCGCCTCGTTCTAAAAAACAGTTATAACTTTTCATAGGTATTATGAGGAGCTTTTTGGTCTACCCTACGTTCGCTGTGTATCCGCAACTTATGCCTACGGTTCAGCTCTTCGATGCTTTGCATAGAGGCCGCGAGGTTGTCATGCAGAAGAAACGGCTTAAATTCTTCTGGGTGATCTTCATCGCTATCTTCGTTTGGGAGTGGTTCCCGGTACGCGAGAAATTCAAATATGTATCTGCGAAAGTTTTAATATCTATTCTAGGAATATATTGCGCCGTATGTATTTTTTTGGACATTTGTCATATATTAAGCTCGCTTGACTTCAGAACGCTCACTGGCATCAGCATCTTGTAGAAAGACCTGATGGTCTGAGAATCGAATGAATGATTCTCGGGGTGTGTGTTGTGCGAAGGGCGGTGCAAGTATCTCAGCGGTCGTCTGAGATAGGTACTGAACGAAATCCGTGGAACGGTAGGGACAGAGGGTTAAATGCGTGGGTTGTGAACTGGGGTGCTCTTCGTGAGCCGTGAACTGAGCGTGAACGTAGATAGCTTCTCGTGAGCTGGACTGGACGTGCGTAAACGTGAACTGGGGTGCTTCTCGTGAGCGGGGCTTGACTAATCTTGACGACTGGCGGACTAAACGAAACGACGACGACTGGGGAGAACTGAACGAAACTGGGCGGCGACGACTGGTGAGCGGGGGGATCGATTCCACTACAGAAGATGTAGTGTACATGAGGTTTTTATAGTAGATAAAATAGTATAGGAGGTAGAGAATCGAGGCACAGAGTCCAGAATAGTGGAAATACGGAAATGATGAACAATAAAAGATAATGATACTACCTTGGAGACG
>Ga0247742_10002080_pt1 | contig 13351 bp, 14 predicted proteins | sample UWRJL208509C2_FD_180944 | JGI IMG/M metagenome (GOLD analysis project Ga0247742, IMG submission 180944) | Plant litter microbial communities from Arlington Agricultural Research Station in Wisconsin, United States - UWRJ-L208-509C-2 | ecosystem: Environmental > Terrestrial > Plant litter >...
CGGAGCAGCGGCAGGTATTTATTCCACTTTTCAGCAAACCGCTTCTGCACTGGGCGTAAGCATCATTGGAGGAATATTCTTTTATTTTTCTAAGCAAGGCTGGCAAAGTGCTTATAAAGCGGGTCTGATTGCAATATTGATCTGCGTACTGTTGGTAGGCATTATGCTGTACTTGTTGCCGGATGGAAAAACGACAGGTGAAGATATCCAAGCTGATTAATAACAAAATGTATAATAATACTTAAAACTTTATATATGTCGACTTCAAATACAAATTTTAGAAAATTACACGATAGTGAAAAGCTGCTGATCCTGCCAAACGCATGGGATGTGGGGAGTGCACTTCTCTTTGAAAAACTCGGAGCATCTGCTATCGCAACTACCAGTGCCGGAGTAGCCTGGACACTTGGCTATTCTGATGGGGATAAATTAGATCCGAAAAAGTTGGCGGAGTTGGCCGCAGCTATTGTCAGATCAATCGCTATCCCATTATCTGTAGATGTAGAAGGCGGATATAGCCTGGACGCTATCAGGGCTGTGGAAAACATAAAGCCAATACTGGATGCAGGAGTTGCCGGAATTAATATCGAAGATGGTGCAAATTCATTTGACCTCTTACTTGCAAAGGTTGCTAAGATTCGTTCCGCTGCAGAAGCACTTGGTACCGATGTTTTTATCAACGTAAGAACTGATGTCTATCTCCAGTCACTTGTTCCTGCTGAAGAACAGATTAAGGAAACGATCAGAAGAGGAAAAGCAGCAAAAGAGGCCGGGGCTGATGGTTTTTTTATTCCCAGCCTCGCCAATGAAGAAGCTATCAAAGCAATAGTAGAAGGAATTGATCTGCCAATTAACTTAATGGCATGGCCTGATTTGCCAGATGCAACGGAATTAAATAAATTGGGCGTAAAGCGTCTTAGTGCCGGTTCTGCCATTTCTCAAATCGTTTGGAAAAATGCTACTGATATTGCAACGGATTTTTTAAATACCGGAAACTCTGGCCCGTTAATGAAAGATAACCTGGACTATAGCTTTATGCAAAGTTTAGCAAAACTTCATTAATGAAGCAATAATAGTATTTTAAAAGCTCCAAATCACAAGAATTCAAAAACGCTTCTAATTATTTAGGAGCGTTTTTTAAATTTATGGGATATTTGAAATAATCTTCTATTCCATAACTTCCTATGCTATAAAATTGTTTGAAGCAAACCACCATCTGCCCGTAACGCTGCGCCATTCGTAGCTATCGCAAGTGGACTTGCCAAATATACCGCCAGACTGGCTATTTCTGAAGGATCAATAAACCGCTGTAATATAGAATTGGGATTTATAGAATGGAATAATGCGGTTTTAAAAGATTCCACTTCCTGTCCATTTGCGGCTGCAATCTTTCCGATCACAGCAGCAACTCCATCCGAGTAAGTTGGACCACCTAATATTGTATTAATCGTTACCTTACTGTTTCTGGTCAGCTCTGCTAATCCTCTGGCGATACTAACCATTGCTGTTTTTGTCATCGCATAATGAATCATATTTGAAGGAACCTTAACTGCCGACTCGCTGCTGATGAAAATAACCCTTCCATCATTATTAGAAAGCATGGTAGGTAAGATCGCCCTGCTTAACCTGATGCTGCTCATTACGTTTATCTCAAAAAATCGATACCAATCCTGGTCAGTAATTTCAGTAAAATCTTTTTGCTCAAAGATGCCAACGTTATTAATCAGAATATTAACCTTTGGAAGTTGCTCAATTAACCTGGTTACTTCGTCCGCTTTACTAAAGTCCGCAGCAAGCCCTGATATATTCAAATGAGGAAATTCATCAGTCAGTTTTTTAACGGCTATAGTAACGCTCTCCTTATTCCGTCCGTTAATAATCACATCTGCACCTTCTTCCAACAGTTTCTTTGCAATAGCAAAACCTATTCCCTGAGTTGAACCACTTATAAAAGCAGTCTTTGAGTTTAATTGTAAATCCATTATTTTAGATATAATTGTTTTTGTAGTGATTGATACATAATTAGCCAAATTTTTTTAGCTTATGATCTCTAATTGCATGTTGATCAGGTTAATCAGTTCATTTTTTTTAGGATACATCCTACGCGTGATATTAATACCGTTATAAACAGTAATTAAATATCTTCCCAGCAATGCTGCATCCGTTTGATTTTTTATGAATCCGTTCATCTGGGCTTTCCGGATTGTATCAGTATATAACAGTTCAACGTCTTTTAAAATAGCGACAGCCTCTTTTTCAAGATCAGCATCAATAAAAGCCATTTCGGCAACTGCATTTGCAATTACACATCCACGCAAATGCGAATTGTAGTCAGCAGAAGCAAGACTTCTAAAAAAATCTTTGATCAGTTCTAATGGCTTACTGCTTTGATCAAGCTCCCTGCTAAATTCCTTAAAAGCCTGCCTGCGTAATTTTAGGACCTCTATAAAAAGCTCTTTTTTCCCTCCTTTAAACGTATTATAAAAACTGCCGCTGCCAATATTCATCCCCTGTAATAAATCTGAAAGCGCAGTTGCACTATATCCCTTCGTCCAGAAAATATCCAGTGCTTTTTCAACTAACGAGTCGTTATCGTATAAACTTGGCCTTCCTCTCATAGTAATAATCTTTATTTTGTATTGATCGATACAAAAGTAATAAACAGGAATAACTTTTCAATCGATCTAGGCCAGAAAAAAAGAAAAAATTTGCAGTTGATTAACTGCATTTATATTTGCCGATAGAGATAATTACCAAAATTTCCACCAAGTCTTTGAATTAGCATGGCTTGTATCCATTATTGGACTTTCTTCAGATGGTGTTTTGTTTTCTTCAGAAGGGTATTTTCTTTTATTGAGGTCTGCCACAGCTTTGAATAATTCCACAACTGTGGTTTCTTTTTGATAAATGGTAGCTAAATAAAATCCAACAATATTTAATTTATTTTTTGAAAAAACATTAATATTCTGATCAATAAAAACTAAAATTTTATCTTTAAATTTTGCGTGATATGCGCCTATTTTCAATAAATAATCTAATGCAACATCATTTTTTTTGCTTTCATCAGATAATATCAGGTTCTCAAGATAACTAATGTTAATATTGCTGTATTCAAAAGATATCACTGATGTTATGGCATGAAAAAGAGTATTTTTAAGTTTTTCGTTTAAATTCCCAAAACCCTCTTCATAGATATAAATATCTGAAACCTGATTTAAGTCTTCACTGCTTGCAATCTCATTCAACCAGACAAAAGCATCACCAATGCTAACGCTTCTATCATATTCCTTTTTTAAAAGCAATTCTGAAGACTTGATTAGTTTATTATAAACCTCAATGTTTAATTCCTCTTTTTTCATACATTTTATAATGTCCAACTTGTAGTATAATAACCATGAGATAATTTCAGTCTAACTGCCAAGAATTGTTATTTAACTGTAAACTTAATTTTGTTTTTAAACGAATATAAGAAACTTTTATGGCAGAGCTTGTAGTTCTTTTATCATTACCTACTAATATACATAGCTTAAAAGTTGCAAGTCTTCATAAGATCCGAAATTTGTTCATCTTTGTTCACTATAATAAACAGATCCTATAAATTCTTATAGTCCTCGTCAACTATAACTTTATTTCTAATCCTAAAGTAATAAATCCCAAAAATGATCTGACCAAGCAAGAACATAACATTCATTACAATAATTAATATACTTACACTTTCAATCTCGTTTACAAGCTTTTCAAGATCATTGGCATTATAGTCTATCAAGGACAGAAGCGAAATTTTTGAACTGACAATTGAAGGAATTGTCAGGAATAAATGGATGTAAAATAATTTACTGCTTATAACGTTTTTCATTTTTAAAATCTTCCAATAACCTAAAACTATAAAAATTAAAATGATGAATTTAATAAATGCTGAGATCAGGTAAGACGAAATAACTGTTACATGCCTACCGGGTATTATGGGAGTCGCAAAACCGCTTTCAGTCAGATTAAATGAAAATGGAAAAAGGGAGACTAATAGTATTGAAAATGTTAAGAATGCAATTTTTGTCCTGATCATTTTTGTCTTGATTTTTTAAAGTTGGAGTTAATGAGAAGCCAATTCCTTTCACAAACAATAATAGTAAAAATAGGTGGACATCAAGCAAAAAAACCGGCTAAAAGCCGGTTAATATATGTTTTTTAAATTTAATTTGAAAAATTAAAAAGAATAAAAACCTGTCTGGCAATAACCAGTAATAGTTTTAGTGGCAGTACCGCCTTCGATATCTTTTAACACAATGTTATTGAATACAAGCTTAAAGTTATTATTACCATTATCGGTAACGGTAATTGTACCGGTTGTAGTATCTGGATCACCTCCGAATTCTCCTGTAGAGTCTGAAAATGAGCAGGCTACAAATGCGCCTGGATTTGCTTCATTGATGTCAACTATACCATAAGTACCGTTAATACTAGCTTGGCCAGTAGGATATCTGATAATGACTGAAACGACTTTGGCATTGGCTTCGGTTGTGGCATCCCCATTAGTAATGAAAAATCCCCTTGTATTGTAATCTTCTGCATCAGTTCCGCCTGGCATGAACGTAGTGTTATTGTGTAGCGCACTTGGTGCTACATTGGTTCCTATAATGAAATTTTCATTATTCACGAAAAGTGTTCCGCTAGGAGCATCGTCGTCGTTACTACAATTTACCAGAGATAAGGCTAGAAAAAGGATTGTGGCTAATTTGTAAATTTTGTTCATTTGATTTTTATAAGTTTAGATAAAAATAGGGTTAAATTCCGAGTAGTAGTTAAATTTTAAAATAATAATTAATAAATATAAATTAGTACTGTTTTTATCTACAATAATGAAATAAAATGATAGGTATTATATAATAGCTAACAGAATACTTCTAATTTGTTAAGAAAACCTATTCCGCAGAATACTCAAAAAATCTTATCTTTACACTCAAAATTCTTTTTTACATGCTATCAACAACTGACATCACATTAGAAACACAGTTAGAACACTATTTCCAGCAATTCCGAAATAATATCATAGGAATCGACCAGGAATTTGTATCGCCCTATGGCAAAAAGAAAATTATTTATACAGACTGGACAGCCAGCGGACGTCTTTATCGTCCTATAGAAGAGAAACTGATGAACCAGTTTGGCCCATTTGTAGCAAATACCCATACAGAAACAACGGTTTCAGGAACTGCCATGACAATGGCATACCATGAAGCCAGGAAAATAATAAAGAGGCACGTAAATGCCGGTGCAAACGATGTACTTATAACAGATGGAACAGGAATGACAGGTGTGGTCAATAAATTTCAACGCATTCTGGGATTAAAGGTTCCCGAAAATCTAAAGGCTTTTACTAATATCCCGGAAGAAAATAGGCCTATAGTATTCATATCTCATATGGAACACCATTCCAACCAGACATCATGGTTGGAGACTATAGCAGATGTTGTTGTTGTACCGGCATGTGAAAAAGGTTTGTTATGTCTTGATAATTTTGCTGACCAACTTGATAAATATAAGGACAGGACTATAAAAATAGCTTCTATAACTTCTTGTTCTAATGTAACAGGTATCAGGACTCCATATCATGAAGTAGCGAAACTGATGCATCGCAATAACGGACTCTGCTTCGTTGATTTTGCCTGTTCAGGTCCCTATGTGCAAATAGATATGCATCCTGCAGATCCAGAATGTTATCTTGATGCTATATTCTTCTCTCCACATAAATTTCTGGGAGGACCCGGAACATCAGGTGTACTCGTATTCAATAATAAGTTATACAACAATATGATTCCCGATAATCCGGGCGGAGGAACAGTATCATGGACCAATCCGTGGGGCCTTCATAAATATATAGATAATATAGAGGATAGGGAAGATGGTGGTACTCCGGGCTTCCTGCAGGTCATAAAGACAGCACTGGCCATCCGTCTTAAGGAAGAAATGGGCATTGATAATATACTGAAACGGGAACACGAAATAGTAGATTATGTATTTTCCCAACTTGGAAATATTGAAAATATTAAAATCTTAGCAGCACAACATACCGATAGGCTGGGAGTAATCTCGTTTTATATAGATAATCTGCATTTTAATCTCGCAGTTAAATTGCTAAATGACAAATTTGGAATACAAACCCGTGGCGGTTGTAGCTGCGCAGGTACCTATGGACATTACCTGCTTAATGTAAACGAGGAAACGTCTCAAAGTCTTACCTGCCAGATTGATTTAGGGGATTTGATACAAAAGCCGGGCTGGATCAGGATGTCTATTCATCCAACTACAACCAACTCAGAAATACAGTACGTATGTGAAAGTATACTGGCATTGGCCGCAAATCATACAGAATGGGAAGCCGACTATGAATATAAAAAGGAATCAAATGAGTTTGTCCACAAAGATGCCAAGCCTTTAGAAAAAGAAATGGTTACTGCCTGGTTCTCATAGTTTTCTTTTTCCCAATATGTTTCCAGCGGTTGTGTGTCCAGAAATAATATTCCGGTGCAGCAAGGATTTGTTTTTCAACCTCACGAAGATACAGGCTTGTTATTTCATAATCAGGGACTTCACGGGGATTATCTACCAATGGTACAATTGTAGCTTGATAATAACCCCGTTTTAACTTCTCTACCTTTACAAATACCATGTTCAGGTCTAGTTTTTTGGCAAGCATCTCTGCTCCTGTGTATACGGGAACTTCAAAACCCATAAAAGTATCCCAATATTTGGCTTTTGAAAGCTGAGGCGACTGGTCACTTGCAAATCCGTAGAAAGCCTTAATGTTATGGGCATTATTGTATTGGATCAATTCTATAGATTTCTTGGATTCTACGAGTTCGGCATCCAGCCTTCCACGGATACTGCGTACCAATCGGTCAAAATATTTATTTCCTATTTTTTTATAAATGGCAATACTTTTAAAGTCTATGTATTTAGCCATAACCATCATCCATTCCCAACTGGCATAATGTGCGCACATCAAGGCAACGCTTTTTCCCTTGGCCTCATATTCTTTAATGAGCTCAATATTCGTGAATACAAAACGCGCCTTAATTTCCTTATCAGAGATAGTCATGGTTTTAATCATCTCCAAAAACATATCACACATATGTGTAAAGAATTTTTTTTCAATGACAAGTCTTTCTTTATCAGACAAATGGGGAAGGGTCAGTTTTAAATTCTTTCGGACCGTTTGTTTACGATATCCAAAAACACGGTAGACAAAAAAGCAAATTATATCAGAAAATACATATAAGACACTAAATGGTAACATTGATACACACCATAAAAATGGGTAGATCAAGACGAAAGCAAGAAGTTGCATAGAAGTTTTTTATGCAAATATACTTTTTATTCCTTATTTATTTCATTTGTAAATGTGGTTATCACGCATTATGTATAAATTTACACCAAAAACAAAACGAAATGGATATTGTTCTTATTGCACTTATTGTTCTGAATGTTATCGTAAGTTTAAAAGGATTTGAAGATACAGGCTTTTTCAGAAAGTATGAATTTCATATTGGGAGCATCCGGGCCGGAGAACAATTCAGGATGATCTCATCAGCTTTCCTACATGCAGATGTTATGCACCTCGGATTTAATATGCTGACATTGTATTTCTTTGCCCCTGAAGTTATAGGATCTGTTGGTGATTTCTCTTTTCTGTTCATCTATTTCGGAAGTCTTATTTTCGGAAGTCTTCTGACTTTATTGTTTCATAAGGATGAATATAGTTACCGTGCCATAGGGGCATCAGGCGCCGTTACAGGAATATTATATTCTGCTATCCTTTTTAACCCTGATATGAGTCTTTATATGTTTTTCATCCCGATTCCAATTCCAGCTTATATTTTTGGTATTGGTTACCTCCTGTATTCTATTTATGGTATGAAAGCCAAAAGAGATAATATTGGTCATACTGCCCACTTTGGAGGGGCTATAGGTGGATATGTTATAACTATCATAAAAGACCCGGCTATGCTTACTGATAACACGCTGATGGTAGTGCTATTGGCAATTCCTATAATAATTCTTTTCGTAATGGCAAAGATGGGTAAGCTTTAATGGCACAGCTTTTGAAATATCACAAGTATTATCAATATAAATAATCAAACATGAAAAAGACATTTTTACTCTTAGCCGCAATCGTAATGACTGCAACAGTAACTCAGGCACAGGACAACAAACAGGTTCCACTATTAACCGTAAATGGCGAAGGCAAGATTAAAGTAACGCCAGACCAGGCAACAATTACTGTATCTGTAGAATCTAAAGGAAATAAAGCTGCCGATGTCAAAAAAGAAAATGATACCAAAATTGACGCTGTCATCAAATACATTAAAAAATCAGGTATAGATCCGAAAGACTACCAGACACAACGTGTGTATCTAAACGATGAATATGATTATGAAAAAAAGAAACATAACTATATAGCGACCCAGACTATAGAAATCCTGCTTAAAGATTTGTCAAAATATGATGTTCTTATGGAAGGTCTTGTAGATACCGGAATTAATAACATTTCCGGAGTAGATTTCCAGACTTCAAAACTGGCAGCTTATAAATCAGAAGCCCGTAAAGCTGCAGTTGCAGATGCAAAAACGAAAGCACAGGATTTTACTTCTGCACTTGGACAAACAATAGGGAAAGCATATACAGTGGTTGATAATTCGCCAATAGACTATCCTAGACCAATGTATGCTAACAGAGCAATGAAATTGGCTACAGATATGGCAGCTGGTAATGAAACGCTGGCCATAGGAGAAATAGAAATTACGGCTAACGTAAGTGTAAGCTTCCTTTTGAATTAAAAGAAAAATATACATAAAAACAGAAAAGACTGCCACACGGCAGTCTTTTCTGTTTTATTACTGTTTGAAATCAACTGAAAGTGAATTGACACAATACCGTTGCCCACTCTCTGTAGGCCCGTCATCAAAAACATGCCCAAGATGACTGCCGCAGTTAGCACACAATATTTCTGTTCTGAGCATACCATGTGTACGGTCCTGAATGTATTCTACTTTTCCCGGAATCGATTCGTCAAATGATGGCCATCCACAATGGGCATCAAATTTCGAATTACTTTCAAACAAAGGTTCGCCACATGCTCCACAGCAGTAAGTCCCCTTCTCAAAATTTAAATTGTATTTTCCTGAATGTGGTAATTCAGTGCCTTTCTGACGGAGAATCCTGTAGCGTTCCAGCCCAAGTTCTTCTTTCCACTGTTCTTCTGTTTTTTCTATTGGATATTTCATGATACTAATTATATTAAATTTATTTTCCCGGTATAAATTTGATACTTACCGAATTGGTACAGAATCGTTTGCCGGTTGTCTCCTGAGGTCCGTCATCAAATACGTGTCCAAGGTGACTGCCACATCGTGCGCAGTCAACTTCTGTTCGTGTCATACCAAGCGTAGTGTCCTCGATATAAACAACAGAACCTTTAATTGCCCTGTCAAATGATGGCCATCCACAGTCCGAATGAAACTTGGCATCCGAATTAAACAATACGTTCCCACAGGCAGCACACACATATTTGCCTTTTTCAAAAGTATTTACATATTCTCCTGTAAATGGACGTTCTGTACCTTTATTACGGAGTACATCATACTGCTCTGGTGTAAGTTCCTTCTTCCATTCTGCGTCTGTCTTTTGTATTTTTCCGGTAGTTGAGGCTATAGGGGCCTCTTGTTTCTTTTTCTGTCCCTGGCACGAAGTTAAGGTTAGCATAACCGTTAATAACATCACTATCTTTCTCATAATTGTTTAATTTAATTCTGAATAAATTCAACTACTTTTTCAATCACTCCTGCATCTCCAAGTATTTTACGATGCCCCAATCCTTTAGTAATCATCAGTTCTCCCTGTTTCAGATGTTTGTGAATATGGATCCCTGCTTTCGCGGGAACATCTTCATCATCATTGTCATGAATTACAAGTACTGGAATTGTGATTGTTTCTGCAGACAGATACGAAGAATAAGCATTCATGGTTTCACCTGATCTTTTTTCAAAATGCTTCCGCAGTAATTCGCTTATTTTTGGATTTAATTGCATCGTCATGACAAAATCATCTGTAATATCTTCTATAATATCGGCACTGCCAATGATAACCAAATGGTTTATTTTTAATCCTAATCGTACAGCATTCAACAATGACATACCTCCCAATGAGTGTCCAACAGCAGCTTCAAAAGGGCCATATAATTTTTCAAGCTCTAATATAACAGCGATAAACTCAGGCATAAGTGTGCGCTTACCGGATGATTTTCCATGCGCAGGAGCATCAAAACTGATAGTTGAATAACCTGCGGCAATTAATGCATCGGCAATTTTTACCAATTGTGTACCGCGTCCGGACCAACCATGAGAGAGTAATATTTTTCGGGGGCTGTCGCCATATTCATATACAACAACCTCTTTCTGCAATGAAGGAATCCGGATTGTCAACTGTTTGCTGTTTGCATCCATCTCTAATTCGCGCTTCGGGATTTTGTGTTTCAACGGTGTGCTAAATAACCTGGCAGCATATAAAGTGGCGAGTTTTAAAGAAATGATGGATAATAATTTACCAGTCAACAAAATGATTGTAGGAACTTTTGCTGATTGCGCGGACTTCTTATGGCTTTTTGTCATTTCTTGAAAAAGATATTTTATGCAAGTTATTATATAATATAATTTTTACTAAACTCGGCACTCATAAAAAAAACATAAAATGATAGTCACTTCGTAAATCACTTCTCCATATTGTCAGAGAAAAACCATTTCTTAATGAACAGCATTCAAATAGAATTGCTATATTGTAAATGGTTTCAGATATACCAAATGAAGAAACAGTTCATAGTTTCTAAACACCCCAAAAAATCAAACAGTAGCCACATAATGAGTAAAGTACAAACCCATTCCTTTTTTACAGATTTCGATATAAGCCTGTTTAAGGCCGGCAAACATTTCAGGCTTTATGAAAAATTAGGTGCACACATAACAGAAGTAGACGGTATCAAAGGTGTTTATTTTGCAGTATGGGCACCATCAGCCAGATATGTTTCTGTAGTGGGGGATTTTAATTACTGGAATCATGGCGAACATAGATTACAGGTGCGCTGGGATTCTTCAGGGATTTGGGAGGGATTTATCCCCAATATAGGAAAAGGAACCATCTATAAATATAAAATTCAGTCGTATAACGATGGCCTGCTTACAGAAAAGGCAGATCCGTTTGCATTATACTGTGAACAGCCGCCTCATACAGCATCAATAATCTGGGATTTGGATTATAAATGGAAAGACAAATCATGGATGGATAGACGTAAAGAGAAAAATGCTCTTGATAAGCCCTATTCTGTTTATGAAGTGCATCTGGGTTCATGGAAACGCAATGCCGAAGGTAAATTCCTGACCTACCTTGAACTCGCCGAAGATTTAGTAGATTATGTGGCTGAAATGGGTTTTACACATGTCGAATTCATGCCCATAATGGAATATCCATATGATCCTTCATGGGGCTACCAACTTGTTGGTTATTTTGCTCCGACTTCCCGTTTTGGGAAACCGCAGGATTTTATGTATCTGGTAGACAAACTACACCAGGCCGGAATAGGAGTTATCCTCGACTGGGTACCATCACATTTTCCGGATGATGCTCATGGCTTAGGTTATTTTGACGGTTCAAATCTGTATGAACATCCTGATAGGAGGAAAGGGTATCATCCCGACTGGAAGAGTCTTGTATTCAATTATGGCCGCAACGAGGTACGCTCCTTCCTTATCAGTAACGCAATATTCTGGTTACAGCAATACCATGCCGATGCGCTTCGCGTAGATGCAGTAGCTTCAATGTTATATCTTGATTATTCAAGGAAGGAAGGGGAATGGGAGCCTAATGTTTATGGAGGTCGTGAAAATCTTGATACGATTAGTTTTCTGAAGGATTTTAATGAGGCAGTATATGGAAATTTTGAAGGGATACAAACAATAGCAGAAGAAAGCACATCGTTCCCAATGGTTTCCCGGCCAACATTCTCCGGTGGCCTTGGTTTTGGCATGAAATGGATGATGGGCTGGATGCACGATACATTGAAGTATTTTCAAAAAGAACCAATTTATAGAAAATACCACCAGAATGACCTTACATTCTCAATGACCTATGCATTTACTGAAAATTTTATGCTTCCATTATCTCACGATGAAGTGGTATACGGTAAAAAGTCAATACAAGGCAGAATGTCTGGAGACGAATGGCAAAAGTTTGCCAACCTTAGGTTGCTTTATGGCTATATGTTTACACATCCCGGAACCAAATTATTGTTTATGGGCTCCGAGTTTGGGCAGACCAGCGAATGGCGTTTCGATGGAAGCCTGGATTGGCATTTGCTACAGTTTGATTTTCATAAAGGAGTACAAAAACTTATCACTGATCTAAATGCGTTATATAAAACATATCCCGCATTGCATGAAAAACAATTCAGTCAGGAAGGATTCGAATGGATAAACTATTCTGATCATCAAAATGCTGTTATTGCTTATATCAGAAAAGGTAATAACCCGAAACAGGATGTAGTGGTAGTATGTAATTTTACTCCTGTTGTGAGAGAAAATTATAGGATAGGATTGCCTGCTAAAAACAAACTTACAGAGATTTTCAATAGTGATAATACACAATATGGTGGTAGTGGAATCGGAAATGCTAAGCCAATTAAGCCTGAAAAGGAATTCTGGAACGGAAGAGTATATTCAGCAGAATTGGTTTTACCTCCTTTAGGAATTGTAGTATTTAAAATCTCATAGAAATTCTGACAGTCTAAGAGTAATTCACAACTAAAACGATGTCGTTAAAAACTACTGGTATGTAAACGCAAATGGTAAGAACTATCTTTGTAAATTTGGCTCTGTAGCTATTAAATTATACAGCAAATGATTACAAATACTGAACTGGAATACAAAGGAGATCTATACCCCTCTAAAATCATTGCTGTTAAGCAGGAAACCGATTCGGTTTTTTTTCATACCGAGAACAATGTTATATTGAAACTGACAGTGCTGCGGGATAGCCTGATCCGTTTTCGTTACACGACCAAAGGGTATTTTAGTAACGACTTTTCATATGCTATTGACAAGACACAATCTCACGGCTATAACTTCCTTGAGGTTATAGAGGAGCTGGAAAACTACATTGTCAAAACCAATAAGGTTATTGTAATGATCCATAAATCGGATCTGCGTGTTTCAATACGTGATATAGAAGGCAACTCTATATTGGAAGATGAAAAAGGTTTTCATTGGGAAGAAAGCTACCAGTTCGGAGGTAATATAGTAAAAATGAG
>Ga0247742_10002081_pt1 | contig 13347 bp, 11 predicted proteins | sample UWRJL208509C2_FD_180944 | JGI IMG/M metagenome (GOLD analysis project Ga0247742, IMG submission 180944) | Plant litter microbial communities from Arlington Agricultural Research Station in Wisconsin, United States - UWRJ-L208-509C-2 | ecosystem: Environmental > Terrestrial > Plant litter >...
AACTTCGCAGCTTGTAAGTATGAATTTATGTGTGCAAGAGACGTTGCCTGTGGTGGATGCCCTACTTGAAGAGCCAATGATCAGTCGATGATCTTTAGTCTTGAACGAACGGGAAGCTATGAATCTGGTTATCCTCGAACGCTCCCCATAAACACTACTGCGACCGATGCGTCAAAGCACCTAAACGCTTCCGTGTTAGTGCACCGCAAGAGTCAAAATCAAAGGACCAACGCACTCAATCGAACCTCGTCGGCGATGTCACGGCTCAGGACGTTTCATACCAAGGTCTACTTGCTTATGAAAGGGCTCTCAACTTGACGAAGTTGACTGAACGCGGAGGAGTGTCATTCGACATATGGGAGCGAATATATACACCATGGCTAAACGCTAAGCGCAAGTGCAGAGGGCCTGCCGGGATGTTTGAAGGGAGTCATAGTACGAGTAGGGGGGTAGTGGCAGCAGGCCACTGAAGAAGTTGGGGTAGAACACGAGCCATCATGTCCGCATGGGCAATGGGGCTTGAAATTTTGTGCGTCGAAACCAACACAGAGGAGGGGAGGTTCATCTTCGGCCGTTTGAGTGACATGGGGTCTGCTATACGAGACAGACGATGGCGACGTCGACCGTGAGTTTGAAATATGGACGAGAAAGGCAGTATGTGAAATTGGGTGTGTGGACTAGACAAGGTCAATCGTGAGATTGGCGTGCAGAAACGAGGGAGAACGGATCTGACCGACCTGTATCACACTAGCCCAGCCAGAGTACGGGATTTTCCCTCCAAGGTCGGCCAAAATTCTCCATCTCAATCACGGATTGGCTGCAGCATGCAGGATACGGAGGGTCCCCAGAAGCATGGATAGCGTTAGAGTGGAGAAACACGAAGAGCCAGAACGGTGGGTGGGTAGATATTGAGGAGGGCTTGGAAAGGTGTCAATAGCAAATGGGCAGGCAGGTTCAGTTGTGATGAGCTGGGTGCAAGGGATAGACGTCATGCACCTCCAGCGATACGCTGCCACGGGCAGAAGATGGGGACGCAGGCACGGGACTGGAGTCTGGACAGCATCAGTAAGTCAGAGCATAAGATTAAGACTGACATATACCTCAAAAATTGGCCAGAGTAGGCCGGCCGGCCAGGCAGTGACAAGTCGGGGAAATGGTACCAGGAGAAGAGAGACGAAGAAGGCTGCGTGAATGATGTCAACTAATCACTTTTCTTCTCCTTCAGCCTCACACCATCCTCCTTGATACATCGATCGGATTCAGCCTTGGTACTTCTGTACGGAGAGTTATCTTACCCAGTTCTCTTGAATAGGACAAGAGCCCCCACAACGTCGCCGAAGCTGGATCTCTGTACCTCTCGTACGTATTCAGCGACTCATGAAGATTTCTGGCTGACTATTTCGCAGCTTCAATGCGTCTATCAAATCTCTCTCGGCGCTTCTTCCATCCACTCAGCCCACCACCGCGAAACCACCATCGGTGGAGTGCCGACATGCCACGCCACTGTCGCTGGTGAATAAAGCCTCAAAGGACCATTGGGATCAGCAGACTTTTGACCCATGAAGTCGGAGAGTAGTTGGTCTCCTCCACATCGTGAGTCGCTCTTGTTTCCTCTACTCTTGCTCTCGGCGCTCATTACTACTAGGGTAGCTGTAATATTGGCGTACGCGACACCACCGCAGATTCTCCTCCTCTAACTTCCGGTTCAGAAGGGTAAGCTAAGTGCGGGGATAGCTGCCCAGGTGGTGGTCTCAAAGTTGGCCGGTGCGTCTGATTCTGTTACTTGCTTCCTGGTACCCAGTCTCTAACTGGTTGACAGACACACCATGGAATGTTCCAACGACCTCACTCGTGGACTCGTTTACCATGGACCAAGCTGAGAGGACCAAGCCTGATGAGACTGCTGGGTGTTTATGCGTCTTAGGGACAGGACGATACAAGCAAGATCCCGAGTCCTACGGCTTCTTCAACGGCTACGGCTACGGCCACTCCTACGGACGCGTCGATGGCAGTTGTGGAGTTTGCAGGACGATTGGCGCTGAGGCGGCATGGAGAACGGAACAGGGGGATGTCGTCGTTTCCGAACGTACAACTACTGTTATCCGAGAATGCTAGGTATTCATTAATCTGAGCTCGTTTCCCTTTGCGATTTGTTCTGACGTTGGCCAAGTAGATCTCAACAACGTTAGCACTGAGTGTAACGAAGATCCACAACATAATATAGTCCTCAGAGCGGGCTTTCACCAAATGCACAACGCTAATCCATTGGAGCGCTCAAATTTATCGCCGATTGAGGAGATCTGTGGACGGACCTCTGTCGAGTTTTGGTTGGTACTATGCATCAAACAATTTGGGAGGGTATGTCGTTCCGTTGTTCATCGCATGAATAGCTCACCTCAGACCTGTTTCCAGATTAGAGCGGTACCAATGCCGTGTGTTTTGCGGCCAAATATGTATAAAATACATGATGTCGAATCGTAAACGTGTTGGCGGTGTGTTTTCACTGCCAGAGCAAGACTCGTCCCCAGACCCGGTCGGGAAGCCTGAAGGCTAAGTACTGCCCTCAATGCCGTGAAAAATGCAAATATATAGGATTGGTAGGCCCTATCATGACCACGAGCATAAGGTGAGGCTGCAAGCTGTGCATTTCGCTTGTTCACTATGCACATCGCTAATTTTGGAAATTCGAAGTTCAGCAGTATCTTCGGAGCGGTGGGCAACCTACCTATCATCTTTATTCTCTATCGCCAGACGGTCGATATTGTATCACAGCACAAATACATTGAGTGCGACGACCAGTATCGCCTTCTCATTCATGAATTTGTCCCGAGCCAAGCGTGTACAAGTACCATTCGCTAGTCAGTGTCAAACGCAGCACCCTTCATTCGGCTGAACCTCATGTAAAAACACGTTGTAAAGCATGCGGGAAACTTGCCCGAGCGTCTCTTGGTCTGGTTCTACCACCTTCAACTCGCTTATACCTCTTTTCCATTGCTTTCAGCAACAGGGCTCTTGTTTCGATTTGAACTCACCTGGTATCCCTCTTAGGATCCCATGCCACCTGAGGGAAACCGGCATGCACCCATCAATGGATCTGGTGGGAGTTTTGTCCAAAACTTTAGTGGAGCGGAACTGAGTAAGATATTGTCTATCCAAGATGAAGTGGTGCTAGATTTATCTCTAATGATAGGCACTGGCGATGGTGGACAGGGCGCACGAGGTGGGGACATTGGTAGCAACAATGTCGGGTATCAACAGAATCACATCAACGGTCCGCACATTCAAGTTGCTCACCAGGTCAATTACAATGCCTCTCGGCTGAAAGGTGATTTCTCGTCAGCTTTGCGATTTTGGTCTAACCTTTGAGACTCAACTGCCTAGGGAAAGACCTCCTCTATGAACGCGCCTCACCTGCCGCTCTGCCCGATTCAGAAGCGAGGATTGATCAACCGAGGTGCATGGAAGAAACTCGTGTCGAACTTGTCGCCGAGTTGGATGACTGGGAGAAGAGCCCCATCGATGCCGCAACCATGAAGTGGATGTTGGGAGGCGCTGGTGAAGGCAAGACAGCTCTCCTCCTCACATTTGCGGACCTCTGCAGACGGCACAAACGTTCAGTGGGGGCATTCTTCGCGTCGAATCGCATCGCAGACTGCAACGACGGCAGTCGGATCATTATCACACTAGCCGTTCAGCTTATGCAATCTCTGCCTTCCACCGCGTGGTACATTGACCAGGCTCTTCTTCGTGATCCCCACATCCTGTCCAAGGGACGCGAAGTACAAATGAGAGCGCTCATTGTTGAACCAATCAATCAGATAGCGACGATGAGGCGCTTTCTTTCAGCCATCACCTTTGGGCTCAAGTCGTATCCAACTCTCATTGTCGTCGACGGTCTTGACGAGGTTACGGGCAAAGAAGTCCAAACTGACATCATCAGGATCATAGGCAACATCATGAATGATATTCGCTTGCCCCTCCGCTTCCTTGTCTCGAGTCGACCGGAACCTCATATTGTTGAAGCCATCCAGAGTCTTCAATCTCAGTTTCCCAAGGACCGTGTATCTATCATGGACTTGCGGAAGGATGTTCTCGTTCATCGTGATATCCGGCGTTACTTCAAGAGGAAGTTCGAAGAGATTCGAGCCAAGGATGATGATCTACCACTGGACTGGCCAGGGGAAGATGTCGTTGATCAACTCGTCGACAAGGCATCCGGGCAGTTCATCTATGCAACCACAATCATGCCGTACATCATGTTTGAATACCATTCACCGGACGAGAGGCTGGCAATCATCCGAGGTTTATTGAAGACGCCCCCTGGTGACAAACCTTACCACAATCTGGACGAACTTTACACGCACATCGTTCGTAATGCTACCCGCGGAGGCGACATTCTGCAAATCCTAGCGCTTTTGATCACCATCAATTGTCTCGTCTCCACTGCCAATGCACCCGCTGGTACATTCGCACTTCTGTGCTCTCCACTCAAACTAGGTGAGATTCTAGGCCTCAAACGAGGGGAGGTCCGGCGATGCTTAAGAGACATGCATTCTGTGGTCAACGTCGGAGACGACAAGCGCGATATTCAGATCTATCATAAATCATTTCCCGACTTTCTACTTGACCGTTCGCGATCGAAAGAGTTCGCGATCGATTTACAGGTCGCGCATGACTGTCTTTACTCCCATTTAGTTGGCACTTCACAACACCGTGACACCATCCTTCGAGTCCTTGGCCAGGTTATGGTTGCTGAAGACATGCCCTCCGACATGGACATCATTGGATCTCTCGCCAACACCTCATCCCCTCGCCGAATTGAGGTCATCCTTGGGTTGGAGCCAGGCGACATTGCGCGAATTGTCGGAGATGTCCGCTTGGTGCTCCAAGTTGGAGACCCAGAGCAGGATATCAAGATTCAGGACCCCGCTTTCCATGATTTTCTGCTTGATCGATCGAGATCGAGGGAGCTATATGTTGATTTAGACGATGCACACCTCACACTCCAGCTTGCGGCGCCTATTCGAAAGGTATTGGGGGCCCAAGGTATGTGCACGATATTATCCATGCATTCACTTTGGAATGACGCCCACGCCCCCCATTCATTCAGTTTTCTCCAGGGTCTTCCCTGGTCCAAATATGCCCTGGAACAACAATTCATCAATACAGCTGCAGGATATGTATGACCGAGTATACTCACATCTAATCATCAACTCACCACATCGAGACACTATCCTGCAAGTCCTTGGACAAGTCATTGTTATCAAAGACATGCCGCCTGATATAGACGCCATTGGTATTCCTGTGAACTTTTCATCCCCAAGATGGATTACGGCAATTCTTGGACTGAAGCCCGACCTGGTGATGCAACTTGTCACAGAATTTCATTCTCTGCTTGAAGTTGGAGATGAACATTCAGTTATTATGATCCGTCAGCCGTCTTTCCTTGAGTTCCTACTTGATTCATCCAGGTCGCAAGAGCTGTGTATCAATATCAATGACGCTCTACTCATTCTCCGAGGTGCACCTCTCAGGACCATTTTCGTTGCCGAAGGTATGTAGCTACATAATCTTGTGGTTTTCGATCTATCGTAACTAATCTCTATATCGCTTTGTCACTTAGTGTTTTCAAAGGTCTTTACCGACACATATTCAAGCAAGAACTTGAATACAGTCTCAAAGCGTGTGGAGATTGCTCTTGCGCACTGTAGCAATGCCCAGGTATTGCCAGGACTCTATAAATTGCTGCCAAGCATTGTCTTTAGTGAATACGAGTCATTCGTGCGCTCAGCACCCTGGACGCGACACCCTGCCACAGAGATTTTGAGGCAGATCTCTGCGATTTTAACAGTCCGTGGATTTCACCCTTCCCACTTTCTTAAATTAAACCATTTTCATTCAGGAGAGTCAATTTTCCGGTCTCCATGAATCCAATGTTGACACGAAACTGAAAGCCTTTTGGAGTTCCTTCACCTGGGAGGTTGTACCAAGCTCCAACGCTCCTCGCTCCAGACTGCGCATATAGTATGTCAAGTTGATTTGACCTTGTGTACTCGCACTCATTCATCTGGTAGTTTGTATGATACCGATTTAGACTTCACCCGAACATTGGAGGTACGAAATGTTACAGCCTAGGCCTGATGTACGCTACTAAAATCGGAACAGTTCTTGGCCAGAATATCCGGCCGCAAGGTTTCGGGCCTATCTGAACACAATCGTCGTACAAATCACGTCGAACTTAAGGGCCCTAATAAAGATGACCCCATCATTCGCTTCGACATTTACTATGACTCAGGTATCAAAGCTGGCACCATTGGATTTGAGTAAGATAGTTCCTTGTACTTTGTTTTTGCCTGATTTTCATCTTGTGTTTGAAACAGGTTCTTCGATGAAACTCACGGTCGTAGCAAAACACACAAAGTAGAAGTTCCCCAGGTATACAGTCCCGGAGAAGAGGGGGAGGCGCAGGCATGGGAGATACTCGCATCCGCTTGTCGCCAGTGCGAGTGGTTGAGGTAGTGCATGGGTTTCCGGTGGTAGAGTGGAGGTATCATGGCTTGAATATCAGATTATTCACGCGCAGTGTCCCTCTTGTTCATTAGCCTCGCCTTCGAAGTGGGGTTTAAGCTTCTCATCCAAGATTTCTTCATTGACTATAGAAGCCCGGCATTGTCTAGATACTCAAGAGATGAGTGTGGCTTCTTATGTAAATTTCATCATTCACGTATGCTTTATCTGAGTATCCATGTATCTCACTATTGGACTGAGAACACTGAATCAGCTCGCTTGAGCTTGAGATCGATGTGACCTCCACTTCCAATGTTACATTGAGGGCACTGATCCAACCACGTTACAAAAGTACCATTATGTTGACGAGAACATGATGAAGTTCCTTTATAGATGGGCTAGTATGTATTCGTAGGCGTCAATTTAGGCGCCCAGGCTCGGGAATATTGATACGGATTTCGAGCCCACATCCAGCCAGTCTCAGACCCTTCCATATATAAGTATACAATCCGTTTTCGACCGTAGCCAACAGTAGCGTGAAAATCTTTGCACTGGGGTAGCAAGGTCGAATAAACGTTGGAAAGCTTAGTCTCAAACGGTCCTTAGGGTCTGGTAAAAAGAAAACGTCGACTCGGGAACTGCGCTCCTCATTGAGTACCCGCATAAAACTAGACTATTGGCTATGATATTGACCTGCTAATTTATCAAAACGAGACAACGACATCACATTACTTCTACCCGATCATCCTACCGTGCCAATACGAATATCGACCTGACAGTGCGCCTCAGCTATTTTACTCCATACAATTTGGGCTTTAGCCTCAAGTGTCGGGCCTGCAGGTACATGCGTCAATATCGAAGTCATCTGAGAGAGATTGAAACGGACCCTGAATGATATCCAATTTCGCAAGTGCGGAGGTTTATTTGGTGTTGATGCAGTGGCCAGGCGTTCATAAGCAATTGTCGGCGTGAAGGCAAACGAGAGTCCGTCGGCCGACCACTGACCAGCCTGTGATGTTCCAAGAGAGGCAACTTCGCAGCTTGTGAGTATGAATTTATGTGTGCAAGAGACGGTGCCTGTGGTGGATGCCCTGCTTGAAGAGCCAATGATCAATCGATGATCTTTGGTCCTGAACAAACGGGAAGATATGGATCGGCTTACCTTGAGCACCCCCCATAAATGCTACAGCGACCTATGCGGTGAAGAGCCTAAACACTTCCGTGTTAGTGCACCGCAAGAGTCAACATCAAAGGACCAACACACTCAATTGAACCTCGTCGGCGATGTCACGGCTCAGGACGTTTCATACCAAGGTCCACTTGCTTATGAAAGTGCTCTCAACTTGACGAAGTCGGCTGAACGCGGAGGAGTGTCATTCGACATATGGGAGCGAATATATACACCGTGGCCGAACGCTAAGCGCAAGTGCAGAGGGCCTTCTGGGATGTTTGAAGGGACATAGTACGAGTAGGGGGATAGTGGCAGCAAGCCACTGAAGAAGTCGAGGTAGAACACTAGCCGTCATGTCCACATGGTCAATGGGGCTTGAAATTTTGTGCGTCGAAACCAACACAGGTCCATCTTCGGCCGTTTGAGTGACATGGGGTCTGCTAAATGTTCCGAGGGAGACAGATGATGGCGACGTCGACTGCGAGGTTGAAATATGGACGAGAAAGGCAGTATGTGAAATCGGGTGTGGACTAGACAAGGTCAATCGTGAGATTGGCGTGCAGAAGCGAGGGAGAACGGATCTAACCGACCTGTATTATACTGACCCCAGCCAGAGTATGGGGCTTTTCCCTCCAAGGTCAACCAAACTTCTCCATGTCAATCACGGATTGGCTGCAGCATGCAGGATACGGGGGGTCCCCAGAAGCGTGGATAGTGGTAGAGCGGAGAAACATGAAGAGCCAGAATGATGAGTGGATGAGTGGACATTGAGGAGGGCATTGATAGCGGATGGACAGTGATGAGCTGCGATAGACGTCATGGGCCTCCAACGATATGTTGGAGCATTTAGGCCACGAGCAGAAAATGGGGAAGATTGCAGGCACGGACTGGAAGTCTGGACAGTATCAGGGAGTCAGATCAGGCTTAGCAACGAGCATAAGAGTGAGACTGGCATATTAGAGTAGGGCCAGCGGCAATTGGTGTTAGGAGAAGAGAGCGTGTGAATGACGTCAACCGATCACGAGCGCCATTGACCACTCGTTTTATCGAACCACCAATGCTTCTCTCCAGGTCCATACGCACAGACCACTTTTTCTTAGGGCTCAATGTAGAACGTTGAGTAGTTCTCTCCCCGGTCGATTATCAAATGCAACGCAGCCGCGTAACTCCTCAAACACAGCTGCAGGATCTCAACAGCCCCGAAACCCAATGATGGTCTTCACCTTGCTTACTCTGTCTCACTGGCCCAAATTATAACATCTTTTCTAAGAGCACCTCCACTGGACAGACAGAACAAGCAGGCCCCCAGTGAGTTTTCTTGTCCCTGTGTGCGTACTTTACTGATGCTCCCCCTGCAGCACACAACACTACTTATCGACAGATTGCGCGTCTTTTCGAAGCCCGAGGAGCCCTCCGAAGACGCGATCTCTGCCCGACCATTTTAGCCCAATGTTTCTTTCGATGCCGATGTGGTTTTTGGCCAGTAAGTGGTCACCGTTTTGGTTGACCTAGATGAATACTGACCTTGAATTTTCGATTAGTAACGAAAAACTTAAGGTGCTCAACAATATCAAGAACACAGGCATCTCATAGCTTTGGTCAACGCGACGAGGATACTCAACCCAGAGTGGTTGGACCAGAAGGTACGTTGCCTTCAGTGTTCTTGTATATGGATCAATCTTAACTTTCTAATACAGTTTTGTCGAACAAGACACGGAGAATCCTCACATCATCTTCACCGCTAAAGGTCTGTATCTCGTACATATAGAGAGGTTCATTGACGTTTCTGACCGGCTCTTTCCCAGCCTCAATACGACCACCAAGCCTCAAGCCTCTTGCTACATCCTCCAACCCCTCAGTAGCCGCAGCCCAAGCTCTGGAGTGCCAATCCGCCACACCACTTTCACTGATATATTGAGTACTTCAGCCGACTTTGACCATCAAGCTTGAAGACGGAAACAAGTTGGTCCTTGTGAGTCGCTCTTGTGTTCTTCGCGTCTCGCTCTCAGCGCTCATCAAGGACAAGGGTAGCTTCGACATCGGCATATGCAACACCATCGCTGGTCCTTTTCCTCGTACTTCCAGTTCAGAAGGGTACCCTGCGCGTAGGGATAGTTACCCAGGCGATGGTTCGAAGTTGGTGCGTATGATATTCTTACTTGCCTCCTGCTACCCAGTCTCTAACTGTATCGCAGACACTTTATGCATACATGATCAGAAAAATGGTCTCAAGGAGTCCTTTCGACCGCCGCGCCCGTCGCGTTGAAGTGTGGTCGGAACATCTCTTGTAATGCCATATTAAATAATCACCTCGATGTCAGGTACGTTGAGACTCTATAAACTTTGTCAGCCATATGAAGATGTCTGCTAGAGCGCTGGTCTCACGTTTACCGCTCCTTCGGTAGCATGAAATTTGCCATCAGGTTTTCGGAGGTCTTCAAATGTGTCTGTCAGGAATTTGTTCGGCATGGTGCTATGGTAGCGCTTGACGAGGCCCTTGCATTCAGTAGCTGCCGTTGGTGATGACCAGCAGCCGTAGCAGCATTATTAATGGATGGTGTCGTGAAATACACTGGTTTTTCTTGACTCAATTCTTTGGAAAAGGTCGGGGAATCAAAAGAAGAAAAAAACGAGGTTGCGCAAGTTAGTTTTCCAACAATTGGATGCGTCACGTATATGATGTTGGCCCAATCGCTTGAGAGCTTGACGGTGTAGGTGGCATCATCATCGAGGAGCAGACAATGGGTGATTATTTATTTATGTGAATTGGCCGAGTACCCCAGGGAGCCATGTACAAATGAAGGCTCAGTTTGGCAGTTTGGCATGGAATGCCTGAAGGAGTTGGCAGCGGACAGGCCTGTGTGTTTACAAGGCATAATAACGACTTGACTTTGGACGCAATCATCCGCCCGTCACCCTACGATTCATGAGCGTTTTCCCTAATGCTCAGAACAGTCATATCCATCTCCAGGACTCCCAGCTCACCGCTGTTGCAGGGGATCAGCAGAATAGCGGTCCCGTAACAGTAGCTGGTACGCAGCAATTTGCTGGAAACCAGATTAATTACCATGTCGCTCCGCTGAAAGGTGAATCATCGTCCAGCCTTTCAATTGTTGTCTAACCTTTGAGGTTCAACTGCCCAGGTAAAGACCTCCTCTATGAACGCGCCTCACCCGCCGCTCTGCCCGATTCCGAAGCGAGGATCGATCAACCGAGGTGCATGGAGGAAACTCGTGTCGAACTTGTCGCCGAGTTGGACGACTGGGAGAAAAACCCCATTGATGCTGCAACCATGAAGTGGGTGTCAGGAGGCGCTGGTGACGGCAAGACGGCTCTGCTGCTCACCTTTGCGGACCTTTGCAGACGGCGCAAGCGCTCAGTGGGGGCATTCTTTGCCTCGAATCGGATGGCAGACTGCAGCGACGGCAGCCGGATTGTCGCCACACTGGCCGTTCAGCTCATGCAGTCTTTGCCATCCACCGCGAAATACATCGACAATGCTCTTCGTCAAGATCCCCACATCCTCTCCAAGGGACGCGAGATACAAATGATTGCGCTCATCGTTGAACCAATTAAGCAAATAGCAACAATGACACGCTTTCTTTCAACCATTACCTTTGGGTTCATGTGGTATCCGACCCTCATTGTCATCGACGGCCTTGACGAAGTTACAGGCAAGGATGTCCAAACCGACATCATCAAGATCATTGGAAATACCATGAAGGATATCCCCCTACCCCTCCGTTTCCTTGTCTCTAGTCGGCCGGAACCTCATATTGTTGAAGCTATCCACAGTCTTCAATCTCGGTTTCCCAAGAACCATGTATCTACCATGGACCTGCGGGAGGACGTTCTCGTTCATCGTGATATCCGGCGCTACTTCAAAGTCAAGTTCGAAGAGATTCGAGCTAAAGATGATTACCTACCCCTGGACTGGCCAGGAGAAGACGTCATCGACCAGCTCGTTGACAAGGCCTCTGGACAGTTCATCTATGCAACCACAATCATGCCGTACATCATGTTTGAATACCATTCACCAGAAGAGAGGCTCGCAATTATACGAGGTCTATTGGAGACACCACCTGGCGACAAACCTTACCACAATATTGACGAACTTTATTCGCACATTGTTCGTAACGCTACTCGCGGAAGCGACATTCTGCAAATCCTTGCTCTTCTGGTCATCATCAATCAACTCATTTCCACTGCTAACGCACCGGTTGGCAGATTTACACGGCTGTGCTCCCCACTAAAGCTTGGTGAAATTCTTGGCCTCAGACGAGGGGAGGCCCGACGATGCTTAATAGATATGCATTCTGTGGTTAACGTTGGAGACGACAAGCGCGAGATTCAGATCTATCACAAATCATTTCCCGATTTCCTTCTTGACCGTTCACGATCGAAAGAGTTCGCCATCGATGTGCAGGCCACGCTTGATTGTCTATACACCCATCTAGTTGGCACTTCACGACACCGAGATGCCATACTTCGAATCCTTGGCCAGGTTATGGTCGCTGAAGGCATGCCCGACGATCTGGACACCATTGGGTTCCCTGCAAACACCTATCCCCTGGCCGAATTGAAGCCATCCTTGGGTTGAAGTCTGGCGACATTGCGCGAATTGTTGCAGATCTCCGCTTAGTGCTTCAAGTTGGAGAGCGAGATCAGGACATCAAAATCCTCGACCCTGCTTTTCGTGATTTTCTGCTTGATCCATTGAGATCGAAGCAAATTTTTGTTGATTTGGATGAAGCACGCCTCACGCTCCAGTTTGCGGCACCGATTAGAAAACTATTTGGTGCTCAAGGTGCGTGAATCATGTCCTCTGTACCTGCTCTTTGATTGACACCCTTTAATTCAATAAGTTTTCTCGAAGGTTTTCCCTGGTCCAATCATGCCCTGGAGCAATAACCCATCGCTCAAACTGCAAGATATGTATGATCAAGTATACATGCACCTTATCAGCAGCTCAACACATCGAGACACTATCCTCCAAGTCTTCGGGCAGATTATCCTCGCCAAAGATATCCCGCCTGACGTGGGCGCTATTGGTATTCCTACAAATTCTTCATCCCCCAAGCGAATTGCGGCTATACTTGGGCTAAAGCACAACCTGGTTAAGCGACTTGTCGCAGATTTTCACTCGCTGCTTGAAGGTGGAGATGAATACACAGATATCAAGATCCGTCAACCATCCTTTCTTGAGTTTTTACTCGATTCGTCCAGGTCGCAAGAACTATGTATTGATGTCAATGACGCTCGACTCATTCTCCGAGATGCACCTCTTAGGACAATTCTTATTGACGAAGGTACATAACCATGTAATCTTCTGCTTTTCGATCTATTGTCACTGATCTCTATATCACTTCATCACTCAGCGTTTTCAACGGTCTTTACAGACGTGTGTTCAAACGAGAACTTGAATTCAGTCTTAAGGCTCGTGAAGATTACTCTTGCGCGCTGTAAGGATGCTGGATTGTTGCCAGAAACGTTGCCAAACATCGTTTTTGGTGAATACGAATCATTTGTCCGCTCAGCACCCTGGACGCGGCACCCTGCTACCGTGGTCTTGAAGCAGATCTATGCCAATTTGACGGTCCTTATATTTCATTCTGTCACATTTAATTGAAGGGCTGATACGCTTCCTTGACCAGGAGAGTGGATTTCAC
>Ga0247742_10002083_pt1 | contig 13340 bp, 22 predicted proteins | sample UWRJL208509C2_FD_180944 | JGI IMG/M metagenome (GOLD analysis project Ga0247742, IMG submission 180944) | Plant litter microbial communities from Arlington Agricultural Research Station in Wisconsin, United States - UWRJ-L208-509C-2 | ecosystem: Environmental > Terrestrial > Plant litter >...
GTGACCAGATCGCGTTCGCGGCGTCCGGCTCCGACGTTACGGACACCGTGGTCGGCGGCATCCACATCGTTGCCGGTGGCCAGCACCGCCTCGGCGACGTCGCCGCCCTGATGCGCGACGCCCTCGCCGCGCTCGACCTGCCCGCCGCCCGCACCACAACCGCGACCAACAAAAACCCGAACAACAAAAACGACGGAGAAACCGCGTGACAACGACTCTTATCACCGGTATCGGCGAGTTAGCGCTCCCTTCTCCGTCGTTTTTGTCGACGGGCGCGGGCGCATCGACGGGCGCGGGCTCCGACGGCTCGCGCTTTACGGGCACGCGGCCCACGGTGGAGCTCCGCCGGGACGCCGCGATCGTGGTGGAGGACGGGCTCGTCGCGTGGGTGGGGGACGCCTCGAGCGCTCCCGCCGCGGACGAGCGGGTCGACGTCGAGGGCCGCGCCGTGATCCCCGGGTTCGTCGACAGCCACAGCCACCTCGTGTTCGCGGGTGACCGGGCGGACGAGTTCGAGGCGCGGATGGCGGGGCGCCGCTACGAGGCCGGCGGGATCCGGCGGACGGTATCCGCAACGCGGCAGGCCACCGACGAGCAGCTCCGCACCGGCGTCCAGCACCACGTCCGGCAGATGCACGCGCAGGGCACCACCACGGTCGAGATCAAGAGTGGCTACGGCCTGACCGTTAATGACGAGCGCCGCTCCCTGGCCATCGCCCGCGAGTTCACCGACGAGACAACGTATCTCGGCGCACACGTGGTGCCCGCCGAATACACCGACCGACGCGACGACTACGTCACGCTCGTCGCCGGCGAGATGCTCGAGAGGGCCGCCCCGCACGCGCGCTGGATCGACGTCTTCATCGAGGACGGCGCGTTCACCGTCGACGAAGCCCGCCACATCCTGACGGCGGGCATACGCAAGGGCCTGGGCGCCCGCGTCCACGCCGGGCAGCTCGGCCTGTCCGACGGCGTCCGCCTCGCGGTCGAACTCGGTGCCGCCAGCGTCGACCACTGCACGTTCCTCTCCGACGCCGACATCGAAGCACTCACCGCCAGCGCCGACGAGGGCGCGAGCACCAGCGAGGCCGCCACTACCGGCGAGGGAACCGGAAGCAACGCCCCCACCGTCGCTACCCTCCTGCCCGGTGCCGAGTTCTCCACCCGCCAGCCCTACCCGAACGCGCGCCGCCTCATCGACGCGGGGGTGACCGTGGCGCTCGCCAGTGACTGCAACCCCGGCTCCAGCTACACGAGCTCGCTCGCGTTCTGCATGGCGGTCGCGGTCCGCGATATGGGTATGACCCCCGCCGAGGCACTCTGGGCATCGACCTCGGGCGGGGCCGCAGCGCTGCGCCGCACCGACGTCGGACACCTCTCCGTCGGCGCCCGCGCCGACCTCGTCGTGCTCGACGCGCCGAGCTTCCTGCACCTCGCGTACCGCCCGGGCGTGCCGCTGGTTTCGCGGGTGATTGGCGGCGCGAAATCGGTCGCGAATTAGCGCCAAAACTTTTTGTGGGCGGATGCCGCTGCCGCAGCATCCGCCGACCCCACAAACCCCGCTAAACTCCATATAACAGGCCGAAAGGCCGGGGTGCGAGAACCGCGACACGCCCGGGTTGCAGCAATGCCCGGAGTGTGGCAAACTCGACTAGTTCAACATTTCGCCGCCATGTGCGCGCGGATCACCACCAGGCAGTGCATAGACCGAGTCCGGTTCATATAAATACCGACTTCGATGATCTAGGCCGCGGGTGGAAGAACACGAATTAACCACTTCCCGAGAAACGTTTGGGTGAAGTCTGTGCCTGCGGGGGCGAAAGTCTCCGCGCGGCACGAGATGAACTCGCGCGCGGGGTGGGAGCAGTACCAGTACTTGACAGAAAAACAGTGGTGCGACAGCAGTAGTGCTGAGCAAACCAAAACATCCAATAGTTGCCAGGGCCAGCAGGTTCTGACAGGCCACGATGTTCTAAAGAGAGAGAGTCAGACATGGCGGGACAAAAGATCCGCATTCGACTTAAGTCGTATGACCACGAGGTCATCGATAGCTCGGCGCGCAAGATCGTCGACACCGTAACCCGTGCGGGTGCAACCGTAGTTGGCCCCGTGCCGCTGCCGACCGAGAAGAACGTGATCGTAGTGATCCGCTCTCCTCACAAGTACAAGGACAGCCGCGAGCACTTCGAGAAGCGCACGCACAAGCGCCTCATCGACATCATTGACCCGACGCCCAAGGCCGTCGACTCGCTTATGCGTCTCGACCTCCCGGCTGACGTCAACATCGAGATCAAGCTCTAGGCCGGGGAGGAACCATGACTAACACAAAGACAGTCAAGGGCCTGCTGGGCAAGAAGCTCGGCATGACCCAGGTCTGGGACGAGAACAACAAGCTCGTTCCCGTCACCGTCGTTGAGATCACCCCGAACGTTGTGACCCAGCTGCGCACCCCCGAGGTTGACGGCTACACGGCGATCCAGATCGCTTACGGCCAGATCGACCCCCGCAAGGTGAACAAGCCTGCCGCCGGTCACTTCGACAAGGCAGGCGTTACGCCTCGCCGCCACCTCACCGAGGTTCGCACCGCTGACGCCGCTGAGTACACGCTCGGCCAGGAGCTCACGGTTGACGCCTTCGAGGCCGGCCAGTTCGTCGACGTCGTCGGTACGAGCAAGGGCAAGGGATTCGCCGGTGTTATGAAGCGTCACAACTTCAAGGGTGTTTCTTCCTCTCACGGTTCGCACCGTAACCACCGCAAGCCCGGCTCGATCGGTGCTTCCTCGACCCCCAGCCGTGTCTTCAAGGGCATGCGCATGGCCGGCCGTATGGGTGGCGACCGCGTTACCGTCCTGAACCTCAAGGTTCACTCGGTCGACCTCGAGAAGGGTCTGCTGCTCGTCAAGGGCGCTGTCCCCGGTGCTCGTGGCCGTATCGTTTTCGTCCGCAACGCAGTGAAGGGAGCGTAGTTCAATGGCTACCTCACTTGATGTCCTCGACGTCCAGGGCAAGAAGGCCGGCAGCGTAGAGCTTCCCGCCGAACTGTTCGACGTCCAGACCAACGTTCCTCTGATTCACCAGGTTGTTGTTGCTCAGCTCGCAGCAGCTCGCCAGGGGACGCACAAGACCAAGACCCGCGCCGAAGTTTCCGGTGCAGGCCGCAAGCCGTTCAAGCAGAAGGGAACCGGTCGCGCTCGTCAGGGCTCGATCCGCGCCCCCCAGATGACCGGTGGTGGAATTGTCCACGGACCGACGCCGCGTAACTACTCGCAGCGCACCCCCAAGAAGATGATCGCTGCAGCACTGCTCGGATCGCTTTCTGACCGCGCCCGTGGCGACCGTCTCCACGTCATCGAGTCCCTCGCCCTCGGCGAGAACCCGTCGACGAAGTCGGTCATCGACCTCATCGCGAACATCGCTTCGAGCAAGCACGTCCTCATCGTTCTCGAGCGTGACGACGAGCTTTCGCGCAAGTCGGTTCGCAACATCCCGACGGTGCATGTCCTTCCGCCCGACCAGCTGAACGCCTACGACGTTCTGGTCAGCGACGACATCATCTTCACCAAGCCCGCATTCGAGGCGTTTGTCGCATCGAAGTCCAAGAAGGAGGAGGTCAGCGCATGACCGACGTACAGAAGGACCCGCGCGACATCATCATCGCCCCTGTCGTCTCTGAGAAGAGCTACAGCCTGATCGATGACGGCAAGTACACCTTCGTTGTTGACCCTCGTGCCAACAAGACGGAGATCAAGCTGGCCGTCGAGAAGATCTTCAACGTGAAGGTCGACTCGGTCAACACACTCAACCGCACCGGCAAGGCGACCCGTACCAAGTTCGGTATCGGAAAGCGCAAGAACACCAAGCGCGCCATCGTCACACTCAAGTCCGGTTCCATCGACATCTTCACAGCTGTCGGCTAGGGAGCAGAGGGATAACTCATGGCTATTCGTAAGTACAAGCCCACGACCCCAGGTCGTCGCGGTTCTTCGGTTGCAGACTTTGCCGAGATCACGCGTTCGACCCCGGAGAAGTCGCTGCTTCGTCCGCTGCCCAAGACCGGTGGACGTAACAACGCCGGCCGCATCACCACCCGTCACATCGGTGGTGGCCACAAGCGCCAGTACCGTGTCATCGACTTCAAGCGCAACGACAAGGACGGCGTAAACGCCCGCGTTGCCGAGATCGAGTACGACCCGAACCGCACGGCGCGCATCGCGCTGCTGCACTTCGTTGATGGTACGAAGCGCTACATCGTCGCTCCGAACAAGCTCAACCAGGGCGACATCATCGAGTCGGGCCCCGGCGCCGACATCAAGCCCGGCAACAACCTGCCCCTTCGCAACATCCCCGTCGGAACGGTCATTCACATGATCGAGCTGAAGCCGGGTGGCGGCGCGAAGATGGCTCGCTCAGCTGGTGCATCGGTTCGTCTCGTCGCCAAGGATGGCCCCTACGCGCAGCTTCGTCTGCCGTCCGGTGAAATCCGCAACGTCGACGCACGCTGCCGCGCAACCATCGGCGAGGTCGGCAACGCCGAGCAGTCGAACATCAACTGGGGAAAGGCCGGCCGTATGCGCTGGAAGGGCGTTCGCCCGACCGTGCGTGGTGTCGCCATGAACCCGGTCGACCACCCCCACGGTGGTGGTGAGGGCAAGACCTCCGGTGGACGTCACCCGGTCAGCCCCTGGGGCCAGAAAGAAGGCCGTACGCGCAAGCGCAAGCTTGAAAGCGACAAGCTCATTGTTCGTCGACGCAACGTCGGCAAGAAGCGCAAGTAGGAGTTGTAGAAGATGCCACGCAGTCTTAAGAAGGGCCCCTTCGTCGACGAGCACCTGCTTCGCAAGGTAGTCGTCGCCAATGAGGCCAAGAGCAAGAACGTAATCAAGACCTGGTCGCGCCGTTCCATGATCATCCCGATCATGCTCGGTCACACGATCGCGGTGCACGATGGCCGCAAGCACATCCCCGTGTTCATCACGGAGTCCATGGTGGGCCACAAGCTCGGCGAGTTCTCGCCCACCCGCACCTTCCGCGGCCACGTGAAGGACGACAAGAAGGGTCGCCGTCGCTAACGCGATGGCGTAAGGAGGAGAGAAATGGTTGAGTCCATCGCTCGCGTGAAGCACATTCGCGTAACCGCCACAAAAGCTCGTCGTGTCGTCAACATGATCCGCGGCAAGCAGGCAACAGAAGCACTGGCAATTTTGAAGTTCGCCCCCCAGGGTGCGAGCGAGCCGGTCTACAAGCTGGTTGCATCCGCCATCGCGAATGCGCGAGTCAAGGCAGATGCTTCGAACACGTACCTGGACGAGCAGGATCTGTTCGTTTCGTCGGCATACGTCGATGAGGGCACGACCCTGAAGCGGTTCCAGCCGCGTGCACAGGGCCGCGCGTTCCAGATCCTGAAGCGCACCAGCCACATCACGATCGTTCTGGCCACGCCAGAAGACGCCGACGTGGTCAAGGCGACCAAGAAGGCAGGAAAGAAGTAATGGGCCAGAAAGTAAACCCCTACGGCTTCCGTCTGGGTATCACCACCGACCACGTGTCGCGCTGGTTCTCTGACAGCACGAAGGTCGGACAGCGTTACAGCGACTTCGTCGCCGAGGACATCAAGATCCGCAACCTGCTGAAGACGTCGCTTGACCGCGCCGGCGTGGCACGTATCGAGATCGAGCGCACCCGCGACCGCGTTCGCGTCGACATTCACACCGCCCGTCCGGGCATCGTGATTGGCCGTCGTGGCGCCGAGGCCGAGCGCATCCGCGCTGACCTCGAGAAGCTCTCGGGCAAGCAGATCCAGCTGAACATCCTCGAGGTCAAGAACCCCGAGGCCGAGGCACAGCTCGTTGCACAGGGAATCGCGGAGCAGCTCAGCGCTCGCGTCGCGTTCCGTCGTGCAATGCGCAAGGGCCTGCAGGGTGCCCAGCGCACCCCGACCGTCAAGGGTGTTCGTATTCAGGTTTCCGGTCGCCTTGGTGGCGCCGAGATGAGCCGTTCCGAGTTCTACCGCGAAGGCCGCGTGCCACTGCACACGCTTCGCGCGAACATCGACTACGGCTTCTACGAGGCCAAGACCACCTTCGGCCGTATCGGCGTGAAGGTCTGGATCTACAAGGGCGACATCACGAACAAGGAGCTTGCTCGCGAGCAGGCTAACCAGAAGTCGTCGCGTCCGGAGCGTCGTGACGGTGGCCGTGATGGCGACCGTCCCCGTCGCGCCCCGCGTGCCGACTCGTCAGCTGCGCCCGTCGCAGCAGGAGTTGAGGCGTAACCATGTTGATTCCCCGCAGAGTTAAGCACCGCAAGCAGCACCACCCCGGCCGTAGTGGCCAGGCGACCGGTGGAACCACCGTTGCGTTCGGCGAGTACGGCATCCAGGCGCTGACCCCGGCATACGTTACGAACCGCCAGATCGAGGCTGCTCGTATCGCCATGACGCGTCACATCAAGCGTGGTGGAAAGGTGTGGATCAACATCTACCCCGACCGCCCGCTGACCAAGAAGCCCGCTGAAACCCGCATGGGTTCCGGTAAAGGCTCACCCGAGTGGTGGGTCGCGAACGTAAAGCCGGGTCGTGTTCTCTTCGAGCTCGCCGGTGTCTCTGACACCGTCGCTCGCGAGGCAATGACTCGTGCCATTCACAAGCTGCCCCTCAAGGCACGCATCATCAAGCGCGAGGAGGGCGACGCATAATGGCGATCGGATCCAAGGAGCTTAGCCCCACTGAGCTCGACACTTTTGAAGACGAACGACTTGTCGACGAGCTGAAGAAGGCCAAGGAAGAGCTGTTCAACCTGCGCTTCCAGTCGGCCACCGGCCAGCTCGAGAGTCACGGACGTATTCGCGCTGTCAAGCGCGACATCGCCCGTATCTACACGGTCATCCGTGAGCGCGAGCTCGGCATTCGTGCCACTCCCGTCGTCGCGGCTGCTCCGGCTCCCGAGAAGGCAAAGAAGACCAAGAAGGCGTCAGCCCCAGCAGTTGCTGAGACCGACGCCGCTGACACTGCCGAGGAGGCCAAGTAATGGCTGAGGTAAAGGACACGACGGCGACGGACACCACGTCCGTTTCGCACGACGTCAAAGACGCCACCGCGCGCGGTTACCGCAAGGTTCGCCGCGGCTACGTCACCAGCGACAAGATGGAAAAGACCATCGTCGTTGAGGTTGAGGACCGCGTAAAGCACCCGCTTTACGGCAAGGTCATCCGCCGCACCTCCAAGGTCAAGGCTCACGACGAGCTCAACGAGGCCGGCATCGGAGACCTCGTGGTAATCAGCGAGACTCGTCCGCTGTCTGCCACGAAGCACTGGCGCCTCGTCGAGGTCCTCGAGAAGGCCAAGTAAGCCTCGCGCTTACTTGAATAGCAGGAGTAAACAATGATTCAGCAGGAATCCCGACTCAAGATCGCCGACAACACCGGCGCCAAGGAGATTCTTACCATTCGCGTGCTCGGTGGCTCAGGCCGCCGCTACGCGGGTCTTGGTGACGTTATCGTCGCCACCGTAAAAGATGCGATCCCTGGCGGAAACGTCAAGAAGGGTGACGTCGTAAAGGCAGTCATCGTTCGCACCAAGAAGGAGACCCGTCGCCCGGATGGTTCGTACATCAAGTTCGACGAAAACGCAGCAGTGATCCTCAAGGCTGACGGAGACCCTCGCGGTACCCGCATCTTTGGACCGGTAGGTCGTGAGCTTCGCGACAAGAAGTTCATGAAGATCATCTCGCTGGCACCGGAGGTCATTTAGTCATGGCGAACATCAAAAAGGGTGACATCGTTCAGGTGATCACCGGCAAGACCCAGGCTCGCGGCGGAGACCGTGGCAAGCAGGGTCGTGTGATCGAGGTTCTCATCGAGCGCAACCGCGTCATCGTAGAGGGCATCAACTTTGTCACCAAGCACGTCCGCGTCGGCCAGACCGACCGCGGCACGAAGACCGGTGGCGTCGAGCAGCACGAGGCTCCGATCCACGTGTCGAACGTCGCGCTGATCGACCCCAAGAGCAAGAAGCCGACGCGCGTTGGTTTCCGCGAGGAGGTAGTTGAGAAGAACGGTGTCAAGAAGACCGTTCGTATCCGCTACGCCAAGAAGTCAGGTGAGGACCTGTAATGACTGACACCACGACTGCTGCGCCGGCAGGCAAGACCCTGCCGCGCCTCAAGCAGAAGTACCAGACCGAGATCTCGGCCCAGCTCAAGGCTGACTTCGGCTTCACGAACGTGCACCAGGTGCCCGGACTCGTGAAGATCGTTGTCAACACGGGCGTCGGCGAGGCTGCACGCGATGGCAAGATCATCGACGGTGCGGTCAAGGACCTGACGGCCATCACCGGCCAGAAGCCCCTCGTCACCAACGCACGTAAGTCGATCGCACAGTTCAAGCTGCGCGAGGGCCAGCCCATTGGTGCACACGTCACGCTTCGTGGCGACCGTGCCTGGGAGTTCCTCGACCGCCTGCTGTCGCTCGCGCTTCCTCGTATCCGCGACTTCCGCGGCCTGTCGGACAAGCAGTTCGATGGCCGTGGCAACTACACCTTCGGCCTCACGGAGCAGTCCATGTTCCACGAGATCGACCAGGACAAGATCGACCGTGTTCGCGGTTTCGACATCACTGTCGTAACCACTGCGAAGAACGATGACGAGGGTCGCGCGCTGCTCAAGGCGCTTGGCTTCCCGTTCCGTAACGCAGAGAACACGCCCTCCTAACCAGTAACACCGATCGCGAAGGTCGGCACCCGGTGTACCGGATGTCGAAACCGGGCGAATTAAGGAATCACCTGCAATGACAATGACAGATCCGGTCGCAGACCTGCTGACCAGACTGCGCAACGCTAACTCGGCGTACCACGACACCGTGTCGCTCCCGAGCAGCAAGCTCAAGTCCCACATCGCCGAAATCCTCAAGTCGGAAGGCTTCATCGCCGGCTGGAAGATCGAAGATGCACGCGTCGGCTCGACGCTGACCATCGACCTGAAGTACGGCCCGAACCGTGAGCGCTCCATCGTGGGCATCAAGCGCGTTTCGAAGCCCGGACTTCGCGTGTACGCAAAGTCGACTGAAATCCCCAAGGTTTTCGGTGGCCTCGGCGTCGCCATCCTGTCGACCTCCTCCGGTCTGCTTACAGACCGCCAGGCCAGCAAGAAGGGCGTAGGTGGGGAAGTCCTCGCCTACGTGTGGTAATCAGTCATGTCGCGTATTGGAAGACTCCCCATCTCGATCCCTGCTGGGGTCGACATCACGGTTGATGGCTCCGCCGTCACCGTCAAGGGCCCGAAGGGTCAGCTCGCGCTGACCGTCGCCAGCCCCATCGAGGTAAAGCTCGAGGATGGCCAGGTAGTGGTCACCCGTCCGGACGACGAGCGCGCTTCGCGTTCGCTGCACGGCCTGACCCGCACGCTGATCGCCAACCAGATCATTGGTGTGACGGACGGCTACAAAAAGGGCCTCGAGATCGTCGGAACCGGTTACCGTGTTGCGGCCAAGGGCGAAGGCGTCGAGTTCGCACTCGGCTTCTCGCACCCGATCACCGTGACCCCGCCCGCCGGCATCAGCTTCACCGTCGAGGGCAACAACAAGTTGACCGTCAGCGGTATCGACAAGCAGGCCGTCGGCGAAGTCGCGGCCAACATTCGTAAGTTGCGCAAGCCAGAGCCCTATAAGGGCAAGGGCGTGCGTTACGCAGGCGAGGTAGTCCGCCGCAAGGCCGGAAAGAGTGGTAAGTAATCATGGGTCTCGGAACTAGAGGCAAGAGCAAGTCGGCCGCAAAGGGTCGCAGGCACGCTCGTCTTCGCAAGAAGGTCGTCGGCACCGAGGTTCGTCCGCGTCTCGTGGTCACCCGCTCGGCTCGCCACGTCTTCGTCCAGGTTGTTGACGACAGCAAGGGTTTCACCCTCGCTTCCGCGTCGACGCTTGAGGCAGACATGCGCACGTTCGACGGCGACAAGACCGCCAAGGCACGCAAGGTCGGCGAACTCGTCGCTGCGCGCGCCAAGGAGGCCGGCGTCGAGGCTGTCGTATTTGACCGTGGTGGTAGCAAGTACGCGGGTCGCGTAGCTGCAATCGCCGAGGGAGCTCGAGAGGGTGGATTGAACCTGTGAGCGACGCAACTAACAAGGAGCAGAACGTGGCCGCTGAGGCACCTCAGGCCGTTACCGCCGAGGCCGTTGCTACGGCAGCGGTTGTTGACGCACCCGCGACCGACGTCACGAACGAGCCTCGCGAGGCCCGCCGTGGTGGACGCGAGCGTAACCCCAACCAGCAGCGCGGCAGCCGCGACTCCGAGAAGAGCCAGTTCCTGGAGCGCGTTGTCACCATCAACCGCGTATCCAAGGTCGTCAAGGGTGGTCGTCGCTTCAGCTTCACCGCTCTCGTCGTAGTCGGAGACGGCAACGGACTCGTTGGAGTTGGCTACGGCAAGGCCCGCGAGGTCCCTACCGCCATCTCCAAGGGCGTCGAGGAAGCGAAGAAGAACTTCTTCCGCGTTCCCCGCGTCGCCGCAACGATCCCTCACCCCGTACAGGGTGAGGCCGCTGCCGGTGTTGTCCTTCTTCGTCCGGCCGCAGCTGGTACCGGTGTTATCGCCGGTGGACCGGTTCGCGCCGTACTCGAGTGCGCTGGTATCCACGACGTACTGAGCAAGTCGCTCGGTTCCTCGAACACGATCAACATCGTGCACGCAACCGTTGCTGCCCTCAAGCAGCTCGAGGAGCCTCGCGCGGTCGCCGCACGTCGTGGCCTTGAGCTCGAGGATGTAGCTCCGGCTCGTCTCGTGCGTGCAGATGCAGAGGCGCGCGGCGCCCTCGCAACCGCAAAGGCAGGTGCATGATGGCTGCTCGCCTGAAGGTAACCCAGATCAAGTCCAAAATTAGTGAGAAGCAGAACCAGCGCGACACCCTGCGGAGCCTTGGGCTTCACCGCATCGGTGACGTCGTTGTTCGCGAGGACAACTCGCAGAACCGCGGCTACGTCCGCACGGTTGCTCACCTTGTCAAGGTCGAGGAGATTGACTAATGGCTGAAGAAACTAAGCCAGCCGAAAAGGTAGCCAAGACCCCGGCTGCCAAGGCTGCACCCAAGACCGCAGCAGCGAAGGCCCCGGCCAAGGCTGCAGCGGAGAAGGCTCCGGCCAAGGCCGCTGCGACCAAGGCTCCGGCCAAGGCTGCTGCTGCCAAGGCTCCCGCAAAGGCCGCTGCCGACAAGGCTCCTGCTGACGCGAAGTCTTCGACCACCACGGCCGCCGCGAAGAAGAAGGCCGCTCCTGTGGCCGACGTCGCGCGTCCCCAGGTTCTCAAGGTTCACCACCTTCGTCCCGCCGCTGGCGCGAAGAAGGCTAAGACGCGCGTTGGTCGTGGTGAGGGCTCCAAGGGTAAGACTGCGGGCCGTGGAACCAAGGGTACGAAGGCTCGTTACTCGATTCGTCCCGGTTTCGAAGCTGGAAACATCAACTTCGTTATGCGTACTCCGAAGCTGCGCGGGTTCAAGAACCCGTTCCGCGTCGAGTACCAGGTCGTCAACCTCGAGAAGCTCGCGCTTCTCTACCCGACCGGTGGGGATGTCACGATTGCTGACCTCGTCGCCAAGGGCGCCGTTCGTGACAACGAAAAGGTGAAGGTGCTCGGCACCGGCGACATTGCGGTTAAGCTGACTGTTGCGGTCGACAAGGTCTCCGGCTCGGCTGAGCAGAAGATCGTCGCCGCGGGTGGATCCGTTAAGTAGCAAGTAACGTAAACGCGTTAGCGTTGCGTGTGGCCGCGTAAGCGGTCGTCAAATCTGTGAATGAGTGGGGCCCCTGACGGGGGTCCCACTCAATTGCAGTTATATCGAATTAGCAGGAGGCCTTGTGTTCAGAGCTGTCGCGCGAATTTTTCGCACGCCGGATCTTCGTCGGAAGATCGGGTTTACGCTCGGCATAGTCGCGTTGTTCCGCCTGGGGTCGTTTATCCCCGCGCCGTTCGTCGACTTCGGAAACATCCAGGCGTGTCTCGCCGGAAGTGCCGGTACGTCGGGCCTCTATGAGCTTGTTAACCTCTTCAGCGGAGGAGCTCTCCTCAAGCTGTCGGTGTTTGCGCTCGGCATCATGCCGTACATCACCGCATCGATCATCGTGCAGCTGCTGCGCGTGGTCATCCCACACTTCGACACCCTCTATAAGGAGGGCCAGACCGGCCAGGCGAAGCTGACGCAGTACACGCGTTACCTCACCATCGCCCTCGGCGTTCTGCAGTCAACCACCCTCATCACCGTCGCCCGCAGCGGCGCCCTGTTCAGCTCCGGCGGCACCTCTGGCGCCCCCGAGTGCAGCGCCCTGATCACGGACGACGCCTGGTACGCCATCATGCTGATGGTCATCACCATGACCGCCGGTACCGGCCTCATCATGTGGATGGGTGAGCTCATCACCGAGCGCGGTATCGGCAACGGTATGTCGCTCCTCATCTTCACGTCCATCGCAGCAACCTTCCCCGGCGCCCTGTGGACCATCGGCCAGGCCAAGGGCCCCGAGGTTCTCGTAATGGTCATCGCGGTGGGAATTGTGATCATGGCGCTCGTTGTGTTCGTCGAGCAGTCCCAGCGGCGAATCCCCGTGCAGTACGCCAAACGAATGGTCGGACGCCGCACCTACGGTGGCAACAACACCTACATCCCGATCAAGGTCAACATGGCCGGCGTTGTGCCCGTCATCTTCGCCTCGTCGCTGCTGTACCTGCCGGCGCTTATCGCGCAGTTCAACCAGCCCGCACCGGGCGCTGAGCCCGCTGGCTGGGTGACCTGGATTACCAACTACCTCACCAAGGGTGACCACCCGCTCTACATGCTCCTGTACTTCCTGCTCATTGTCGGGTTCACGTACTTCTACGTCGCGATCACCTTCAACCCGGAGGAAGTCGCCGACAACATGAAGAAGTACGGCGGATTCATCCCCGGCATCCGTGCCGGTCGTCCGACCGCCGAGTACCTGGACTACGTGCTGACCCGCGTCACGCTCCCGGGTTCTCTGTACCTCGGACTGATCGCGCTCATCCCGCTGGCGGCGCTCGCGCTTGTCCAGGCGAACGGTAACTTCCCGTTCGGTGGGGCGAGCATCCTGATCATCGTTGGTGTTGGACTCGAGACCGTCAAGCAGATTGACTCGCAGCTCCAGCAGCGTCACTACGAGGGACTTCTTCGTTGAGCCGCCTCCTCCTGATCGGACCTCCCGGCGCCGGCAAGGGCACCCAGGCGGTCCGACTGGCTGAGGCCTACGGAATTCCGGCGATCTCCACCGGTGACATCTTCCGCAGCAACGTCAAGAACGAGACCGAACTCGGCAAGCAGGCCAAGGCGTTTATGGACGCTGGCGAC
>Ga0247742_10002084_pt1 | contig 13338 bp, 15 predicted proteins | sample UWRJL208509C2_FD_180944 | JGI IMG/M metagenome (GOLD analysis project Ga0247742, IMG submission 180944) | Plant litter microbial communities from Arlington Agricultural Research Station in Wisconsin, United States - UWRJ-L208-509C-2 | ecosystem: Environmental > Terrestrial > Plant litter >...
AAGTAACTCTATAATGGGATATTCTCGTCAGCATCTAATGACAGTACCTGACGCGTTCGCCCGGCACTTGCCTCCAAGCTCACTGAAAGTACGTCCACAAATCACACGGTCTATAGCAAGAATTATCCGTCGTATCCGAGTCCGACTCCGATGGCGGATATGAGCATATCTCATTGACAGAGGGGACAGAGTACGTGAGAGGGGAAGAGTTTAAGCTGGCATTCAAGATGGGCATGTTCATTGACAAGTATCGATTATCGAGCGATTTCGGGAATAGGATAGGACTCAAGTCTTTGTTGAGCCTCGAGATGGCATCGGTTTTCTCTTGTCTCGAAATATGTTCCTCGGTCTTTCAGTTCGCCGTCTCGAATTTGATATCAATCCCCAACCCCGATATTGGAAGGCCCTGGCGATGTTCCTCGACTCGTCCGTGTCCCGGTGTTTCTTAATCCTGCACAGAAAACTCTTCTCTGCACGTCTTAGCTGTGCGGCGCTATGCTACATTTCAGTCCCATTGTGAATACTGACGAGGTTCTTAAGTCAGGTGCATGCTGTCAAAAGGAACGTATTTATATAAAGGGAAATTATGTGAAAAAATGGATGTTAGTGGTGGGCAGCAAAGAGGTGGGGGTATCAATCGGCGTATGCCTACCACCTCTTGAGGGTTCGACATCTGTTGGTTTGTTTCAAATCGGCTCCTTTGCCAAACCCTAAGATACTGGAGTCCCTTCCTTCTCCGCAGACGTATATATACTCCTCTGACTGGGCATCCTGCCACTTAATTTTGAGGCCTGGTATATCGGCGAGTAAGCCAAGACTAAATCCTTTCCCTGACCAACTTTTTAAAGACAGAATGGGCATCTGGAGCCCGAGGACCTCTCGATTCGTGAAGAACGTCTTCAACCTCTCGGGTTTGTGAGTTTGGATGTATTCTCCGCGTAATATGAGGATTTTCAAATTTGGCAGAGCTGGGTCTCCTAAAGTGTCCGATGTGCATGTAAATAATGCGTCGAGTGTATAAGGTGTTACATCCAACGTTTCAAGGTGTGGAAAGATATGAGCGAAAGAGTCGACAGGTCCACGCTTCAGTTTGAGGCGGATGGCCGAATCGGGTATGGGGGATGTCTCGCGGATATAAGCTGAGAGTGATGAAATGGAGGCTAGTTTGCAAGTTTTCAAGGCGCAGAGGAGATCATAGCTGTCTGCGTTCCCAGGAGGGAGAAACTTTCTGCGCGTCATCAAGGCATGGAAATTTCCTTGGGATTCTGTGGTTTCCTTTATCGCGAAAAACACGTCGTCCAAGGAGATATCAAGAGCACAGCGCCCATTCGAGTGGGCAAATCGCTCCTGCGTGAGTTGCGTGAAGACGTTTTGCAGTAGTGCTATGGATCGATCAGGGCAATTACGAAGACCGAGGTGCAGTCGGCAATTGGGTGGTATCGTTAGATTTTGGAGTATGTTGACCAACTTTGTATGCTCGAAAACGACGAGCAATCGGCGTAGACGAGGAAGATGAACCGGTTCCACGATAGAGTATGACGGCTCTACTGCCCTTGACGCAAGGACATGCCGCAAGTCCAGAGATTCGAGCATAGGCATTTGAGAAATTCCTTCAAGGAGAATCTTTGGAGGCATCGAGATTCGATCGATTTCCAACATCCGCAGTTGACTTGACCACTGAGCCGAGAGGTTGACAGCTCCCGCCAGAAGTGAACCCCCGCAACGATGGCGCCGCATTCCCAAATAGTATTGGATCGTCGAACGAGAATGATGGGTGCCTCGGAAATGGGGCAATTATCTCTCCATGGAATACCACCAAGGACGTGGTAGGATGTTGAAAAGCGGGGATAAGGTGTTCCATAACGGGGTAGGGCACTTCGATCTCGAGCACCTGTATCCTGTCCCAATGGTGTTCCAGGATTCTTTTGAGGAAAGAAAACTCCGAGCTATCAGTTTTACGAATGGCATGGGCTTTCACATGAAGCGTTGCATTCCCTGTTCGTCGCAACAGCTCGTCCCACCATTCGCGATCTACCCGGCGAAGTCTGTCAAGATTGACAACCCGCCCCCACAAGGCTGGTGCGTTGAGCACAATCTGTCTCCACAATTGGCACACCAACGAGCTGCTGAGCAGCGTTGTAAATGCGACGGACTGTTGCCTCAGCCTCGCGGGGTCCTCATCCATGTTAGCGTTCAGCTCGAAGATCCTCCCAAGAAGTTCAGTGGGGAGGGTGGCTATATCGATGTTGAATTGGATGGGAGTTGGGTCTTTGGCGACATCATTGGGGTTGATGATCATGATTTTTGGAATTCTCGTTGAAGTCCCAGCTATGTATGTGAAATAGACGGTGGTGTGAATCTTCAATGAGCCAAGAACCAGGCGCGACGGTACGGGGAACATGTGACATTGGAAAGGAGCAAACACGTGAGGGAGATTAGCTATTCCTCACAACGATACATCCTGCCTCCATAGATTTTCTGAGACTACGGTGCGCACAATTTCTAAGAATGCCCAACAGACTCATATACGGAAAGAAGTTAGAACTAGCCCACTGCTGACTGAAATGCTCTAAAATTGGTGTTTTGGACCGGAGTTGTTCGGGGATATTCTAATGCTTATCCATCAACTCACTCATAGGTACATATATCAATCTCCCATTCCCTTCCTGTTGTAAATATATCGCGCAGTGGATATCCAGTAGACAGAACGATAAAATATATGTTCTACTACAGATGAGTTTATATACCTACAATACGAGTAGCTAGAATATTCGTGAGCTATCTACGACTGGATAAGTAAGCATATTAGTAATACAAAAGGTTCTGGTAACTACGAGAGATGTACAGTAAGTGCTGGATAACATTCCAACACTTCCTTCCCATTCCCCAGCTTCCCATCGACCCGCTTCTCCACTAACACGGCGCCCCAACCAGGTACGATCACCTTCGGAAGCCGTTGACACTCCTCGGTGGCAACATGCATCTTCACCGCTTCCACAATCTTCTCATTCGTCCAAGAAAAATGGTGCGCCGAAGGGTTGCCGCACGCTGCGTCTCTCAAGCAGTCAAGGTCGGGGCAAAAGATTTGAAGAGTATCAAGGCTGGGCATGTGCGTGAGGGCAGTGTCAATGAGGGTTTTCTGTGTAATCGAACAAGAAATTTTAGGATGGTCCTTGTAAAAAGTTGAATGTGGCACGTACGATCCCAATGCCTTTGCCGCTACCGCCATCCTCTTCAAGGTGTTCAGAAAGCACGCTCATCCCCAACACCTTGAGCTGACAACACGCAGACACCGCGTCCACATTATACGTATCGAAGCACCAATCGCCTTCATACACAGGCTCAATCCTCAAATCCTCTATATTATTCGCGTGTTTATGCAGAGCACCCTGTTCGGAGAAAAATCTCCTCGCCATGGGGTTCGAGTACGACAGCCCTCGATACCACGGGTCGGGCGTTAGGTTTAACGACTTCAACACCGTACCCCCATTGCTTCTAGTGGGGTATGCCTCCAAATAATCCAAGAACCCAACTCCAACATCCTCATGTACGATCTCCTCCAACCATACACCCTCCCGTTTCAGGGTCCTCCAAAACTCGTCGAGTGAGCTTCCGAACTTTTTCTGCTCGTCTCCGCTGTTCAAGTTGAATGAATCGTTATCGTAGGGGTCCATATAAGGGTCGATAATCGATCGGAGGCTGAGGAATTTGAGGTGTCGGAGATGCGGGAGCGTTTTCGATCGAGACGCACAAGACAAGCGTTTAGGCCGAGATGATGGATACGGAGAGGTTGGTTTTCAGTAGTGGTGGGAGAAGAAGCAGAGGTAGAACAATACTTGAACACCTGATGCAAGCTATACAACGGGTCCACCGGTTTTGAGTACGGCTTCACAGGGAGGAGGTCGATAGATGTTAGGTGTGTGCTCCGTGCGACCATCCATGCGAGGGCATCGAGGATTTCGGCGGAGTGAGGTGTACTATCAATGTCTTTCAAGACTATCACTTGCAACACTCCGATTGACGCCAAGCTGTTGAGTGGGAGAGGGACTTTACACAATCTGAGTTCCAGATCGAGCGTACGCAAGTTGGGAAGTCCCTCAAGCGCATCCCAGAGGGTGGTTTGACACCACTCGTTGTCCTCGTAATGAGGACTCCATCTGCAATTGTATGTTATACACAGATCCTCTACCCATGAAAATTTGAGCGGACCCACCTGACTTTTGATACTCCCGTCATACAGCCTACTGCCCTGCCCAGGTACTTTTTTAGCTCCTCATCCGCTTTCCAAGCTGCAGGTGGGACGACTGGTTTGGGCCCATTGCGAATGCTTTTGCCATCAACGTAGCTCCACGTACAGCGGTAGGAGGGGTCGAAAATGGGCGTAAGGCAACGGATTGTGAGTTCTCTAGTTCCAAGAAGGCTGATATTGGTCGTGTTCGCGTTAACCTTGTTGTCGTTGAGGCCGCTGTCTCCAATCATGGCCATAGCTTTGAGCTTAGGTATCTCCTTCGAGATGGTATGCTGGTTGATATTCAACGTGAGGGAACGCAGGACCTGTGAGGCAAGAGTCTCCCCCAGGTGTTTGCATGTCAGACGGAGCATTTTAAGGCTTGCAATGTCTAGCTATGTACGACGAAACAGTGGTCAGGTTGAAACCATGGAGAGATCGATATAGGAAGCCACTTACATGGTCGCTGAGTGACTGTAAAAGCTCAGGTGCCATGGACAATAAACCGCCTTCGCTAGGATTCAAGAACATGGACATGGTGGTGGTAAGAAATGGAGATAAACATCGCCGTAATTAAACCGTCGACAATCCTTATAGAGGTGACGATCACGATTGAGGATGAGGCGGTGCCAGCAGAGTCGCCATGAGGTTCAAGCATTGCAATTTGTTATATGTGTCGGGCCCTTGTGCTTGCTTTGCGGAGTTTGAAAGAAGGCGTGATGCTAATGAATCGCGTATAAAAAAAGTCGCGTCCCCGTCGCGTACCATTTCTCTTCCACTCCTTCACCATAACGTACGATCTTCCAATCCATGGCTCCATCCATCGCCTCTCTTACCTCAAAGGCCCAGGCCATAGGTCGCTGTATGTTGCATCTCCATATCGTTACTAAACCTGATACAGATCCAACCAGCCCGCCTATTCACAACGCTATAGCGTTCAGGGACGACAGATCCGAGCTTCTGGAGTTTATTCGTGATTTTCACTCTTTGGACCCTTCCTGTGTCTCCGAAAAGGATGAGCACGGCATTACACCGATTTATTTGGCCGCGTCCCGAAGCAAGCTTGATGTCACGCGGCTTCTTCTTGAAAAAGGCGCCAATCTAGACGACCTACGTACTCGCGAGACTGCTGATCGAGTCACACCACTCATGGCAATCCAGGACAATTTGAGAAGGTCTCGAATTTTATCAGCAGCTCAGGTAACAAACGAAGAAGAAATTGAGCGGCTGCTCAAAGAGGCCATTGGAGATGATGGCTTGACTACTTGTTCATGCCATCTGTGCGACCAGGGATGGCTGTCCGAACGGATGAGGGCCCTACTCTACTGTGCGTTGAACTTCCTTGATATCTTTTTTTTTTGCTCACATCTCCCAGCTACTTCGAAGAGAATAATCGAAGGAATGTCGCGGCGCATACGGAGGCGTGCATTTTTGGATCCTCGAGATCCATATCTTCCATTTCTCCCACTACCACTCAGGCAGAATATGACCCCCCGTCTATACCTCGGTTACAAGACCGTAATGGTCTTTATTTCCCGGGTCCTTGCTGACAGCACGGGTGGGGGGATACCCAACTTGCTCACAATCGGTCGGTTCTTCCCACCTCGAAATATCTTCGACCAAACGTTTGGCCCCCCGACAGGGTCACCAGAATGGCTCTATCGAGAGAGTGGCGGCCATATCGACAATGCCCTTGAATGTTTGATTGAGACGGCGGCGCTCGCCTATGAGACCCAAGCAGACCACGAATGGATCGGGGAAAGCGAGCAGATGCGGAGCTGCAATAACGATTACAATTTCGAATTGATGAGAAGGAAGCTGGGAATGTGGGGTGATTTATCGTAGACTAGTTTCTCACAGTAACTTGATGTTTTATTCGAACATTCGAACAGTGTTAGTACTTGTCATGTAGAAACTCAGTTAAAGGGTATGATGCCGAAAAGCCTTGATCAACTTTAACTTGGTTCGAAGAGCGATGATGAATTTTCATATGAAATGTGCTAGCTCAAAATGATCCTTTCTGATGGAGATTTATCTGCCTGAGGTGGCCTCAGCTCATGTCCAACGAGTAGAACTATAGTGAAAGTTTTGAGTATACGTGAGCTTCGGCATATTGGGCGTCTAAATAATGGCTTGTGGCAGTGCACTTATATTAAGCACCCTCGAAAACGGTCAACGTCCGATCAGTATTATGTGGAAAAAAATACGTTTGCAGGTCTAATTCAATCCCCATCCGGATGCGGCCAGTCGGTGGTGAGGGTTGGAGACAAATTTCGTAAATCTTTGACGAAAAACCTGCCTTGTAAGGCCAGAGTGCGGAGGGTGATGAGCCCTGTCGTGGCAGTCTCAGACTAAATTGGACTCAAGCAACGGCTTGAAGGGAAAGATTATTGTCCCTTTGCGTTCAGGTTGTGTTCACCAGTGAGATGAATAGAGTGGATAGCAAATATCGAGAGGCACGGGTGTGTGGAGACGAGGGTGGTTTATCAGACGAATTGACTTCTAACGCTGATAGAAATGAATGGGAACTCAAGAGTCGTGTAACGGATTTGAGCTGAAAAAATTTGCGGGCAAGAGCTAGGTATTTATAGATGGTAAAGCGCTTCTTACTTAGATCCTCCGAGTCGTCAGGGTAGATGGTCCGTACTGATCCTCACATATTGTACACTATGAAAACTCCCTCGTTCGGGTATATACTATGTCTGCTTCACAGTACCAAGTGTATATAATGGTGTCAGCCTCAAATTAATTCCATACAGACTCGGATGCAACCGTGACCGCTCTCAGAAGCTCGAGGTGGCTTCAAAGTAATGACCGAAAACTGGGAATTTACCAACTTTACTCGGCATATCCGGGATCATACGATCACGAATTGGTATTCCAATATTTTCGTAGTAATCAGCCTGCGTCGAAAGAAAAAATGAGGGGGACCATCTTTGCAGAAGAAAATATAACCAACCGTTTCATGGCTGGTTGAAACTAGGCCAATTATGTTTGGCCCAGGGATCTAGGTTACTTTTCAATACGTCACTGGGTATCAAGATCGATGAGCAGCACCGTATTGATTGCGTGGTTCATGAGAAGAGACGCATATCCTCTTCGCTGGTGGCCTGGTTCTGTGGCCAAGACAGCCAGCCACCAACAATCTATGGTGGGCTACGCCTATGTCAGTATATGGACAACGGTGAAAAGACGGGCATCGGTCAACTTTTGGGAGCCACTTTATGACCCAAGCAGCATTTCGTGCGCTATACTATGAATGGTCACTGAAAACTCAGGTGCAAGAGCAGCGTTACTGAAACCTTACGGTATCTTTGAACCATTGCCGTGTGTCGTTGTCAATCTTCTCCATCATCTCGTTGAAACCCAGTCGCCTCTGCGCCTCCCTACATGAAAATACCGTCAGAGTATGATAATAAAACAATTGTTTTATTCTGATCCTAAACTCAACTCACGAGGCAAAAAGGTCAGTCCCAGGCGGAAACCAGATAGCGTACGAGACGATCTCGTTTGCTTCGTTCGTCACAACGTGTATTTGTCCTTCTAGACCGCCTGCTCGCGCGATGGAACGAAATTGGAGAGGCAGAAGATCATCATTCCCGCCCACCATGGCCCGAGCGGATACGGCTGGAAACGGTGAATATATCAGTTCTAATTCGGTGGACCTTGAGGAGGCGCACCATTTTTGAATGCGCGGACACCGATGTTCACTAACTTCTCCGTTTCCTCATCTATAGCCAACAGTCAAAAGAATTGACGCATGAATTTTATCAAGCTCGTACCACTTGGCTTGTGGATATGGCGAACTTTCCCTGGCGACATTATCAGTGAGAGATCTGACGAACCCACTCTTTTCGTATGGTGCTCTCACGCAAGCCATAGCTATAAATTTGGTTGAAATGGGGGTATCACAGCCTCATTTCTTCCAGCGGTGATGGAAGAAGCAACGTCTTGGGCTTCTAAACAGATATCAATTATCATTCTATGATTCATCAATACTGTACTTGGATTTCTCCAACCGATGCGACAATCTTTAGTGTTACAATTTATATAACGTGGGGATCTTTTCTTGTTAATTGCGACAACTTATTGAGACCATGGGGCATCAAGAGGCATACTACTCGAGCAACGCACACCACGTCCTCTCGCTTGTTTCCATCTTTCTTTCGATTCTTGTTACAACCACGCTCTTCCAACTTCTCCTCAACTGGTCAAGTGCAGGTCATTCCCAGTACGACAACGTCTACTTCTCAGAATACCCCAAGCCAAAGCATCAATATGGTGAGGTTTGACAAAGTTGACGGCAGATGATGTTAATATCCAAGTCCCAACATACTCACCGGTTCGTTTCAGACTTCCGAGGTGACGACTTCCCTCACTATTGGCCCATCGTTATCGGCAAGGCCTTGTTGCAGGTGGAAGAGTCAGTCCACTTTGCCGTCAACAATCGTGAATCAGAAGGGGAATGGGTGGTTATTGAAATGAGCGGCAAAGGTCCAGTCAGATTTGACGAAGCAAAGCACGTGGTTCTCCCTTCGTTCTTCCACCAGATACACTGTCTACAAACATTCCGGGATGAGTTGGCCAATAGGTCAAGCCAGAACTTGGGCCACCTTCAACACTGCGCAAATTATCTTCGCCAATCGGCTCTATGCAGAGCAGATCTAACGCTTGAACCGGGTGACTTTGCGCAAAGAGACTTCGAGTTCGATAGGAAGGGAGCGGTTCACTTATGTAGAGACTGGTCGCGAGTTTACAACGAAGCTGAGAGTAATTGGGGCGAATGGGTTGCCTTCTGGCTGGATAACAACCTTTCGCGGTTCGTGAATTTATCTGTGCTGGAGCTCACCTGTCTCGATTTCACTCACCTCATCCTTTCGAAGGTTCCTTGGCCAAAATTTCTTTAAAACGAGACAGTAGCTTGCTTCCCATTGTCAATAATTCAAATGAAATTGATACTTCACTGACTGATAACTTCAAGGTGTCACCCTAAATAGCATCCTATTAGACCCATGAATATTTGACTCCTTAGGACGCCCTCGGGAAGAAGTATAAATAGCCATCGAATAGTTGCCAATGACCATGTGGTGCACGGCCCTTGGACGCCTCAGCGACATGGAATATGGGTAAACGTATAGTTGGTAGAAGCCTAGCCTGTCGATGAGAGAACGTCTGGAAATGAAATATCCCCGAGTCAGACGAGTGAGTACGCCCGAGTGAGCGCCCGCTAATTGTGGTCACTTAGAAATGGATGAACTTCTCCCGGATATGTGCTTGGCATCGAGCTGTCCGAAAGATACATGAGAATCATCCAGATTTAAAACCGCATGCAATAGTTCAGTGTAGAATGGAAGAAAGTCTCAGCCTCAAGTCTCAACCAACATCGTTCATCACCCAACTTAACTCTGTCTCCCACGGGCTACCGTTAACTGAACCTCAATGGATATACCCACAGTCCCACTTGTCGTCGAGCGTAGTTTCTACATTGGAAATGCGGTCTGCGGCATCCTCTATGGTAAATTCACGACATTCCATACTGGATCTATTCTCTTATAATTCAATCTATTGTTTTTCATTCCCAGGCGTTCAGCTCACTTTGTGCATGCAGTCAATCCATTATATTCGCAAAATGCATTCCACAATCGGCCGCAAACAGTTCTACATCTGTTATAGCCTTGCTCTAGTGCTGATGAACTCCATCGGACTTGGTTGCAACACGCTATATGGGCAGTTTGTTTGGATTGAACAGAGGAGTTCATCGCCTGGCGGACCTGCTGAGTATTTCCTAGCAAATACCACATGGTGGGTCAATACATTTGGGACGTGCTCTGCACTTGTGGCCAATTTAATGAGTGATGGGCTCCTGGTGAGGCATAGAGATTTTTCGTGACACTTTTAAAACTCACGCTTTCTCCGTATTACCGATTATAAGCTGTATCGATGCTATGTGATATTGGGTCAATCAATGTGGGTCATCGTATTTCCCATCCTTATCTTTCTTGCTTCAACTGGTATGTCCATTCCTGAAAAATACGACCCGTAATTTCTTTAAAACCCTAAATTGCAGCACTCGGTATTTTGACCACAATCCTGAGCGCATTACCCAACAATTTTATCTTTAGTGGTCAAGTCGCCCAATTTGCCGTTGCCTGGATTTCCATCTCTGTTAGCTTCAATATTGTTGTCACCTTGATGATCTCCCTCTGCCTCCTCTACGCCCGCTATCAAATGCGCAAGTACGCCCCAAAGGAAGACATAGAAATTTACACTGGTGTTGTTTCCATCCTCGTAGAATCCGCCTTTCCTCTCGCACTTTCAGGGTTAGTAGCTGCAATATTTTACGGGAAGGGGCATCCAGCAGCGTTTGCGCTAACCGTAGTTTGGGGCGATTTTGTGGTGAGTTCTACCTTCAATTCCTTATTTCTCCGGAGTTCGTTGGTTTCTAAGATCTGTCAGGGCATATCACCGCAACTCATTATTCTGCGTGTGGCGAGGGGCAGAGCATGGTCCCAACACACAATGAGCCAGCAAAAAAGTGCAATTCTGTTCCAGACACAAAGCAGTGAAAATACGGTGACAACATAATGGGATATTTGACGGTGCCGTTGAATATGTAGAATAGATTTTGGGAGAAATCAAGCGTATACGGGTGGAGGATGCATGGTTCACATGTATAGCTTTACAGTTGCCTCGAGCCCAAATATTGAATCATGATCACGCGACATTACTCAATGGCCACTTCCCCGCCTACTGTGGGTCCCTGAATTTAGTTGCCCACAGTCCGTTTAGGTCCAAGCGACCATTTTCGCTGATTGAAGAATTAACTTTGATGGTAATTTCGACAATTGCTTGCCGCCTCGACCCGCTATATCTTATGTAGTCACGGAGGTGTTGTTAAAACCGACTCTCTGATGTCATCAACGGGCGCTTAACTTGAAGGCGGTCTCGCTCTATGACACTTCACATTCCAAGAGCCAGATACACTGGCCCAGCGGCCGAACTTTTACTTTGGCCGAAATCTGGGAGATGTCCCCTGTCCACCCTCAGGATGGACGACGTCCAAATTTCGGCCAGCCTGTCCCCCTGTCCCCCAGGCCGAATTGAACAAATTGGTACAGTAGCTTGGGACGACTTGGAAGAAATTTGGTGAGCGTTTGGGGCCACTTAGTGTCGCATTGTGCGAGAACACTTGGAAAGGATCTGACAAGTATTTTTGGCCAAGTGATCATGTAATTGGCGTCTTAGCAAGCTTGGGAGCATTCACTTTGTCAAGCCGGCCAAATGATTTTCGATCTTGCTGATGCAAACACTTTCTTTTCGCGGGTTTCCTTCCACAGAAAATTACAAAAGAATGCGGAATTTTATCCTTCACATCAAACTAAAGGTGTTGGGAAGGTCACGAGAGGCACTATATGGCATCTAACTATCACAACTATCATATCCACTTTACTACTCTGAACGGGCTGATCTACTTTATTGAGAGCAGTAAGGTTTAGAATTAGTGATCCACTAAGCATGGTCATAGCTTGCCTTATTTAATCAATATCGGGTCCACCAGTGCCAGTGGTCTGGCTGAGGAGCACTGACTTGCTCTATCTTCTTTGTAGATTCAATAGATGATTCTGTTAAATTATCGTTTGAGTTTCCAAGATACTATTTGGCGAGGCCAACTAACTTGCTGGTAACGCAAATACAGATGCAGTGAAAGCCAAAAGAACTGCAGTCGCGATGGAGAAGTTCATTGTGAGGTTTGAAGGTGGCGTTAATGTGAGTATTCCTTGGACTTCGTAACAAGGCCCCATTTTATACGAGCGTGCCCTGTGTAATGAGATAGTACCACTTTGATGACCCGAATTTTTGAGCGCTGGCTATTTATGCATCATAAATAATGCAGCCTTCTTCAAATTCGAGAATTCGAACACACGCGTCAGGCCTCCTTTTCGCCATTTTGATCTCTAGCACCCTCTGATGTCAATTGATAAAAAGATTCACTGAGAACTGGATGCGGACAACTGGGAACTATAGTATCATCCAAATAAATAAGTGGGCAGTCATCGTCTTCTCTTGACTTTTGAGCGCTGGGCTACTAGTTTATGACTCCCGTTGGAGTTTGTGGATCGGTATTAGGTTCTTTCGATGGCACGTATCAGAGCACCTCAATTTAACACATCATTTGATTGTAGAAGGTGTTATGCATTCCCCATTTTCACCAGTCGCAGTAAAAAAAACCGGTTCTCGATAGTACAAAAAAACTGGCTTATTTGTCACAGGAAGGGCCTGGCCTCAACCCGTGCTACAAGTTCAATTATAATCAAACGGCATTGGTGACTATACTCATAGATTCTATTATAAAACTATGATTATCAAAATCGTACTCGTGAGATACTTGTACTGCGTCCTGAAAATGAAACTTCACTTTTGAGACTCCCGATACACCCTCTGATTCTCCTCCGCCGCATCATAAACCTTCGTCCAGTCGTTACAACGGTACGTGCCAGGTTGGGCTCCCACAGGGAGTTGGTATACCGTCTCTCCATTTAAATCAGCACGGCACATCACCATCTGTCTGAGATAACCCAGGCAGTGTAATGCTAGCGCCCCAGGTGATATTGTGTCGTTGCTTCCGCGCATTTGCATAATTTCTATGCGGAGGATGTCGATGCATCGTATTTCATGGTACATTGAGATTGTGAACGGTTGCCTGTGCTCGCCTAGGTATACAATCCCATCATTTGGGTACTGTGCAGTCCATTGGGCATCTGTTTCAGCGGAGCGTTCGAAGGCCAACCGCCTAGTAGAAATATCAAATCGGAGTGGGATTGGGGGGTGCGTTGATATTGGCCACGACCGCGGGTAGTTGTCACCCATGTATGCTTCAAAATTTCTACTCAGCTGATGTGCAATATTTTAGTAGTAGATGAGGGTCACTTACTGTAGTCTGGATGACCGGGTGAGATAAATAGGTGTTGGAGAAAGTAGAGAATGAGAGCTTTGGATATAATCACCAAAGCAAATACTGAGAGGTGCATGTTTGAGAAATAGGGCCCTCGTATTGAATCACATAGATATAAATCTACGCTCCAGCACTTGCTCCAACATGGAGGACTGCA
>Ga0247742_10002085_pt1 | contig 13333 bp, 10 predicted proteins | sample UWRJL208509C2_FD_180944 | JGI IMG/M metagenome (GOLD analysis project Ga0247742, IMG submission 180944) | Plant litter microbial communities from Arlington Agricultural Research Station in Wisconsin, United States - UWRJ-L208-509C-2 | ecosystem: Environmental > Terrestrial > Plant litter >...
GATGTTTTTACCCGGATATAATGCTTTAAAAGAGATGAAATCGCTTTCACTTAAAGAGAAATACACATGTACTTCGTGTACATCTGAAAGATCTGTTAATGCCTCGGCATCAGCAATATTTACAAGCGCACCCTGTTTTTTAGGAAGACGGCCAATGTAACCGCTAACCGGAGCCTTGATTATAGTATAACCAAGATCAATCTGTGCTGATGCCACATCTGCCTTTGCCTGACCGAGATATGCGGCTGCGATCTTTTCACTTGCTTTGGCTGTTTTTAACTGGTAATCCGATACTACTTTGTTTGCTACAAGCGGAGTTAATTTTTCTACTTCGAGTTGTGCATTCGTAAGTGCACTTTCGGCAGCAAGAAGACGGCTTTTGGAATTGTTGGCTTTCTCCTGGTATGGCCTTGCATTGATTCTGAACAATGCTGTTCCTTTGGTTACGAAATCACCTTCATCTACGTACACCTGATCCAGTGTACCATTTACCTGTGGACGAATTTCCACATTTACTTTGCCTTCAATTGAGGCAGGATACTCTGAATATACTGTTGCAACTCCAGAATTTACACTAAGTACCGGCAGTACTTCTAACGCTGTGACCTGTGCCACCTGATTTCCTGTACAGCTAGAGAGTAGTACCAGAAGAAATAAAGAAAAAGTTTTCATAATTTAAGATTTAAAAAATTGTGTTACTAATTAGGTTTTGTTTGTTGTTATTAATTTTATTGGTGTTATTATTTCGAACATTGTAAACTTTACTATGAACGTTACGAGGTATTTAAAAAATTTAAGATCTGATTGAATGTGTCAGGTTACTTATTGCTTCCAAAAGCACTTTATGGTTGATTTCGCTGGTGCTTCCCTGTTGTACCAGATTGATGGCTACGAGACCATGCACTACAGACCACATTGTAAAGAACTTGGCAACAATCTCTTCTTCTGTCGGTTCTTTTCCTGTCATCATTTCGGTGATCACTTCAAGGAACATTTTGGAAGAATTCTCGTTGTCTGCCAGTTGTGGCTTGATTGTAGAACACTGTGTATCGACCCCGAACATTAACTGGTAGTATTCTTTTTCTGCAAAAGCGAAATCCCAGTAGGCCATCCACATTTTTTCCAGTTGCCTGTCAGTAGTCGTTTCTGCTTTCCTGGCTTTGCTTACCACTTCTCCCAATCGCTGGAATCCTTTTTGGGTAAGCTCTGTAAGCAGTGCGCCTTTGTTGGCGAAGTGTTCGTAAATTACAGGTGCTGAATATTCAATCAACTGTGCGATTTTACGCATGCTCAATGCCTGCCAGCATTCCTGTTTTACTATTTTAAGGGCGGCTTTCAGGATGTCATTCCTGGTGTTGTCCTTAATTCGTTGTTTTCTTTCTATAATGCCCATAATATTTAATTTTTTGTTCTGCCGGGATAGCTGTTTGTTGTATTTAGAACGATCGTTCTATTTTTAAACAAAAAAAAGGCAGGCTTTTATTCAGACCATCAGACAATAATACTAACGAACTCATTGTTAGTTATTATATTAATCCTTCTGATTTACATTACAAAGTAACGGCGGTAAGAAAAAGAAAGCATTCACATATGTTAACAAATAGAAAGGAATGTTTCTTTCAATCAGAACGATCGTTCTATTTTATTATAAAAAAATAGCGCAATCTACATTTATACAAATAGAACGATTGTTCTATTTTTGAACAAAAAAAATCAATTCAACGCATACAGTTCCAATTCGCTCATAACCATTTCAGCCAGCGTATCCATTTTGGAATCGCTCTCCATTACCCTGCTGAGTAACATAGCCCCTTCCATGATCGCCATGATCTTCAGTGCCTGTTTTGCAGGATTCAGTTTGGAAGAGAATTCACCATTTTCAATACCGGTCTTCATTATACTTTCCAACGTTTTGGTTGACAGATTGGCACTGGCACGTACTTTCTTTTTTATGGCCGGATCTGTATTATCCGAATCTACACCAAAATTCAGTATTGGACATCCACCATCAATAAAAGGATTGTTTACCGGGCTATTAAATATTTCGATAAATGCTCCAACTTTTTCTTTGGCAGTGTTTTTTGAATCAACCAGGCTGGCGGCTTTTTTAGTGATCTTTTCAATAAGATAATCAACTATTGCCAGGGCTAATACCTCCTTGTTTTCAAAATGCCCATACAGGCAGCCTTTGGCTACTTTTGTTTCTTTAATAATATCACTGATCGAGGTTCCGACAACTCCTTTTTTATTGAAAAGAATCGCAGATTTCTCTATTATCATTTCTCTGGTCTGTTCTGCTCGTCCCATTTTATTATTATTTGATGGTGCAAATTTAGAACGATCGTTCTATATAAAAAAATATTTGCACACTTATTTTGTCTTTTATTATATAAAACACTAACAAACAGATATTAAAATTTATTTGAATTATAGGATATTTATCAGTGTTAGAATAAATTCCACTTACTAAGACTGATAAAAGACCTTTGACGGATATTTATTTAGTCGAATGAAATGCCCAGGCGTATAGAGGTGTGTTTATTGGCTATTTCTAAAGGTTGGCAATTATCATGACTTTTAGGAATTGGATTACTGTATATTGAAATGCCAATAAATTTATCCTACCTTCGCCGAGCTTTTAGAGCATCAGTAATGATCTAATAAACACGGGAAACAACACAGCCAAAACAGAAAACATGAAGAAAATTACCTCGATTTTTATTTTTTTAACCTGCTTTTTATTTACAAATATGATGTTTAGCCAGTTGGGCACATTAGACACCACATTTGGGATTGAGGGTAAAATATTTAATAACTTTGGTTTAAATAATCAGGTTTATGATTCTGCTTTACAATCAGATGGAAAAATAATTGTTGTGGGTAATACCTATTCTTATGCTGCGGGTTCTTCTTTTTTGATTGTGCGCTATTTACCAAATGGCGATGTGGATACTTCTTTTGGAGATTCCGGCCATGTTACTACTTTAGTTGGAAATCATTGCAGTGCTCAGGGTGTTGCTGTACAAACTGATGGCAAAATTGTAGTAGCCGGGAGTACTTATGCACCGGACGATGATAGTAATTCTACTGATATAATGATTACCAGATATAATACTGATGGTACCTTAGATAGTACTTTTGATTTTGATGGGATAAAAGTGATAAATTTAGATTCTACTCAGTCAATTAACGCTTTATTAATTCAAAATGATGGAAAAATAATCGTTGGTGGTTTATTCACTTTATTGACTAATCCAAACCTTGACACTTTTGGTTTGGCAAGATTTAATACGAATGGGAGCCTGGATGTTACATTTGGTTCAAACGGATTTGTTTACACGCCCAATATCTATCGCGGGGAGATTATGGACCTGAAATTTATTGGTAATGAAGGGATAATTGCTGTAGGCAGAGGTTTAATAACAGATGACTATATACTCGTCCGATATACTTCAAATGGAGAAGTTGTCAACTCATTTGGAACAAACGGGAATGGTATCATTAAAGAAGCTTACAATAACATCGCTCTGTTGTATAAATGTGTCGTCTCTGCTAATAATGATATTTATGCTGCCGGTGCTACGTATAATGGCACTAAGTACAATGGTTTTTGTGTTAAGTACAATTCAGCCGGAATAATAGATGCTACATTTGGTACAAATGGAAAAATCCTGAGAGACTTTGGGAATGCCACTTCAGGAACATCAATATCAAGTTTTGCCAAGGATATCAGTATTGATAATAATAACAATCTGATGGTTGGTTATGGTGTAGGACCAACTAATGATTATGATTTTGGGCTTGAATCCTATACTTTAAATGGCGCTTTAAATACTTCTTTTGGAGATAATGGCTATTTTAGTACCGCTTTTGGTTCAGGGCATGATTACTTTAGCAGTATGCTGATCCAACCCGATAATAAAATAATTATGGCAGGCAATAAAGGCGGACAGGTAGTAGCAAGAATAAATAATTCTGAACTAATAATAATTCCACCGCCAGATGTAACCGGTACTAAAATCACTATTGATACTAATCCTGTAAAAGATGCTATAGATCTAATTTTAGAAATGGAAAATGCAGGCACCCTGAACGTTGATCTATTTGATACTAAAGGTGCTTTCATAGCGCACTTACTTGAAAGCAAGGCTTATGCTAAAGGAAGCAGCGTTGAAAATCTAAGCTTATTAAAATACAATTTAGCGCAGGCAGTTTATTTTCTGAAAATATCTAATAATAGTAAATTTGTTAAATCTATTAAGATACTGAAGGTGTAACCGGAGTGATTTCTATTGCGTTATTTCTGGCAGGAGGCATCTTTATCAAAACCAGGTAGCTTAATCATCGACATTGTCAAATGCCCACAGTTTCCATTGTGTGGTCCTTTTGCTCCAGAATAAAAACTGGAGCAAAAAGAACACCAGAAAGCCAATTACTATGACCCCTGAGAAAACAAGCGTTATCTTTATTGTATCTTCTGATACCCGCTAATTTACTTTTTTACATTAATTTTTAATTCATTGGACGTTTCCAGTCCACTTACACCTCCGCCAGTATATTTGACAGTATAATCGCCGCCCTGGACAGTATAGTTAGTTGATACATTAAAAACCGTAGTTACACTATCATGGGCAGGAACTTTTATATATGTTTCTGCAGGTGGCGGCATCACTCTTCTGGCCATTGCACCCATAAAGGTTGCTTCTTTTCCTTCGTTGTCCTTAATTTCAAGGTACTTCCCTATCCTTGGTTCGAATGGGGTTTCCCACCTACAGAATTGCTGGATTGAATCCGCATTATTCACTACTGTAAAAGACAGTAAAATGGAATCTTTGGCAAATGACGGTTTTGGAGCTCCAAGCTTTGCCAGAAGTTTCTCTGATTTTGTAGTTGTTTCCGTTAGCTGTTCTTTTTCCGGTTTTGGTTTGCTTTCCTGACAGCTTGTACATGTTGTGGCGGCGATAAGGGCTAAAAGCGATAGTTTACGTATCATAGTTTTTTTAGTAAAGGTACTTAATTGGGACGCTTTCTCACTCTTACTATTTCATTGTTTTCTTACAAAATTTGCTTCAACTCAAGGTAGGCTTTGGGTAGGCTTTGGGTAGACTTTAGGTAGGCTTTGCTACGGCTTACCTATTCTTACAAATTTTCTAAATAAATTCTTTCTTTTTTTCTGTGTTGAAATACGTCAAAAATGTTCATATGATGCCGAAAATGTTCATCTTATCCTTTTTCATGTTGTTTTAAGTAGTTATCTGTAGTTATATATCATACTGGAATACAGCACTTTGAAATGTCATTTAAATATCTAAATCTTTGTACAGATCATTCGGAAATGAAGTTGCAACGCGTATTTAGAATGAAGAGTGTAAAATGATTATTTAATTTTAAAATTTAGAAATTATGGCTAAGCAAAAAGGTCCATTAAAAGTAAAAGGAAGTCTGGGAGACTTAACATTTTATAAAAGCCAAGACGGCTATTTAGTCCGTGAAAAAGGCGGAATTGATAAACAGCGAATTGCAACCGATCCGGCGTTTCAACGTACCCGGGAGAACAATTCGGAATTTGGAAGAGCTGGAACAGCCGGGCAGCTTTTTAGAAAAGCGTTTAACAGCTTGTTGGTTAATTCTGCTGACAACAGAATGACGAGCAGGTTACATAAATTGATGGTTAAGGTTATACAAACCGATGTTATCAGTGGCAGAGGTAAGAGAAATGTGATTGATGGTGAGGCAGAGTTGCTTAAAGACTTTGAGTTTAACATCAGGGGGAAACTGGCAAGTAACTTTTTTGCTGCTTATGTGGGTACGATAGACCGTGTGACGGGTGCTATTAAAGTTAGTGTCCCTTCCTTTGTTCCTTCCTCAATGATCACTGCCCCTGCCGGGACAACGCATTATAAGATCATTTCCGGTGGTGCGGAGATTGACTTTGAAAACGGCAGTTTTACTATAGCTACTTCGGCTTCGGCAGCATTACCGTGGGGTGAAAATCCAACTGCGGTACTGAACCAGACCAATCAGGTTACTGCTGAGAGTACCAAACCTTTGTTTTTAGTGTTTGGTGTTGAGTATTACCAGGAAGTTAATGGTACTATGTATCCGCTTAAAAACGGCAGTTATAATCCACTGGCTGTAATTGAAGTGAGCGGAATGTAATTGTTGATTTAGTTTAGATTATTTCCCCAAAGGAACCGTGTTGCCATTTGTATATAGAGGGTTTATTCTTTAAGAATACCTTGGATAAATGATGTGTGATGGTGGTGGTTCCGGAGGGGATTTTTTTATATTAGCCGTACCAAAATTTGAACTAGTTCGTCGTGGTTAGGAGTTTGGTGCAGTTGGGATAACTGTTGTTTTTTATCCTTTAATGCACTCAATCACGTCATTCATTGGCAGATCATAATATGTACAAAATTCTCTGATTGAAATGAAGTGATGTGGTTCCTTTTTCAGATGGATTCTCACATTTTGCAGGTAGATATTTGCCTGTTTGTATGATTTTCCGGTGACCATTTGTACATCTTTGGGATAGATACATACTCTGATGTTACTATTCGCCACGGTACTGTCTTTTTTTGTTCAGACCACTTTTTTGTTTTCTGTTTTCTATGAAATTTGCTTTGTAATGGAGGGCTTTGATATTATTATGTTTGATTTTGGCTTTCTATAAATTTCTTAGAAAAATTCTTTCATTTTATGGATATAAAATTATGGGGAAAATGTTTATGCTTGTTTTAAAATATTGAGTTTATACGTTTTTGAATAGTGTTTATTCCGTTTTTGATAATTATATAGTATAGTGAAAACGATACATATTTTTTTAACCATTAAGGATTTAAGGTTAATTAAGTTGGATTGCGTGATTAGTTAATTAAGAACAACTGCGTTGTTTGTTGAAGGCGTTAAGATGTTGAGGATTATTGGGGGGTATTTCTCGCAAAGACGCGAAGGCGCAAAGGGATTGTGGTGATTAGATTGTGTTGAATAAGACGCTAAGTACTAACTTCGTTAGTTTGGATTGGGGATATTAGCTTGTGGGTAAATTCTTAGGCATTATTCTTTATGTCAAGGTAACGATAGAAGTTCTTTTAAAATACTCAATCTTAAATAAGAGTCAGTACAAAAATGATTATTGCGAATAGTATACTAAAAATAAGATATAATTTATAGGCTTTCTTTATATCCCGATAATCTGACATACTTATTGTTTCGGTACTTGCAATAATTCCAGATTTATTTAGAATTTCATTTATTTCGAAGCGATCTTTATCCAATAAAAAGTATCTTATACCATCGGAAATAACGGGCTGATTTTCTTCTGTATAAAAGATTATACCGTGGTTAATTAATTCCGATTCAAAAACAATTTTGTCTTTGAATAAAATAAGTAATTTAAAATGTTCCTGATATTTTATGCCAAAGTGATTTTTGTTATCCATTTACATAAAATTAGTTTATTCTTTTGCAAAACAAATGTAATCCTATTGCAACTGTAAAAGTTAGTTTGGCAGCAATATAGTCCCGGGAAAGGTTTTTTAATTCCCGGAACCTTTTGATATTGTTTATGATTTCCATAGACTAGTTTTTCTTTAGTGTTCTTTGGTGTTCGGAAAACATTTCTGAGAGGATATCGAGGTATTCGGCTTCTTTTAGTGGGAGGAGTTGGATTACGGTTTCTAAGACGTTTCTGATATTTACTCTTGGGCTTACGATTAGGCTGGAACTCTCGCTTCTTCCGTAGTTATTTTCTTCTTCGTCAACATAGGCAGTGACACATAGTTTGATCAGGTCGGTGGCGAAGCACATCAGGTCGGCATAACCGGCGAATTTGATTTGGGCTATATGAGCGCCTTCCAATTTTGTATCCGGTTGTAGTTTGTCTAAATGCCATGTTGCGAGTTCCTTTAGCTCTTCCAGTGTTTCTTCAGCTTCTGTTTTGCTGTCTGGGATTTCCTCCTTGCTTGGTTCTATTTTATTGCTATCTCCAAATTTCGTTTCACAACTACTGATACATTCGTCAAAACGCTTTTTTATTTCCTGTTGCAGCCATTCGGCTTTGTTTACCGCTGTAGGGATAGTCTCGATACTGATAGTGATGGGTTTGTTGCTGCGTACTGCTTCGCAGGCGCTGTCAAGCTGTTCGAGCAGCACGGCATCTGTAATGTCGTCTGAGTCAAATAAAGAGCCTAAAACACCTGAAAAGGGTTTTATATACGCTTGTTGTTCCGCAATGCTTCGGGAGGGAATGGACTCACCTGTAAGGAACCAGGAGGCGGTATAATAGAGCCGCCTGATTGTCTGGTGTAAAATGTAGGCTGCCTGTAGATGGTTTCCGTTTCGGATGTACATGGACAATTCCCTGTTGATGGTATTCGTTTCTTCACGGTCTTTGGTATACCTGCTTTTGGCTTTTTTGAGAAGACGGGTTACATTTACGGCAGTTGGATTAAAGATACTGCCGTGTTCATCGGCAGTGTATACCAGTTCCCGGATGCTGCAATGGGATAAGAAAAACGGATTTCCTTTCCGGAAAGAATACGCTGCCCAGTCGTGATCGAAGATCCTGTAGGCAAACTGTGGATAGGACTGGAACAGTTTCTCCGTGATGTTGTAGAGTTCCTCTGAAGTTTGGGAGCTTCCCTTTTTGACAAATACGCTGATGATGGTTTTGGTTTCCGGTGTTTTATCTCCGGTGGAGATGTAAATGGAATCGGCATCGATGAAGGAAAGCAGGTTGTCAGTTAACTGTTTTAGTTCTGAGGAATGCAGGTAGTGCTGCGGAAGGAGAATTTGGCCCATAATTTAGATTTTGGCGTTTGACAATTTGGTTAAGTACTAGACTGCATACAAATACATGAAGTCGATTGGAATAATCAAATAATTTATATTATTAAAACAAATATATAAATTAAATCAATTAGTGGTAATATATTGCCACGTAAATTTAATTATTTGTTGGCAAATTGCTTAAAAAAGAAAGCAATGATAAGCGAGGAAACGAAACAAGAGTTTCGAAAACTTTTTGGTGAGCAAATAAACGTACTTAGAAACGCAAAAGGTTTGACTTATAGAAAAGTCGCAGAAAATTGCGACCTTGATTACAGTTACATTAGTAAGATTGCTAAAGGTGAAACAAATATTACTTTAGAAACAGTTTTAGAACTTCTTAAAGGGTTAGATGCACAACCTCATGAACTTTTTAATTTTGGTTTTGATTTGAAAGAAATAGATAAAGAGTAATTGATATCTTAATTGGACTAGCTTGTTGCATCGCTTAATAGCAATTTGTGTAAGTATAACGAAATTATGAGTTAACCGTTAAACAAGCTTTTAAAGGAGTTTGGAAAGAAAGTAAAAAGCGAGCGAGAAGTGCGAAATTTTACTTTGGAATTGGAAGATATGGAATTTCATACTAGAATTGATTCTAGTGACTTTCATAAAATTGAACAGGGAAAGATAAATATTACATTTAGAACTTACATGAAGGTTGCGAAAGGCCTAAAGTTACATCCGAAAGAATTGTTTGATTTTGAATTTAAATTTTGATAACGAAGGATAACAATATAGATTATAATATCTGATATTGTGATGAATAATTACAAAAATTCTGATTATTGGGTTCAATACTATCATGGCCACTAAATAAAAACCTATTTCAGATGAAACAGTTTATTTTATATCTCTTCCAACTGCTGTATCGTAAATTTTGTTTTATAAATATTTGGATTTACAATCCCATATGGAGTTAACATGATAAGATTAAACTATATCTTATAAAATTATGTTTAGGTTTTCAAATGCGTTAGTAAATAATTTAGAAATGCTAGCTAAGCCTTTATTTATTTAATGATCTAATTAAATATCATATATTAGCTATAATTTAAGCTTCTATCCATGTAATACTTAAAAATATTTGTAAGCTTAAAATTTAAGTGTATAATTTAATTCTCATAAAATAGTAATGGGTAAAGAACTTGAAATTCAAAATTTAATTAGAGAGACAATTGACAAAAACCATACTAAGGTAGATTTTTATTCTATTGATAGATCAGATCATGAAGAATTAACAGAAATTCCAGATATTTTGTATGAACTTACTAATATTGAAGAATTAGATCTAAGTATTCATTTTTCGATTTCAGAAGTTTCTATAATGTTTCAACAATTAAAAAATCTTAAAAACTTAACGATTAAGGGAGATTTTGAAAAATTCCCCATTTCATTAATGGAGATGAAATCTCTAACGAAATTAACTATTTATAGTGATACCTTAACTTTTCTGCCGAAAGAATTAGACAACTGGAATTTATTAACTTACCTTAATATTAGCGGTTGTCCAAATATAAATAGTCTAATTGGCCTACCACCTAATTTAATATATATTTACATAGTTGGTCAAAATTTTAAAGAATTTCCATATAAAATATTTGAGTTAGATCAATTACAAAAAATTGTATTACCAGATTTTAGATTAACAGAATTACCTAAAGGATTGTTTAAATTGAAAAATTTGGCTTCATTATTTGTGGGAGATAATTTTCTAAGTGAATTACCTATTGACATCTTAGAACTTGCAAATTTGCGTGAGATATGGTTAGATAATAACTTGTTTGAAAAATTTCCAGAAGTTTTATTTCAAATGAAAAGTCTCAAACGAATAAACTTAAGAAGTAATTTATTACAGAAAATACCAGATTCAATTTCTAATCTTAAGGATCTTACGGAACTTAATCTAGGGAAGAACAAGTTTAAAGAAATACCATTATCAATTTTTAAATTGAAAAAAATGATGGATCTTCAATTTGGAAATATTAATATTTTAAATAAAGATGAAAAAGAAAATATAAATGAAATTAGAATTATTCCAAACGAAATTCTAAATTTAGAAAATTTAAAAAATTTAGAGTTAGATAGCAGGTTTATAGAAAATGTGCCTGAAGAAATTGTTAGAGAAGGCGTCGAACCAATTAAAAATTTCCTTAGATCTTTAAAAGAAGCTGATCAAGAAGAATTTTTATACGAAGCTAAAATGGTTGTTGTTGGTAGAGGTGATGTTGGAAAAACGGTTTTGACAAAAAAGCTTACTTTCCCAAATTACTCTTTATCAAAGAGTAATACTACAAAAGGAATAAATATTTTAAAAAATCCATTCGAATTTCCCATGAAAGAATTGAGGAATGGTCAGAATTTTCGATTTAATATATGGGATTTTGGTGGGCAAGAGAAGTATGATGCAACTCACCAGCTTTTTATCACTAATCGATCTATTTATTTGTTTCTCACTGAAGCTAGATCAGAAAGTAATTATCACGATGTGTTCTATTGGCTAAATACGATAAGTCTGTTTAGTTATAATAGTCCAATTATAGTTGTTCTTAGTAAATTTGACGAACGAAAAAAAGTATTACCAGAATCTCTTTATAAAGAAAAATTTGAGAATATAGTTCAGTTTGTTGATGTTAGTTGTGCAGATGAATACGGGTATACTATCGAAAATTTGAAATCAGCTATAAAAGATGCTATTCAATTACTTCCACAAACAAAATTAACACTTTCTAATCATTGGGTGAATATAAGAAATGAATTGGAAAAACTTTCTCAACATCAGGATTATATTGAATATCAAGCTTACTTAAATATATGTGCGCTAAATAAACTTGACAAAGAGCGAGCTGATTTTTTAAGTGAATATTTAAATGATTTAGGAGTAATTATTCATCATAAACAAGATCTTCTTCTCAAAAAGACAGTTTTTATAAATACAGATTGGTGTGTAGATGGAATGTACAAGGTTTTAGATGATGAAAAAGTTTTCCAAAATAAAGGAAGATTTTCTAATGATGATTTAAATTCTATTTGGAAGGAACAAAGATTTGAAAGTAAGCAAGCAGAATTAATACGATTAATGCAAGATTATGGTTTATGTTTTGAGTTAGTAGATAGAACAGGATATATAGCCCCAGATTTACTTGCCCCCGATAAACCAATTGATTTAATTTGGGACTATCATTTAAATTTGAAATTTGAATATCAATATACTTTTATGCCCGCTGGGATGATTAGTCGTTTTATTGTCAAAGGACATAGTTTTGTAAAAGATGATTTATACTGGAAATACGGAGTTGTGCTTACATATGATAATACTGAGGCATTAGTGGAAGAAGATTATATAAACAATAAAATAAAAATTTCCCTTAAAGGAGAAAATAAGAAGAGTTTATTATCTGCTATTAAAATGTTTATTGAAGAAGTTCATAAAGATTTTGATAAGGCAAATAAACTATTGTTCGTTGAAATGATTCCTTGTAATTGTGTGGAATGTATAGCAAGTAATAATCCACATTTTTACAAATTTAATGTGTTGAAAAAATTTGAACAAAAACCTATCATAGAAATAAATTGCGAAAAAAGTAGTGAATCAGTCAATATTAAAAGTTTAATTAATGATGTTCAGGTTAAGAGTCCTGGTAAGCACTTTTATAGTAATAGTGATTTAAAGTCTTTTATTTCAAAGTTACTTGAAGATGTTTTAGAAAATGAAATTAGTTTGAAAGGAGGATATATTAATTTTTGGAGGGATAAACATTGTACACAACCAAAAGATGAAGTAGAAATTCAACCTTATATTTGTAATGCAATAGATTCATATTGTAAAGTTAGGGGGGTAAATCTTTCTCGAGAAGTTAAAGAAGGAAATGGAAACGTTGATATTTTGTTCTCTTACACAAATAAAGAGAATCAAATCCTTAAAGTTTGTGTGGAAATAAAAAAAGCTCATCATCACGATGTTGAAACAGCTATTAAAACGCAACTTCCTGTTTATATGAAAAGTACTGGGACTGAATCAGGAATTTACCTTGTTATTTGGTTTAAAAATGACAGTTTTTTACAGCCTAAAAAGTTTAATTATTCAGATGAATTATTACGAGCAATTAGTAGTAACAATCCTAATAAAAGAAATATATCAGCTAAAATCATAAACTGCACTAAAAATAGTACTCCCTCAACAATAAAAATTTAAGACATCTATATCCCCAGTATGCCAAACCCCTGTCATTCTCAAAATGACAAGGGTTAATATGATCTGATCTATTAGATTAGGGTAATATGTATATCTAAAAATTATTCAATTTTTCTTTTTGTTCTTTGTCAAATATAATTTTTGCTTGGCGTACTGTAGCCTTCCCTAAAAATGTAACCTTCCCTTTTTTAGGGAAGGCTACATCATAGTGCTGGTTTTTAGCCAATTTTAAAGCACCATGAACTTTTTCCAATTGTTCTTTGGGAATTACGTAGAGAGCAGATAACCTTGGTAATTGCTTTTAAAATC